>ENA-UOTZ01001081-UOTZ01001081.1-compost-metagenome-genome-assembly--contig:-NODE-1081-length-20407-cov-6.022332_pt1 | contig 20407 bp, 15 predicted proteins | sample MGYA00238144_ERZ746983 | MGnify/ENA primary metagenome ERZ746983 (study PRJEB28759, sample SAMN06268863) | compost metagenome | isolation source: single cell | place: USA: California, Emeryville, Joint... | reverse complement strand
GAAGGAAGCCTTGGAACATCCTTATTTTGATCCTGTGAGGAAATGAGTTTTTTTCCAAACAGTAAGAATAGCAGTGGATGTTTATATATGTTGTTGTAAATAAGCTCTGTGTTTGAATAGCTCTGCATAGGTGATTTAAAGGAAAAGGTTGAAAGTCAGCTAATTATTTCTCTATTCTTTTTTTTGTAAATCAGAAGATGCGAATTGTCTGACGAGTCAATTTATGAAGAACAAAATTGGTTGCATTTTCCATCACAATAAGAGACGAGTCGAAGACTGTAATCGGTAGAGATTAGGATTAATCATTAAATTACTAGCCAGATATTTCGAATGTTCTGTAAAAGTAAGCGTTGGGTTTGCAATTAGAAACTCATCTCACCTCATTACTGAAATTGTTTCCTTGACATTACGATTGAGTCGTATCTCTTAATTTTCTCGCTGCCCTCATGATAAAATATTCTAGATCAATAAAGTAAAACTTAAAGTGTCGACAATATTGTGGTAAGATAAAAGAACTATTCTGCTCTATTACACATGCATCCTCGAACCAATCTCTCTGCAATTTTGACCGCCAACGAGCTTTTTATTTCCCATTCGACTAATGTAGATTTCAGCTTCTTTTTGATTTCTATTGAGGCCACAGATCTTTGCTTTCACGATCAGCAGATTCTTCCTTGTTATAAGAATCGGAACAGCATCTGTGAGACCTACAATAGTGAGTAGTAGAATTTTTTTTTTTGCTGGTCACAAGGGTAAATTGCCTCAATAATACTAATCTTTATGAAAGCAATGGGTGGTAAACCTTTATTTTCCGACATCGTTTCCAATGAAGACATTGTGGACTATATCCTATCTCCTGTATCAACATATGACTGTCCAAGAGATAAAACGGCATTTGTATTTAAAAAAATTGTTACTCATTATGCATTCATTTTCTTCTTTTTTTTTTAATCATTGTTAGAATTTCGTTCGTTTCACAGGCTTTCTCACATGCATTAGCCGATGCTCGTCTCACTTTTACGATTCAAAGCTCAAAACTTAAAAATCTGAGTCTAAACGCCATAAAACTCTGAAAAACCTCACCAAAGTCAGGTCCTAAAGGACTTGATCGCATCCAAACAATAGCCTTGATCCGTCAATTGGATCCTGTTGATCACAGATGCGTTTTTATGGCAAACGCCTTGTTATTTTTGAAGGTATCAAATTGATATCCTACACTTCCTCTAATTTCACGTTAATTTTCCACCAGTATCTTCAAATTCTCACCTAACAGCAATTATGCCAGTTTTCTTAAGAGATATTAAGGTTCGATTAATAATTCATCTCAAATTTTCAAGAAAGTTGGAATTCCAAAAAAAAAATGAGAAACGACCGAGTCAGAAACCACACCGATCCCCGCCAGGCGGACAACCTTCCTCAAACGAAAGACGTTGAATTTCTCCCATGCTTAGCCGAAGGATTCGCTACATTTTGCGTTTACACAGTTATTCACTTCTGCAAGCTCGGAGGCCCATTTGGACCTCCACTTATGTTCATGCTTCTCGTCCCTCTCATCGGAGGCATTTCCGGAGGCCACATTAACCCTGCTGTGACCTTCCTCTTCCATTTCCTTGAGAAACATCACAACCAACCAAGAGCCACTAATGCCAGAATTTACAGTTACATGGCCGCGCAGATCGCAGGCTGCCTCCTTTCTGGCGTGCTTGTTCATTTCGTCCGATACGACGACCAGATCGTTAAGGTTATCCCAGCCGAAGGCGTCTCTCAGATTTCTGGATGCCTCTACGAGTTTATTGGAACATTTTGGCTCTGCCTTGTTGTCTGCCATTTTGCTCACCCAGCAGCAGGAAGAGACGCACTTCTTAACGGCTTCGTTCTCTTTTTCTTCTTCTCTTGCACCACAATCTCATTTGGAGCGAAATCAGGAGATTTCGTGAACCCTGCCATCACTATGGCCACGGGTATTCTGCAGGTTGTGTTCCATGGCGACATGGAGCAGTTCAGAACGGCGATAATGTATACAGCGGCGCAATTCTTGGGAGCTCCAGTTGCTTACCTTGTCTACAGAAACTACATGTCAGTCGCTCTCTATCCTGAGGACAGTCCAGCTGTTGAGAAGAAAGTCGTTTCGAACGACATCGAGAGGCCGCTTATTGAACTGAAAAAGCCTGAAAGACAAGAAGATGATTACACATACGGCCGAGAAGAGAACCTCGATTACGGAAAGAGAGATGCATGAGCAAAAGAACTCGGTTATCCACCAAGAAGTTAGATAGGCGTTCTCCGTATTCGTGTTTTCGGATAATATATTGCGTTTCTTTAGTTCACAGCATTGATGTAGGTAAGTAATCATACATTATATGAGAAAATAACAGGACATACATTAAAAAGATCTTGAAAATAATAGCTAATATCTATGAAATTACTTAATTGCTCCTTCTGATGTGGTAGGAGAGCTTCTTATAAATTTTCTAGATTCAGTGTCGAAATAGCTTGCATGTTATAATTTTACTGCAATTAAAATGATATCTGATGATCTACCCAAAAAAATGTCTATTTTTCGCTTTTCAGTTGGATTGATGGAAGTACATAACCAATGAGTTTATCAATAGTTCAACCCCTGATCTCGATCTTTACTATTCTTTACCACGAGTTACCAAAAATTCAATCATAATACTTAACAACAAGTTGCAAGAACTATGTAAAGGCATAGTTTAATTTCTCTCATCCATTAAAGAGGCTGTTATTGAGAAACTGAACCCAACAGATAAACAATTTAATAGACAAAGAAAAGTGAATTATTATTTACTTTTCCACAGGACCATTAAAAAAACAGAGACAATGATCAGCAAAGCTCCTCCAAAGCTATATGCGTCAATGTCTATTCCCAATACGAAAATGTCTAACAGATAGCTCATCACAATACCTGCATGGCCCATTAGCGTGCAGCGCCCAACCGTTTCAAATTTCAGAGCCCTTACTCCCAAAGCCTGAGTCACCAGTGCGCTGATTCCAAAACATATAAGGAGATCCGGGCGGACAGTGAACGACACCATCTCTCTGCCGCTGAATGTAATAAAGAGCGGCATTATAAAGCATTGAACAAATAGCGAATAGAAAGCGACAACCATCGAGTTTAATTTGGACAGATGTTTCCTTGTAGCAATTCTAAGCGCCACGCTCATGAACACCATCACTAAGACCAGAATTTGACCCAACGTTCGATTCTCTGGGTCAGTGTATTTATTTCCTTGGGCAACCCAATCAGGGAAAAGAAAGTGTGGTTTTATGATTAAGAGAATTCCAAAAAAGCTCAAGACAAATGCAGCGAATTGGCTCAAATCGTACTTCTCGTTTAATAGGAAAGCCGCTGTGATACCACTTATAACGGGTTCCACAGATGATAGGACTTTTGCTTCTCCTAGAGGAAGAGCTTTTGTTGAATAGTACTGCGCGAGGGTGAGAATTATCAGTATTCCACTACGGAATACGATAGTATAGAAATTATTCTTTGCGCCTTGTATCACGATGGTTCCGCCTGTGCCCCTGAGTACGAAATAAGAGAATACCGAGCCGACGATCCCTCTGTACAAGGCGATCTCGGATGGTGAGTATTGCGTTAGGAGCTTGATGATTAAGCTGCCGAGTGTAAAAGTGCAAGTATTGAGAAAAGCATAGGTCAATCCAATGTATTTTAAATTCCTCTGCTCGAATTTCTCAAAGAAATTGAGAACAGCTAAAACTGCGTTTGATGGTGGCATCAAATAATTTTTTATTGTGAGATTTCTGGAGTTGATAAATCAGTAGGGTCAAAAATAGTTATAGCTCACTGGTAGGTAAGTAAGTATTTAATGATTCGCACTCATATGGCAAGAATGAATAACGTTTTCATTATTGCACAATAGAAACTCGTTTCATGCTATTAACAGGAAAAATGTCGATGGATTTCTTTTTTTGTTAGACTTGACGAGTTTCTTTTGGGTTTTTCAATTAAGATCAGCAGAAAATTTCTTTTAGGATCAGCCAGTCAGTCGGATAAATCAAACTATGTCAACCAGCTTAAGTCGTGCCATTAAAATAAATAGTATACAGGTTTACTTATGTGAATACCAATGAGTGAATATCCATAATGTTATTCAATATGCTCTAGTTAACTATCCAAATCTATTTCTTTTTCTTTTAGGGTTTCAGGGAAGTCATAGTAGCAACGATAGCCTTTAACAATCCGGCACAGAAGCTCTTACAATCGTTTCCTGCAAAGATGTGCTTTTTCTATATTTTGGTGAGTCCAAGAAATAATTGGGTTTTAACATCGCATGCATTTTCTATTTCAAGAAATATATTGAGGTTTTGCATTAGGTTACAAAATAACTGAAATTTTTATATTAGAAAGGCAGCCTTATATAATGTAAAATAACCAAACGAATTTAAAACTATGATGCGAAATTTCTGTGTCATTGAGGAGGTCAAGTAGCTCAATGAATTCTGCTCAATAATTTTCAAGGAAAATACGATTAAATTTTATAATTTTTACCATTCAGTGCTTCGCTTCCACTGATAACTTTCGACATTCTCTGACTCCTATCAAAATCGATTGCAAAGCTTGAACAAATATCATTTTTTCGACAGAAACCTCTTCTTCTTCGAAGGAGTATAACGCATACCCAATACGTTTTATAAGAGACTCTGTCGGCATTATCCGTTTTGTGCAGTTGTTTGATTCATCACCAATGAACATATCGGAACAATACAAAGCGTAAATTTTACACGCATCGATCCTTAATCGGTTAACAACTCTAACGATTCAATGAATGTTAATGGAAAATTAGAAGATTTGAAAAACACTACAGCATTTTTTGATAGTGTAACAACATCTACTTATCTTTAAAAAAATTTGAAACTTGAAATTTATATTTTCTCTTGCACACCACAGTTTATGAATGAAAAATCGTCAAATTCTACACGATTCCACCGAATGTGTTGAGTTATAACTCGCGGAATGGTCAGCTGGAAGATATTTTTTTAAAATATTAGTTGAAAGGGCACTGCCAAAATATGCTCATTATTATGAAACTTGCCATAGAGGGGCTAGGCGTAGTAACTACCTATGATACATAAATAAGAGCTTGATAGGATATGCTCAATTCTTTGCGATGATAATCCCTTTTGAATATTAACTCAATTAGAAGCCGGGTTTTTGTATCATTGAAACGATCTCATTCAAGATCGCTGAAAAACCAAAAAAGAAAATCAACGTTTGTGGGGTTAAGTCACTACAAAATCACTGTACTCTTAAAGAAATGATGACTTTGGTTGAAATAGAGGCTAATTAACATTAGAGATCTTTTAGGGATCTCTCTAAACAGTACTAACCATTTATTTCAAAGAGCTCTCAGAATGCATAAAAGTGTCAGAGACAAATTGATGTCGATAATCATCGAGAAATTCCTCTAGCAAATCAGCATTAACAGTATCAAGACTCAATTAAGTGGAAATCAACTATTCAACGCTGTAACTTCATGCTTTCTATGATTTACCTCCCTAATCAGTTAAAGCAAAAACCCAAGATGTTTTATGAACTTTTCTCCTATTACGATTAGAGTGTCATATCCCATTATATCTCAACAAAAACTGTGATGAAAAACAGGTTTTCTGCTTGCGACCTCCAGGAGAAATATATAGAATCAATCAACTTATGAAACTAAAGGAAACGCACGTTGCAAAAAAAATTAACAATGCGACTATTTGATGAAATGCTTCTTTAAATTCGAAGCGGTGCTTTATAAAATTATATGCTTTTATCAAATCAAATTCGAAATTTTAAGAGCAATTAATTAGGGTTGATTCTGTTCGAATTAGTGCGTCATCTAATTAACTGCCAAATTTCCCTTCCTCCAAGGGGTGGGATCTATTACTGCTCTAGCCATGGGAACCAATATTTTCTCCCCGAATTCAAATTTTAGAGTAGGGAATTCTCACCTCTAGTAGCTCGCAAAACATTGGCTTCGTTCGAGGAGCATATCGAGATGTTGCATTGATCGAAGGTTGATGGAAGGTTTATCGAAGGGCAATCCCAAAAGTTAAAGCATTTAACTGCTTTGGCAAACAGATAAGGCCGCAATTACTGAAAAAATCGTGTTGGGTTTATTCCAATGAAATACTTACTGATTAGGACTTGATAAGATTGACATTTTTCAGAATCAATGGGATGCTTGATATTTCCTCGATAGAAGCATTTTTCATAAAGAAAATAATTAATTTAGAGGTATTTCCTTTAATTCTCAATTAAAATAAAAGCAAATTTTAGTCGATTCGCTTAACTAAGGGTACAAGAGAAAGGAGAGAGCAAAAATTTTTCAATGATAGATAGTTCGTTAAAACCGGAAACGGACAATGATGAGTATTCCAAGGCTGATCCCTCAGACCTTTTGTACAAACAACGTAATTCCTTTCTTAACCTGAACATTATTAATCTTCAAACTCCAATATTTATAGTGAAAACTGACGAAGTAAAGCCCAAACCCCAGCAAACTTACGACACGATGTCGCAGACTAGCATGAGGAGCGGGCAGTACAGGGCCAACCTGGACAGGACACAGATGGCTTCTCAGATGTCAGACATTAATAGCAGAGTTGGATTCTCAAGCCAGGCGTCTGAATATCGAAAAGCCTTCTATCACTTCCATAGGCTCATCATGAACTCACAGCAGACCGTCCAGAGATACAATGCCGAGTTCTCCAGGAACTTAAATATCAAAATCCAGAACGTTCTTGACGCCAAAGGGTTGGCAGATTATTTTGAAAGACAGTTGTTTAAAATGGCTCGTAATCCAAAGCAACTTCGCAAGAACTGGAGTGAAGACGAGACGCTCTTGCTTTTGTCTCTCATGGCTTATTTCTGCTGCCTTTACAATGAAGACTTTATGAACTTGGTAATTATCCGTCATTATTCACTTGATATATTTCTGTTCTTTCCTTCCTCTTCTAATTGCATTGAAACTGACCATTACATTTGTTTAGAGCGACAAAGCTTGGAACCATATTTCAAGCATGTTCCCCGGGAAAACCCCGGAGCAACTTCAATTGAGATGGCAAAACGTCCTGAAGGTTCCACTCAATAAAGACCCATGGACCAAGAAAGAAGACGAGATGCTCGAAGAGCTCGTGAAGGAAAGAGGCACTATGCACTGGAAAGACATTGCAATGGAGCTGCATTCCCGAAGTGGGAGCCAGCAGTTCAGACAGGGCAAGTCATGCCGAGAGCGTTGGAATAACCACCTAGATCCTTCTATCAAGAAAGGATCATGGACAAACAGAGAGGATGTGATCATGCTGAGAGAGTATCTCCGTCAAGGAAAAAAATGGAATGAGATCGCCAAAATACTGCCAGGAAGAACCGAAATGAGCATCAAAAATCGATGGACCAGCCTTTTAAAGAAATATAAAACCGAGCTGACCATGCAATCGATGAAGGTGGCAGAAGAATTTAAAGACGAAGAAGCCCTCAATATTCAGATTGCAAGGACTTTGATCGAACTGAAAGAGAGGGACCTTTCTGCAACAAGTTCCGAAGGTAAAACTTCCTTAATGTATTTCAGGCGTTATAATTTTAGCCCATTTAGGCATTGGTGAGGGTTTGTCCATAGTCTCAGAAGAAAAGGTCGCAAGCTCTGAATCTGGTGAAAAAGACAAAGAGCTGGGCTCGAATCTCAAGCATCAAGAATACACCAAACATAATAAGTTCATGGCTGACAAACTGCTCGAGGATTTCAATAAACAGAACTTAGGTGCAAACCCGAGCGCGGTCCAGGAAGCGTTCCTTTCAAAAGCTAATTATGTTGTTCAAGATTCATTCAAGGATCTCATCGCGTGGCAAAATGAGAATATAGAAGGAAAACATAATCCAACGTTCCAGCCGATATTGCAGCACCAGCAGGGATCAAATCTGTTTTCTGGAGGCGGACAAAGCCAGAATCTTTTTTCGAATACCACACAAAATATGGGACTCCAAAATCAATTATTTTCTAATCAAGGGCTCCCTATGGGCCAGTCTATTTTCCAGCAGTCGAACAGTCTGTTCCAGGATAGCACTAATAACCAGACAAATCAACAACTGGGAGACTCGCAAGGTCTTTTCAGGGAGGGTAGCAACTAAGGAGCGCAACTTAGAGCTCTTTTTATATTTCCCAGTTAGCTGATGTTAATATATCATGGAATTTTTTCGATTTTGGAACCGACTTCATCTGAATAACTTCCAAAGCAATCGGATTTGCCACTGTCCACACTCAAATGAAAGAACCTTTTGGGATTCTACAGCGACCGATTATTGCAGAACTTTTAACGACAAGTAAAATTATACAAATTTTAGAGAATTTTAGCCTCTGAACACAGATTTGCAAATCTTTGATGTCTTTTCTGAGTGTTTTATTGTTGCTTAGGATGAGAGTTTTGATTTGCATATTTTATGGTCTATTGAGCTATATGAGTTTGATACGTAGTTAGAGGAGAATGAATTCCAATGAGGTTGTAAATTTGTAAAATACATGAAATAATCTTTTAAAATGAGAGAGACTTAGGGACTTAACTAGATATTCAATTCATTACATATCACATTATGAATAATAATTGAATTCCCGATAAATAACAGAACTTTGAGCTCGCAGGAGGTTTAGCCACTGCCAATTATGTACAATTAAAAAAAAAGAAAAGAAAAATATCAAACAAACAATTGTATGAGCCTTTCGAAGAGGACATTTTCGAGTTATTGTAAATCAGTTTATGAATGGCAAATTAATTTCTTTTTGGTTTGGGTTAATGTAAAAGAAATCATTGAGATTCATAAAAATAAATTGGTTTGCTTCTTTTGCATTTGATATTTTCAAGTTAATTGTCACATGTTTCTGCATTAGAATATCTTGCATCCACAGCCCATCTCGCTTCCGAAAAACTCTTTTTCCACCTGATACACTATGAAATTTGGTTTTGTTAGCAATGCAAGGCGAGCAATATTACTGTAGTAATCTATTTTCTCAGTCTCGCTTCTTTTGCCGTGAATTCGTTTCACTGCTTCTTTGATCGACTTGGACTGGACAAGCAACTCCATGTATTTTCCTGCAAACTTTTGATGGTTCTTCAATTGCGTTTCATCAGGTTTTTCCTATACAGAACACATTCTAGATCGGAAAATAAAGACTCTCATATTACCCCAAACTTCAAGTCGCCAAGAGTTTTTGAAATATCAATTAGCTCCTCGGTTAATTGCTTGCTTTTTTCTGAAGATATAAATCTAGACCAATAGCACGCGTGAGGATTGAATTTAAGCGACTAGGATAGTTTTTACAAAAAGTGATCTCTGAGATCTTCTGCGAATTCCTTCACATTGCTCCACTTCTTCTCCATGATGCATTCGTGAAGATTTTGAATGCTCTGCTGAAATGAGGTATCCGCCCAGCACTCGATGAACAACCCGACATTGGTACAGTTTCCTGCGCGGAGGTTCTCATATAACTCAGCCCAGTTTATGAGTGAATTATCTCCTGTGGCTAATAGATGTGAGTTATCACGATCCATTTGGGAAGAGATTTGAAAAATAATCAAATTTCAACGGACTGATTTAAAAAAAATAATTATCTATGATATTTACACTACACAACAAAAAGATTCAATGACTGTCCAGAATGTTCAAAGGTTGCTTCACTTCGCAAGCAGTTATCTAACAAGTATATATTTCTGGCCTTTCGAGGAAATTCACAGAGAGCATAAAAAAAACCACTCGGGTTACAGTAAGTTAGAGAATATAACGCGTGATTATGAATAATATAATTTTGAATATTTTAGTAATAATCATGGGCATTTACAATTGTAGTCAGTTTTACACGAAAGAGACATCTCAATGAAATAAATTGTCAATAACACTAACTAGATTTCTCGGTGTCCTTGAACTTTAATTAGTGGTTTAGTCAAACTTTTGCTCTTTCTTCCTCTGATAACGTCCATAATTGACCTCTCAGACTCTGTAAACAGCTCGGGGATCTCAATCTCTGTTAATTTCCCTAATGGTGTTTCTTCAATCGGAGTGTAGTTGCTCGTCGCCTGATTCACCTGATTGAACCTCTGATGTCTATAATGAGAAAAATTCATTTGAAGGTGAATATATTTGCCATCTTCAGTCAGATTCCAGTTTACTCCTTTATGATTGTATTCTCGGTCATTCAATTCAGTCAAAGCTAATTGCGTCTTAACCTTCAAATTTTCTCTTTGCCCGTAAACAACCATGTACAAAAGGACAGGACAGACAATAATTAGACTGCTCAGAGCATATGAAGTTATGACTGCCAGCGTGAATTCTATTTCCCTCAGATAATTAGTCAAAGGGGAGAAGGCGATGATTAGCCAGAGGTAGAGGGTGAATTCAGCAAATCGTCTGAGCCGTTTTGTGGTCAGTCGAATATGATTCAGAACTTTTTCGTACTCTTGGATTGGAACTCTGTTCTCAATGTCCTTAGGATTGAAGTTAGAGAGGTTGATCTTGTAAATTAGATTGGTCCAGCTAAATAGGTCGAGAGAGAAGTATCGGATGTAATAATTATCATTATCAGATTCGGGTTTCGTTTCGCTGGAGAAAACACGGGCAAACATTTTGAGTCTCAAGTATGGGAGGATATTTTTGTTGTTTTTTTTTATTATTGGTAATTGATAGTTGATTTTTGAATTTGTTCTTATTCGAAGCAGGTTTCTTATTTAACGAATTACTGAATTATTCTTCTGAAAATTTTTTTAATGCAAGAACTAAGGATGAATCACTGAACATTATTGGTCTTTGGATCGTGGGGCGTAGAAGGAAAATGATTAAGGATATAATGGTCTCGCACTTGTTCGGATTTTTTGAGAAGTAAGGGTTTTTTAGTGAGAGGTAAAAGCGGATGATGAGGGTAAATTTGAATCAGGTATGCTTGGTTTTAAATACGAAATTGAATCAATTTAACTGAAGACCTACGATCAGTAGAGGAATGTTCTTGAATCGAAACTGATAGAGACGAAGAGTCTTTTACTGGCATGTGTTATTTAAATAAATGATTTGTAAACAGCAATTGGGGGATGACGAGTATGTGCCAATTCAAGAAAGTAAATATAAAGAAGTGATATGATGGTGATCAAAAACTTTTCTTCGCTCTTGTTTTCAAAAATAGTAACAAGTCTAGTGTAGGAAAAATAGCGAAAAAGATCATTCAGGTTCCGAAAACATCAATTGAAAGGGTTTGAATTATTCTTGCTCGTTGCTGAATAATACGAAGTAGAACCTAGTTCGCAAATACATTTTCGAACAGTGAATCTGCCTTCTCTCATTTGATTTGGATAAGCTTAAGAAAATTTTACTGAGCTTTTTCTTTAATTTTCCGCATAGATCAGGTCCTACCTGTTGAAATTGATGATAAAAAGATGCAATGCAAATATTTTTCCAATATTTTGATTCTGATGTCGATGTCATTATTTCCAGAGATGTTATGAAGTTAGCATCTTATATTATTAATTCAGTTGGGGTAGTCTAACAAGTCGATTTTATGGTTTTGATGATATCTGAGTTTAATACACTTTACAGGAATTCATTTCCATTAACTTATCACAAGGATTATATTTACAAGCAAGTTATTTCGAATATTGTTCCACTTCTTCTGTCGATGATACTGAAGTACGAGCTTCAGAAATTATAGTTCAAATCCTTTACCAATTACATTCTTATGCCAACACTGTATTACCAAAAACATATTTGTTATTTCCATTCAAAATATTGATTACAAAATAATTTTACAGAGTTATCTATGAATGTGCTAAATAAGATTTAAAATCTTTGTATTATTATTACTATTTAGGAGTAAAATTCACTTAAACCAAAAAGAAATTTTTTAATGGTTTTGTTAGAAGCAATGAAAATCTCTATCTGCTCGGTGAAAGTAATCATACGTCCTCAAACACAAAGAAAATGAGTAGAATTCACTGAAGAATAGTAAATTTTTGTGTATAGCGGTTGAATAAAACCATATGAAAGCGAATACACGATACATTTGGAAGAGCCTTCTCACTGAGGTAAAATGAATACTCAATGGCTGTAATAAGAAAATTACTTTCTTCATATTTTTTTGGTTGAGTAGATGAGTCTATATGTTGTTGATATTTCGTAGGGGCTGGGGATTATTTGGCTCAGAAGCAGAAGCCCAATAATATGATTTCGGGAATTAAAGACCTTAGGAAATGTAAAGGATTAGATATAGTGGCTAAACCATAAGATTGCAAATAAATCTCCCTCTCCCTACTTCAATGTCCTTCTGCGTCCATTTATTCTTTAAGGAAAAATAACCAATCTTCTTTGATAGCCTAAATCGTAGGGTAGAAATATTGTTTATACTATCGCCTCATAGCTTCTACTACTAAGATTCTCATTAGCGAATGAACCAAAAAATGAACATCATTATGAACAGAGGCTAGAAATTCCAGGTTAAGGCTGAAATTCAATTTTGTTTAACTACTATTCATGCAATCAGAGTATCGTAAAAAATTGTAGAAATTCTTCCATAGTTTCTTGAAAGAGAAGACGAGATCTGGTCATCAAATTGTGTGATTTGGTTCTAGAAGGTTTAAAGTTGATGCTCAGTTCTCAATGAAAAAACTATGAAGTATTCCAATGAGCTACTATTTAACTCAATGAAAATTATTAATAATATTTTTTAAAACAAATTACAATTATAGAGGTATCTTTCTTAAAAAGCATTGTAATAATACGTTTGTCATTGCCTTTATTCTGTATTGGGAAACTTTGACTTAAAAAAGAGACCTTATTCAACTACTCATACCCTGTATTGGTAAGCTCGAATACATTTGCCATTTCTTTTCAATTTATGATTCTATTTGAACAGAATTTTCCATATTCCAACTGAAATAAAAGTCCGAAAAAATGAGCTAAAATACTTTTAGTTGAACATCAAAATCATCTTTTCAAACTAATTTACAAAGCGAACTTGACGTTTGACAGGCGTCATATTATATTCCTAGTTCAAATCGTTTAGCCCCCCAAAATGAGAAAATTTTATAATACTGTAGTATTCTTTTCATTTTCACGAATTGCCATAAACTCGCTCCTATACATCATTTTATTCTGCTACAGTATGTCACAGGAAAGCGTAATTTTGGAGTGTGTTGAGCTTACTTATCTATATCTAGTTTGTTACAGTAAATTATTACTCTGAACTGTTTATAAGGATCAAAGTGGACTACACCATTCCTCCTGCGAATATAAACCTAAACGAATAGCACTCATCGGCTTGTCATCACCGAGTAGGTTTGTCTTTATCTAGGAATGAAAATTTTAGACCAACCCCTCCTCATAAACTAGCGTCTCTTGAAAACTTAAAATGTTCTACGAGACAGAAGTTTCTATGAATCATTTTAGCTGCTATAACAAATTTGTACCGACCTTCCTAACATCAGATCGAGGTCTAATCTAACTGCATTCCTAATGAGACGAACAACCTCCTCACTAACACAACTTGCTACTGTCTGAGGGTGTATTTCTTAAAGATCAACAGATTTTTGATTCATTTTTCAGATTTTCGAAACATTATTTCGTGTACACAGCCGCTATTTTTATTTTCAAATGCATAATTGAAGCACTCAAATGCTCTCATCAATAGCAGAATTACTTGTTGTCGTTTGGATAAAGAGTCTGGATGATTTATTGGCGGACAATGCAGCTTGGATCATGAGGTCTACAATTTTATTATTTCGTTTATTCTTTGAAATTCGAGAGACACTGCGCGGCTGTTTCATTTACCAATTTTAATTTCAGAGTAAAGCAAAGAGCAATGTCGATGATTTATGACTACGACCTCAACAATTACAAGCAAATAGAGTTCCTTCGCCAGAACTTGTATCCTACTCTCGAAAAAGCTCTTGACATAGTAAATTTAAATAACGTAGTCCATTTCCTGACTAATTTTCAGCTCATCGAACACATCATCAAAACTAACGAAGTGCAAAACCATCAAGAACGCCTTAAACAGCAGCGCATTCAAGATAGAATGGAACAAAAGCGCATTGAAAAGGAAAAATTGAAAGAGGAATTAGGTAATCACCACATGAACAAATATAATCTGAACTTTCTTGGATGACAGGCTCTGATTATGAATCATCTAACGACGATGACATATTCGATGACATGTCACCTCATGAAGAGGAACAGAAAAGTCTCTCTCAGCAATTCGCGAAAGATATCCCTGACCAGAAAGAAATTATTGAACAAGGCGCAAAAGAAGAAGAAGGCTCTCAACTTGTTTGAAAATATTCTCGATACAGGTCTGACATTACCTCTTTCATAGGCGCAAATTGTAGAAGATGAAAAGGAGGAGGCAGGCGATGAGCCAGTTATAAGCAGACCATTGAAGTCAGTGAATCTGCTGAGAAATATGTACGATCCTCTCGATCATTTATCGAAGCTGTTACGTGAAATGAATCAGAAGAAATGAGTCGAGATCGGTCTCTTTTTTAATTTTTTTGGAAATGATTAGCTGGTTAGTATGGTTAACTGTAGAGTATTTGTTTTCATTATGCAGATAGCAAAGACTGTTATAAAATATAAAAAATAGTTACGCTTTGAGTAAGGCGAGGCCATCACAAAGCAAATGGGGAAAAAAATGGTGTTTTGCAAAGCTAAACAAAGTAATTAACCTTTTTTAGCGCTAGCATGTGAAAAATTTTGTAGGAAAAAAAAATTATTTGTAATTTAAGGCCGCGGCGTTGATATCGCCGTTTCGGTGCTTTCCGCTTGGCTTGGTTTGTTCGAAGGGAAGATTTCATTTGGGTTTGCATTCGTTATGGCTGCTTGCGTTCGTCCTACTGAAGAGGAGAGAGCATTCTGATTGTTCTCATCCATTGGGTGCTTCAAGCGAAAGTGCTGGAGCATAGAAGCTTCAGATCTAATAAAAAATAATGATAACTATTTTTCATTAAAAAGTGAGGCTTACCCATAACTCTTCTCGCAGCCTATCATTGGGCACTTGTGAGTCCGTTCAATTTCTCCAGCTTTTCTCCTGGGTCTCTTTTTGGTGATTTTCGAAAGAGAGTCATATGGTCGTGGCTGGTAGACTTGAGCTTGCTCTTCAGGTTTCTTGGTGGAAGGAGTTGTCTGGGTAAGAACTGGAGTCTCATTTTGTTTGTCAAGAGTAGTGTATTTTTCTAAAAGGTTAGAAAGTGCTTGGGCGGGGTCCTGGAAAGAAAGGTTGGGTTCTTGGATTGGAGTTCCAAAGGAGTTGATTGGCAAAGGAAGTTTGGGCCTGCTGAGCTGAGAGATTTGGTAAGCATCCAAGAGAGGATTCGAGGGCAGTGAAGTCATCATTTCGAGAGGATTGGCCATAAAGGGTCCATTTTTTATAAAGGTAAGTGGCATTTCAATTTGCTGGGGAGGCACAGATCGATGAAGGAGTTGATTAACTTGATTTTGTAACAGCTGTAATTGCTGCTGTTTCAATAAACTTTCGATGGTGTTCGTCACAGGTAGTAAATTTTGCGTTTGGTTTAAAATAGAAGCTGAAATGAGTGAAGCCGTCAAATCAGTTTGAGCATAAGGATTCTGAAAGTTCATTTGTAGCCCTCGACCGAAAAGATTGAATGAGGTTGGTTTCAGAGAATGAAAAAAAAAGTTAGAATTTTTTAATTAATAAAATACGTGAGCTCTGGATTTATTTCAGAGTTCGAAATTAATAAAAATACCCTAATTCAGAGTTTTTCGGTCTAGAATACCAAAAAATTATGAGCCGAGTTCCAAAGAAGAATCAGGAATTTTTTTTTACTCAGATTAAATTAATGATCTCTTTGATAAACATAATTAAGATGATTTTTAATTAAATCTGCGAAGAATTTGAGTGTTCTTACGAGTATTGCAAAACTTTTTGTGCAATAAAATCCACTCACAGCTTGATAATTTATTATTTGAACAAAATCCTTGTTTATTAGATAGGAAAAGATTCCACAAATCTCGAGCCATTGAGTTTTATTTGGGCGTCTCATTTTAGAGGAATCTTTTTAGTAACAATCGCTCTTGACAGCAGTTGACTATCGCCTTGCCTTTGAGCTTGAATGTCCATGTTGCCATGTTGCGTTGAGCTATAAATAGCGCTTCTGTCTGAATGAACCCTCCTCACTTTAGTCATATTAGACTTATTGCGAGATTTAAGTTCCTGCCTCGATGAGGCGGCAGTCCAAGGTAGGGCTCATTAAACAGTTCATTACGAATTCATATTTGCTTAAAGTCTCATTCAGAAACTTAAAAATCTCAGTTTTTAAAGCTGCTGTGAAGAACTATTAACTACGGATCAATTGCATCGATAATGGCTTTATCAGAAGGTAAGAGAACTGCTTTTGTAAAGTTACTCATTCTTTTTCCTTGATGTTCACAACTTTTGATGCCAAAGAGAGAATATGCGACTTGAGGGATTTCTTTGAAAGAGAAACAAGACAGATAGACCTCCTTCTACTGCTGAGTGTCGCGATTACAGCTTCTAAATATCAACGCAATCCTCAAACAGAGGTCTGAAAAACAGCTTGTTTCTTGCGAAAGGGTTTCAGAAAAGAATTTTATCTAAGAAATCAAGCACTGCTCTAATTTAAAAAGTTTTGAATTAATTTAAACAGAAAATAAATGAAATTAATTCCAAACTTGAAATTAGTATTCGATTATCTAATAATTCTTCCAAAGTTCCACAGATTTAATTAAATATAACTTCGATCTTGTGAGCGACTAAAACATAACCACTAAGAACATTTTCATATTCAGTTAACTTCTTGGCAGAGTTAACTAGCTAGTAGTCGTGTTGGAATACACATTTGACTCCCAACATTCACTATTTAACACAATTGAAAATTAATGTCGCTATTGAGAACATGAAATCTGTTTAGAAAATTACAAAGTGGCAACTGAGACTTCACAATGGCATGTGACTATAACTAACTATTCTTATATCCCTGAACGCATTTATACTGTGTCTTTGCTTGTCTCAATCATCCAAAATTTGGTTGAAGTTCAGCGAACAGGGAAAAAAAAAATCTGTCGAGAATCCTCAAAAAAGGCTGAGGGTATCTCCAATTATTAGTTAAAAGCTTGCCTCTGATGATATTATTTATTTGAAAGGGGTGTTAAGAGCGACAAATCATGACGTTATATTAATTCTTAGAAATATGATTCTCTTAGGCTCTTAGCGTGAATGTCTAATCAAAGGGGTTTTTATGAGGAAGCCTTAAATGGGTATCAATGTAATAAAAATGATTATTAGACTATTATAAGTTCATATGAAGACTGAAAACTGGTCCCACTGCCAGATCTTTTACATTCTGGTGCCTCTGCCCATGCTCTGGAGTCCCTCGGACCCAATTTGAGAGTAATCTGAAGGATAAAACACAACCTTGGCATTTGCGGTCTTGGAGATTTGATTTACGGCTTCAAGATATCTAATTTGCATGGCAGCCTCTGTGCTGAGGATTTCAGAAACATCTTTCATGAGTTTTGCAGCTCTTACGTCGGCTTGCGCATTAATGACCTTTGATTCGGCCAATCTTATTGCGGTTGCTGCGGTAGACAGGCTTTTCTTTAGGCTCTCTGTGAATTTGATCTCTTGAATCAAAGTTCTGCGGATTTCAACACCCCATTGCGCGCAGGATGGTGCCATTAATTCGTAGAGAAGATCTGCTACTTTTTCTCTTTCTTCAAGCAGCTCTTGCAGAGTAATCTTTCCAACGATGTCTCTCAAACTTGTAATAGAAATTTCTTGGACAGCTCGGATGACATCGCTCACCATGAAAACGCTTTTGTACGCGTTCTGAATTTTGATGTAAACACAAGCATCGATAATGGAAGTAACATTGTCTTTGCTGACGACGTGCTGCTCTCTAACATCAACAACTCTCTCTCGTTTATCGACTACGATCAACTTCTCGGTGCAAGGGTTGACAAAGTAGAGTCCAGGAGCAAAAAGTGCTGTGACTTTGCCGAAACTCATCTTTATTCCCACCGTTCCCTGATTGATTCTCTTGTATGGTGGATCACAGCAAATGCAGCAAACCCAAGTAGCAAGGCATCCACAGACATTTCCGCAGCAGGCACATAAATTCCTAAATGTGGATGTGGCATCGTCATTAGCTGCTACCACGTTGAATCGAGGAGCAGCGTACATCTCACCTTGTCGGATAGGTTGTGGGTTTGCCATGTTGCGATCAGGTGATTGTTGAGGCTGTTGATTAGTGGCTTTGAGTGGCGCCTCCTCCAGGTCTCTTTGGAGTTGTTCCACTAAATCAACGCTTTTCTCTGGAGCATCGTGGTTCATTTTTTCCGATTTGTTTATCTCAAAAGCTGCCGATAAAAGTTATATTTAATTGTAACTTAGGCCGAGGCAAAAAATTAATATCTTGCGAGAGCATCTGCTCGATGAGTTCATAAAAATCTTGAAATCATGGCAAAGGGTATGAGTGAGACACTCGCTTCCAAATTCAATGGATGAGGTTGACATTTTTTTTGCCGTATATTGAAAAAAGAGTGTTTAATCTCGCTTCAAGGAGCATGTTAAATTTAGAGTCGCGAAAAAAAACTATTGACAGCCTTTTCCAAATAGCCATTCGAACATTTATCAAGGTCTAAACACGTTTCCAGCGTTTAAATTAAGCTTTGGTCATAAAGAATGGCTTTTTTGGGCTCTATTAGCCATGATAAGAAAGTCATTAATCAATTATTAATAACTTGAAATGAGTAAAATCTGAATTTATCAATTGACTTTCTGACCAAGAGATACAGTTGCTTGAACTAGCTTTTGCTTTCTCTTAAAGTTTGCAATAAAATGTAGAAGCATTTAATCTAGGAATTCGTTGAATCCTAATATAATCATATTTCTCACAAATGACCAATGATAAATGACAAAAATTAAACTAGTCTCTTTTCTACCTGATGAATTTATTTAAGTCTTTTACGAGAATGATCCGAAATGAATAGCATTTCAACAAAAATAAATTCAGAATTCTTGTGTAATATCAGTATCTATTTACATTGGATTTTTATTCTTGCCATCATTTTCATTTTGTGCGTTTCGAACATTTGTTTTTTGGACTCGCTTTTGAGGCCCAAAGTTCTCTTCAATTTGTTCTTGCCCATCAAACGCATTCTCAGGGACATTATCATTGTAATACCTTTGGAATGCTGGCTGCTCTCCGCCTCCCATCATATACGCCTGTTCTAACGTATTCGGGCGCATAAAATTTCCCATCTCGCTTCCGGCAGGTTTAGCCCCTCCCAAGTATCGAGGAGGGAAGATAGGGTTGTATCCGTTTAGCGACTGATTGAAAGTGCCCATGCCCTCCTTTGAAGCCATGAACGACTCTCCAAGGAATTTAGCCTTTGCAAGAGCAACCGCTTGGGCTAATATACCATTAGGAAAAGCTAAATCATAATATCCTTACCATTAGCAAATTCTCTATAGTAATCCGATGAGTACCAACCTAAATTGCCACCATTTTTATTCTCAATTCCTGGATGAGCCGCGTTTAATTGAGCTAAAGATTCCGGGGCTCCCAAATTCTTCATAAGTAATTGCTCTTGCTGCTCATATAAATTTTCAGTTTTTCGAGATGGATTCACAAGTTCGGCAAGAATTGTTTGGAATTTTTTATCTTCATCTGCACGCAATTGAATGAGCTCAGTCATAAGTTTTTGAATTTCGACATTCTGCGCTGAGATCGTATTTCGTAGACTGTCCGTGGTTTCTTCGATGGTTTTGAATTTTTCTGTCAGACTAGAAAGCTGCTGTTGGATTTGTCGAAAATCAGTACTCTCATTCATATCTTTTTTCACAGTGGCTCGTCTAGTTCCCGAATATTTTTCCAAGAATTTTTCATCTTCTTCGTCATCGGATTGATTCTTTTTCAGCTTTAGTCTCTTGATTTTATGCAATGGACTTGACAGAAAATAGCAATTTCGAATCAAAAAAAGTGACAAAGTATCATTATTACGCTTCATTCTTCTTGAACATATCATGCGAATAACTGCTTTCTGCCTCGTCGGTCTTGACTTTTCTAAAGCCATACATATTCAACTAAAATGCATCACATTTAAGTTTGGGAAAATAAGATGTCTGACTTACTTGTCTCACGAATGAGGAGTAATTGCTATGCTTAAAGTATTTTGGAAGCACGGAGTTCGCGAATTTCTCGAGACTAGGTATCAGGAATGCTGATCCGTCGGAGTTCCAATGGATGTACTCACGGCAGGTCTCATCCTATGTCGATGAAGTGTCAAACAATGGGCGGAGAGAGTAATGAAGGGAAAAATATGAAAGAGAAAATGGTTGGAGTGAAACGCGTGGGAAAATTTAATTTCTCG
>ENA-UOTZ01001080-UOTZ01001080.1-compost-metagenome-genome-assembly--contig:-NODE-1080-length-20419-cov-10.334579_pt1 | contig 20419 bp, 6 predicted proteins | sample MGYA00238144_ERZ746983 | MGnify/ENA primary metagenome ERZ746983 (study PRJEB28759, sample SAMN06268863) | compost metagenome | isolation source: single cell | place: USA: California, Emeryville, Joint... | reverse complement strand
CACCAAGCGTTTGTTGTCCCCACAAACGAATATTTCAATGGAACGATCTTGTACTATAAACTGCAACCAAAGCAGCCAGTGGATGCTGATAGTATTTTTATGAAAACGAAGGTTGCATTGAATGGCTCTTTCTGGACTAAAGATCACCCTATTCGAGACATTCAAAAAGGCGGGAAATATCTTATCTTGCAAACAACGAAGGGACTTGTCAGAGTAGATACAACAACGCAGAAAAACTGTACAATGATGCCAAGCCAGCTAAAGAATGCATCCTGTGTGTTGACCGTGGTTAACAGAAGACTTGATTTTGCGCTATCATTATGCTATTTAACTCAATCAGCTACACAGTATCTCTTTTTGGTTGGGATAGAGTACTCTGACACGTGTCAATACAATGTCTTTTTGAAACCCAAGAAAACTTCATTGCTCTCAGCTGAGTCAATGAGGATGAAAGACAGCATGGTTTTTATCCTTGAAAAGCAAGTCAGAGACGAAAACACGGCCTATGGAAGGATTCATGTGTGGGATTTTGTCGATCTGTCTCATCCCTATTACTTCGGTTATGTCGACCAGATAGATTTCAAGGCAAATCACGTTGATTTCCGAGCTTTTGACGTCGTAAAGACTGGAGATTACTGGGTAATGTTCATCATAGACGCGTCTTTTGGTATTAGGATAATTCTCTATGATGTAAATGGATTCAGCGACCCTTTTGGAATCAATCTGGCCGAACACGCCGAGTTCGAGAAGCTGGGTGTTCCCGCGGATATCGAATGGACGGGTATCTCTGTGGTGAATCAGAAGCAAGGTCAAGTATTTGATGTAATCGTCACTGCGAAGAATTATAACTCATATTATCTACGCATGAGTCAGAAGGATGATAATGAATGGAATTTGAAAGTGATAAGAGGCTATTACCGCTATCCCGGATTCAAGCATGGGTCCAAAATTTCAGTGAATGTTGATAACCATCAAGCGTATTTCGCAATCAACGCAATGCAAGTGATTGAAGGCAGAAGCATCATTCTGCTTTATAATATCACTGATGTTGTGAGGATCGGGTCGGAGGATCAATTCCCTCCGTTTAAATACGAAGATTTTGTAGATTACACTCCTTTCAAGGAAGATAACACCAGCTCGAATGCCTTTACTGTGACTTCAGTAAAATCTGATGGGAAAAATGCATCGCAAACGTGGATATGGGCTAGTGCTCCAAGTAAAGCAAATAATTTAGGTATATATGATAGTGGAGTGGTGGGGGCCTCGTATTGTGCGTATGAGGTCAATGATTATGTGCAAATTGTAATTGAAAGCGCAGAAATTCATTCAACTTCTGTCTATCTGGAGGTTGGAAATGATGTGGGGAGTCAGATGATAGAGATACAGATACATAACAGTACGCTGAATTTGAGAGCCCGCAGATGGTTTTACATTCTCACTGGAGTATTGATCTTGGTGGCTTTGCTTGTTTTTGCGGCAAGCAAAGTGGTATTCCCGAAAGACGGCTGGGAGGGGAGGAAGCAGAGTAAGCTAAGTAAGGATATAATGCTGGTTGATTAATTTTATTTTTTCAGTAATTAAAGGTTTAGTTTTTAAAGCTTTCATAATTGACAGGCTGGCTTGATCTTTATAACCGGATAGGACAAGATATTGTTGATTCGTTAACCTAATTCAAGTAGCTCCTTATTTATTAAAATTTAGAGTTCTATAAATATTGTATGAAAATCGCTATGTGAGGTTCCTTTCGGAGGCAATTATTTCATTTTGTTGAGTTGAGGTCGTTCATCTTGAAGGGAGGAATCAACTTGGAGACCAAATCTGAATTAATCCTTTGTACAATCGGACTTTGAACAGTTTTCAAAGTGAGACTTTTTGAAACATAATAGGGGTTTTAAAAATTTCGAATGAATTAAAAAGATTTGCTCATTTATTTAAAAAAAAGGAAGATGTGTCCAACGATGTCTGGATGCTAAATCAGACCCTTTTTCATTTGCTTGAATAAAAATGAATATAGGAGATTGAACGTAAGATTGCTTCATTAGCTCCCAACATGATTTTCTAAGAAACGAAGAATGACTGAGAGACACCAAAGACTTTTAAAGGATCATCCAAATCGGATTTTTCCACAGTAAAGTTCAATTAAAATCGCAAGAATCTGGATCCACTCTTGCTATGGAAGAGTGAATTTCATTCTACTGAAATATATTGTAGCAAATTAACAATAATGGACACTGATAACTCACAGGTGGTCTCGCTGACGTCTTCATTCAAGGATTTGCATTACATACTAGCAAATGAATGACTTTTTCTCTCATTTATCAGTTAGATAAATTTTAAGATTTGATTTTGTATTTGAAATCTTAACGAAACAATTTAAATAAGCTCGCTGCTGAGTCGCATTGAGCTATTGATTGATTTTATTAAAAAGAATTTTTAAAGGTAGAGATGAATTCCAAAGAGAGCAAAATAAAGATCAATGTGATGACTCGTTCCGAGTACATCGCCTCAAAACATCTCCCTCTCGTTTACCCCATGAAGCAGCTTCATGCGGATGACACTCAGTACCCTATAACCTCAACAAGACTCCCTATAGAGCGGAGATCCGTCCATTTTTCCTCAGTAGCCGAAGAGGAACTAGCAGGCAGGACGCACTCCTACCTCAAACCAGGGGACCAATCAAAAGAGCTCGATTCTCTGCGACTTGAGGTCGAAAATCTGAACCGAAATAACCAAAATATGGCAAATAGCGTTGAAAAGCTAAGAGAAGCGCTAAAAGCGTCGCAGAGCGAGAACGAACTCCTCCAAGAGAGAATCGACCGGCTAATTCAGGAAAATGACAACAAAGATATGATTATATCGAGCATCCAGAAAGATAAGGATGATCTTGAGGCTCGAGTCAAAGAAATTCAAAGAAACGAGCGGCTTCATAGCTCAAATCGAGAGATCGAGCTGCACAACCACATTGAGAAACTTCAGAGTACGGTTGCCAAACTTGAAGAAGAACTTGAAGAGGCTCAAGTAAAATTAGTGCAAGTTGATCATATGGAGGAGCTGCATGCGCTTAGACAAGAAAATGAAAATTTATTATCTCAAATTGAAGAAATGAATGGGCTGAGAGATGCATTAGCGAAATCAAAGTGTGAAGAAAAAATGCATACAGTGCTGTTTTCTATCGAAATTGAGCGGCTTCACCAGCTCCTCGCTGCGAAAATCGAAGAAAACGCTGACTTAGCAAGACAACTGGAACTGTTGAGAGGTCGACCGACTGAGGAGAGATCAACTAGCCCTTATCCAAAGACCGAAGGGTCGAAAACTTCAGGAATTGCTGGTGAAATCGTGAGCCAAAGCTCCCAGAAGCAGAACGCATTGCAGCGAGAGATTGCTGAGCTGAAAAGCACTATTGAAGCCATGGAGAAATCACATCAGCAGGAGCTCGAAGCACTTCGTTTGAGCCAGCATCAGCAATTAGATTCTTCGATGAACGAAACCGTTGAAAATCTCAACAGACAAGTGAGTAGTCTTCAACAGAAAATTGATAATGATCTGTTGAACAAAGTGCTCGTCATGATCGAGATTGATCGCCTCCATAGCGTGATCCAGAATCTTTCAGACGAAATCGAGCAATTGGAGAACGAAAACGATAGCATGAGAGAGACTCATTTCAAGGAGATCCAGCAACTGCAGCAAAAATTTGAGGAGTTCAAAATCACTGCAATTCGAGGTGATTCTGCAAAGACAGACACTACATCGGATGCTCAGGCCCTGCAAGACGAGGTTTTGAGACTCAAGAGGGAATTATTTAACAAAGGCAGTGAGACTGAGAACCTCAAGTACCAGAACAGTATGATCGAGAAGAAATACCGTCTTGAAATAGAGAGTTTAAGGCATGAGCTAACTCTGAGAATCAGCATTGAGCAAGAATTAAGCGAGAATAAAGAGAATATCTCAGGAGCAAAGAACAACTCTGGCGAGAGATCGTTGATTGAGAGATTGCTCAGGACCCAGAAGGACAGAATCAATGATTTGGAGGAAATAACCAGCGCTTTGCAAGGGGAAATGCACAAGAACAGGAAGGTGGGTGATATCAACAAAGAGCCGTTTGATACTCAAATAACTACCTACAGAGCCTGGACTGAAGAGCTCTTGGCCACGATATCCACTCTGCAGAACGAGGTTCAAGCTGAAAAAAAAGAGAGCTTTGAGAAGGGGCTGGAAATAGAGAATTGGAAGAGAAAATTCGCTATTCTCGAAGCAAACTATACGAACGACCGTGAGAGAATGAAGACAGATATCGAAGTTTTCCTTAGGCCTTTCGATACGAATCAAAATTTGGTCGCAGAATTCCATAAATATTGGAACAAAGAGCCAAATAAGCAAGTCGAGCCAGCGCCTGAAGATCATTTCAGTTTTGGGTACAAGGCTCCTCAGAGAGTCCAAAGAGACTATTTACATATTAGTTACTCTCCTGCAAGGCTGATGGACATGCAGCATGGTCCTAATGCTGATGCAATGAACTCTAAGACAGCTGATCTGTCGATTTTCAGACCGAATTTACAGGCAATGGCCGCCGATCGCAACAAGTCAAGCTCACCGAACAGCAGGATGGTAGCTACAGAACCTGACTTGAAAAAATCGCAAAATTTACCTCTCAGACAGGAAGAATCTTATTTCGAGGAAAAATACCAAGTTAACCGAAAGGATAAATCTGGTAGCAAACAATACGGACACATTCGCAATCAATCTCTCAACCAAAGCCCCAATAACCCAAGGACAAGCATTTACGAGTACGAGGACCAAGCAGAGTCGCATCCAGACCAAAGCCAGCCTCAGATTCGCGTGCCAACTCAAGGAAGTAACGAAGATTATCCTCATTCACCGATAATGCGCAAAACTGCTCGTGGAGAAGCTTATTTCGAGGCCAAAGAGGATCCCGAGCCTATCGGCCGAATCAACAGGTTCGACACTAAGCAACCTGCTGAACTGACTCAGAACAGAGCTTCAGCTCCGGTAGCTCACCAATTGAAAACAAGCAATGGCGATGTCAAAGACTCGATGGTATCAAAAAGTGTTCCTTCACTCAATGGGCAGTATTATACCTTGAGTTACAATCCTAATTTCGAATCAACTAACGCTGATGACCGAAGTACCAATGAAGTCCAGTCATTCGGCTCACGGAATTACGATTCCGTCACCGAAAGACACAGAGACATGCCTCGTTCGACCGAACGAAGCTCCTCGGAAGATCCTAGAGCCATTCAAGCAAAACCAACGCAAACCATCAGCCCGATGTATCTTAAAAAACTCCAAGATAGCGAGGCCCGTTTAATCCTCACATGCGTTGAACTCGAACGAATTACTCACCTTCTCAGGCAAAAAACCGACGAAGCTGACCAGCTGAAGCGACGCCTTTCTGATCAAGAGGGAAAATTAAATGATTTCGCTGGAAATGCCAACCTTATCCGCTCAGTCGCAAGCACAAAAGACCTTCTACGATCACAAAGCGGATGGAACACTGAGAAAGTGACTTTGGAAAGACTATTGAATATACAGAAGGAAACTTTGAGGGACCAAGAGATGAAAATCCAGCTTTTAAACAGCCAAATGGAAGCTCTAAGCAACGAAAACAGCGTCCTTGCAGCGGCGGAAAGAAACTCGAAATTCGATCTTGAAAAAGCGAAATTGAACTACGAGTCCTCCCTCAAACAAATCCTCTCAAGAGAATTGGCTGAGCAAACGCTCAGTCATACAGAAGAGAAGATGGAGCTCGAAAAGAAACTCCGGGATGAGCGCCTTAAGACTGAGGATTTGGAGAATAAGGCGGTGTATCTCATGAAAGAGAATGAACGGTTAATGGAGGTGGTAGAAGAAAGAGACCGGGATATCAATAAACTGCTCGCGGATAACAAAGAGCGCGCTAGAGAGCTGCAGGAAATGCATAATCAGCTGATAGCAGAGGAAACGAAAGCTCGGTTAGTCATCAGCGAGCTCAGGAAGAAAATCGAAGACGAAAAGGACAACGAATTGAGGCAGCAAGCCGCGAAGCTTCGCTCTGAGCACGAAGCTGAGATCGCTCGACTCAAGCAGGAGATTCATTATCATTTGGCAAAATCACCTGAAAAAGACGGGCGCATCCAAGAGATCTCTGATCATGTGGACCGCTTATCACACGAGTTGCAAGAAAAGGAGCATGAATTGGCCTTACTGAATGAGAAGCTAGCTCGTGCGGAGGAAAAGCATCAGAGAGAGAAAGAAGAGCTTAGGGCTGATTTTGAAAGAGGGTTCAAAGCCCGACTGGATTCGGAATTGAAGAGGCTGAATGATCGAAACGCAATTGAGAAAACCATGATGGATTCAGAAAACCGCAGACTGAAAGGCAAATGCGAAGAGCTTGAACGCTATACCGAGGAGAGAGACAAAACCGTAGATGAGTTGGTGAATAAGCTCTCCGATAAAGAGCACGAGGTCGAGACCTGGAAGAAGAACTACGATCAGCAAGAAAGGAGCTTGCAGTTAGAAATCACGAACTTGAAGCATGAGTATGAGATTCGCGTGAAAAACCAATTCCAAGGCAAAATTAACGAAATGACAAAAGATTTCGAAAGAGAAAGGAACACCTTAGAAGACGCTTTGAAGAGAGCGAGAGGAAGGATCCAGGAGCTTGAAACGCGGACAATCATGCTGATGATTGAGTTGGATAGACAAGGCATCATTCGCGTCAAAGCTGAGGAAGAGTTGAAGGAATTCAAGCAAAAGGAGCTTGAAATGCAGAGACAACATCAGGAAGAGATGGAAGGGCTCAAATCCCAATGGGAGAAGATGCTGAGGTCACGTGTTGAGATGGAGGCGAAAGAGTCTTACAGACGATTCGAGCGAGAGCAAGAAGCGCTAGAAGGTGAGGTCGAAGACTTGAAGGCGCGTTTGAAAGAGCTCGAAAACCTCGTTGAAGACCTGAACGCTAATAACAGCAAACTTTCTGAAGAGTTATTGAGTGTTAGAAAGGAGAAGAAAGCATTGCTTGACCGCTGCAATCTGCTGGAGGAGAAGAAAAACGATCTGGAAGGCACAGTAATCATGATAAATCTAGATCGCGAAAGAATCGAGAGAGAAAGGGACGCTCTAGCTGCTGACCTTGAGGTGGCTGGACAGACATTGATCCAAAAGCAAGGTGAACACGAGCGGAAAGTGTCTGCGCTAGCGAGAGATAATAAGCGAGTCCAAGAGGAACTTGAGCATAAGGAAAGCGCGCTGAGAGAGCTGCGAGACCAGTTCGAGAAGACTAAGCAGGATATGATGGAATACGTGAATAACTTGAAGAACCAGCTTGAAGAAAACAAGAAATACGAAATCAATGCAGCTGTTAGTGCCGTGGAAAAGAAGGCCCAAGAGCAGCAGGAGTACCTCCGCGCTGAGTTGCAAGAGGCTCAAACCGATCTAGGAGAGCGAGAGAGACATATCGAGAGACTGCAAACGGAATTAGAGACGCTCAACCAGCAAGCGAGCGCGAAAATGAATGAAAACGAAAAATTAAGGGTTCAGATCAATGAACTACATAAAGACTACAAGAAGAAACTTCAGGAGCAAAACGACCACCTGAACGAGGAGAAAGCTAGAGAACTGCAAGATTGTCTCGAAAACCAAGCGAGAACCTTTGAAAAAGAAAGAAATGGGCTTGTGAACCAAATCAGCGATATGCAATACCAGAAAAAGCAGTTGAATGAAGAAAAGGAGCGTAAACAGGCCGAAGTGAATGAGATGAAGCAATACATCGCTGATTTAAAGGTCGAGAGTGAGAACGCGCTGGCTGAGCAGAAGGGAAGGCTTGAAGCTGATTTCTATAAGAGACTGGATGGTCTCAAAAACGAATTTAATAACGAGCGAGCTTCTCTTGAAGCGAAATTGAGAGAACTCGCAAAGAAACTCCAAGACTCCGAAAATCAGAACCAAAGGCTCTCTGCAGAGATTCAGGAGCTTAAGACGCTTCTTGATGAGAAGTTAAGGGAAATTGAAGAATTGAAGGACGAGATAGAGAGAGTTGAAAATGAGAAAGAGGCTCTCTTAGAGCAGTTTAAGGCGCAATTTGATTTGTTTAAGAACAGCGCGATTGGCGTCGGAGACTTCGAGATTCGATATAAAGCAGAGAAATCGGCGTATGAGTCACAGATACTCGAGCTGCAAGGAAAGCTGGCTTTGGCGGAGGAAGCGGTGATCAACCTCGAGAAGGAAAATAAGAGATTGAAGGATTCAGGTGCTTTCTCTATGGGATTGGCCGGTAAACAGAAAGAGCTGCAGGATAAGATTGAAGAGTTGGATCAGTTGAAGGTGAAATACGAGGAGGCGATGAAGAATATTAATATCGGCTCAGTACTCAACGTGTTCCAAAGCAAAACTAGAGAGAAAAGAGGAGTAAGTGCCAATAGCCGAGGTCCAACTATTGGAGGTATGAATGGAGGAGAAAGTAATATGAAATAAATGAGATTTGGTTATATGATTGATTTGTTATTGAATCTATTTATTGAGAAATTCGTTTAAAGCAATTATTTGTGATTATGAGTAATTTGTGATTTGTAAGTACATACTCTCTGAGATTTGTGCAAAACTTTTGAGAGAGTAATTATTGCACCTAAAAAAAGAAAGCAGTCCTAATACAAGGAGTCAGTTGAACATGTGTGAGAGGAATAAAGAGGATAAACCACAATTTCAATAGGATTTTATTGAGAATAAAATTGAAATAGTGTATAGATAACGATACACAAAGGAATGCATTATGTTTCATGTGATTACCAGCATTTTTAACAATGAATTTCATAGGAAAAATGAAAGAATAACTAAACGATGAGAAGATTACCACTAAGATCCGTCTCTGATCGGCCCCTCCCGACTTCATTATCGGATTGCTGCTTGGGAGTTACAGGTTCGCTTAGCGGCTTTGTGATTGGTATGCCGGAATAGGCATTTACAGCACGAGCACAGAATTTAATTCCCACTATAATGATCACTGTCACGCTAAATAATATCGCTATCAGAATCCGAGACCACTTGCGAGCTCTCGGATTCATCATGCTGTTATTGATTTGTATCGCTATCACTTCACTCCCTACATCATTTCCGACCTCAAGAGCCAGAGAAGTTGAATGGATCTCCGCGTTCTGGATCACGATCTGCACATAGTCATAGACCTCGTACGCGCAATACGAGGCCCTTACAACGCCATTGTCATAATTTCCTAAATTATTGGCTTTGCTAGGCGCACTAGCCCATATCCATGTTCGAGGTGCCGAACTATTCGCGCCCCTTACAGACATCACAGTAAAGGCTTCAGTAGTGGAGTTATCTTCTCTAAACGGCGTGTAATCGATGAAATCGACGTACTTAAATGGAGGTAATTCTCCATTCAAAGGGATATTGACGACATCGCTGATATTATAGAGCAGGATAATACTCCTACCTTCGAGCAAATACATAGCGTTGATGGCGAAATAAGCTTGATGATCTCCAATATCCACCGAAATTTTAGTTTCATGATCGAAATTAGGATACTGGTAATAGCCTCTGATCAACTTCACATACTCTTCATTGGGTTTCAAACTCACGCGGAGATAATACGAGTTATAATTCTTTGCAGTGACGACCAAGTCGTACACTTCCTCGTCTACCTTCTGAACCACAGAAATGCCTGTCCATATGATACCCGAGCGAACCCGCAAATTTCTGGACCTGGTGGTGTTGGTGAGATTGACCCCGGCCACGTTGCCGAACCCTTGCTCCGAATAAAGGATCGTCCTTATGCCGAAGGAAGCATCAACAATAAAAATCCTCCATCCATACTGACACTTCATCACATCGAAGGAGTGTGAATCAAGGTAGTTGATATTGAAATTGAGCTGGTCCATGTAACCGCCGTAGGTATACTCCCCGTTCTCGATGCTGCTGAAATTCCATACATGGACCCTTGCGTATACCGTCTCATCGTATTTGCGCTGTTTTTCGAGGATAAACAGCATCCCGTTCTTGAGTTTCATTGTGTCAGCGGCAATTATCGGAGTTTTTGCGGGCCCTACAAGCACGGAATAACTACAGTTGCTCGAGTACTTTATTCCGAAGAAGTGCGCATACTGCAGCTCATTACCAGTAAAAAAGCAAAGGGATATCGCAAGATGTCGCGTTTTGTCTATCACAACCAATTTGCAAGAAGCACGCTCAAGTTGAGGTGGCATAATCGTGCAGTTTATATGCGTTTGAGCATCCATTCGGATGATCCCTTTCTCCGCCTGGATAATAAGATAATTATCCCCTTTCTTAATATCGCTGATCTGATATTTTTTGCCCCAAAACGACTTATGCAATGCTATTTTAGTTTTCAAATAGACGCTTTGGAGGTCCTGTGCTTGCTGGGTTTGAAGGTTATAAAAGAGGATTGTCCCATTGAAGTATTTGTCCGTAGGAAACACAAACGCTTGATTATTGGTAGTGGAGTCTATTTCAATGAGATCTGTTAATATGATGTGGTCTGTAACCTTCCTGATCTCGAATTGAGTGTTAAAAGTGATCAATTCAAACGTGAGGCCGAACTGAGGAACATTCAGATCGTTGAGGACCTGAAGTTCAAAATACGTGTCTTCTTGCGTGGCGGAGGAATTCGACATGAAACTCGGGAAGGTAAGGCGCGCTTGCTCGTAAACAACGAACAGTCGCAATCCGGTCTCGGATGACACAACGATAAGATCAGCTTTCATGTCGTTTAGCGGCGCTCCTGATAGAAACAATTCTGAACGCGATTGAACGTCCTCAAGGCGAATTTTGCAGACGTAGTTATCATTTCCTGTTAGTTTTCCAGAAAATACAACTATCTGCGAGTAAGAATCTTGATCGAGAGCTGAAATGTAATAATTCAATAGAAAAGCCGAAGAATAGACTCCATTAGAGGAGTTAAAGTTGAAATTCACATCTGATGTCCGCACGTAAGTCTTGATGTATTTCCCTTGCGTTGGCGCTGAAAATCCTATATGCCACTCTTGAATTCTGCTCATATTATTGCTAGAGAAGAAGATCAAGCTTTCCTGAACAATGAGGAACCGCAGTTCATCGAAGGTGAAGTCCTTAGTGACTCGGGGAAAAATCGAGTCTAGTATGGAGATTTGGTTGTACTCGGCGAGCAATTCAGCGTCAATGATCAGGACTTCCCTGTTGTTGTTATTGATGAAGAGCAGCGAAGGGAACCAGGGCTCAAATACAACTGATAACAAAGTTACCTGCTCCTTGAAGTGAGATTGGTCGATGTATTGGACCTCTGCTAGGTCAAAATCCAAGAAAAGCATATACATAAACCGATTAAGCTGCGGTTGCATGCAAATCAGCATGTTGGACTTTTTCAGAATGAAAGGTATAATGTCTGCACAGTCATCATGCAAGGAATTAGAAGCCAGTTCCATCATAAAAGTGAGCGCCATCAGTTTTTGGTCTTCGAGCAGTACGAAGATAAAATTTGTAATAAATTCAAGCTTTTTGACGGCTTTACTCAAGAAAATGCTCGCATGAAGCTTGCAATTCAAATTTAAGCTGGGATCTAACACACATGCGAAAGAACTGAGGTAGCCTGTCCTATTCTGAATGAACAGCCAAAGATTATCAGAATATTTGCTGTCTTGACTCGCAGGGAAGATTTTATGGTAAATGATCCCCGTGGTGTCGAACCCTTTGAGGTTGTAGTTCACAGGCACGTAGTTCTTTGCCGAGACAGTCGTTTTGTTCGCTAATGAGTCGCTCACTTTATATTTCACGAAAGGTCCAGTCACGAACTCATCGATATTGATGCTGACTACGGAGGGATGCCTAATGTTGATTGTGCGAGGCAGATAAGGCTTGTCGAAATAGATTTCATTATCGCTTTCCGGCACGACAACATAAGGCAAAGCGGTATAAACTGTTTTGGATTCATTTCCACTGTAGCTCGTGCTTCGGATTATAATTGTCCCATCGCTTTCTTTTCTCACCCATTCGAACAATAAATACGGGTACTGGAAGTAGTACAGTTGAATGCTGTGGCCAGAGGTCACAAGCAAGCTGTGAGTCTCCAATTCGACGTCGATGTAGGAGTTTGTTGAGTCAGTAACGTCGACATAACCGAAAATTAGGTTATCTAAATGGTTTTCACGACGAAACACGGTAATTTTCTCGGTGATGTTATCATAGGAAACCAAGCAGAAAATAAACGCTTTAGAAAACGTGACTTCCTTAACAACTGCAGGGTTATCCAGCTTGTAGCGAGAACTTAAGTAAGGAGTTCTATGCTCTGACCAGTCGGCCATATACACATAATCTTTCGAAGCGATTGCTACTGTCAATTGACGTGATTGGTGGTCCAATTCTGGGAAAACTTTCACGGAAAGTAGTTTTTCACCTGGTGCCAGAGGAATCTGGAGCTCAAGAAACTCTATTGCTTGAGGGTTTGTCTCATAGTTAAATACCCAATACAGTGACCCATACGTCGTCAGCAGAAACAGGTCGCCGAGGTAAATATCAATACCAGAAAACTCGTAGAGACCGCTGAATAGTTCGCCTGATATTCGGCGGTACAAAATCATAGTATTATTTTTAGCAAGACGCCATATCTCCACGAGCCCTTCAGTATCGCAGGCCAGGCAAGCGCTTTTGTATTGATATCTGAAGACGAAAAGTTTTCCAGTACTGTGTCTGAGGACTTTTAACCCTCTTTCGGTTCTATTCGAGATTGAAGTCCTACATCGAGCAGATGAGTTCGTAATGGTTAAATACGACAGATCGTTTGCATTATAGACATAGAGCTGATTCGTTTGAATGTCTCCGTCATCGATAGCGCAATCAACAATGATCCGACCACTCAGATATGCCACTCCGAAGCAATTTGCGCCTGGAGCGTCAGTTACTAGGAAGTGCTCATAAAGGTCATCGAGAGCATCGGCAAACTCGTAGTAGACATAGCGATCGTTGGTAAGAAAGAGAATTAGCTCTGATTGATTTAAATACCCAAGATTGTCGCGAGAAATAAAGCGGCTGATGATCATCGGAGGAAGTTCTTGGTCCGTCATGAGCTGAAGAGTCCCATAGTTTTCGACTTTGGGCACTATGTAGTAAGAATTTGACTGGCTGACTAATTCATGGGTGACATTGTAGCCGGTGATATATTGCTCCAGATCCACATGCAAAAGTTCGTTCACTCGGCCGTATAGCATTCCAATAGGTGCAATTTGTGTGATATAAGGAGCACATTTAATGATAAGAGCCACATTTATTAGCAGGGTGAATGTGAGCAGTGTTTTTTGCATTTTTAATTCCTAATCAGATTTTATTTTCGTGAGAGACATACTCATTGATGAACTCAGAGAGATACTCATTGATGAACTCAGAGAGATACTCATTGATGAACTCATTGATGAACTCATTGACGAACTCATTGATGAGCTCATTGATGAACTCATTGATGAACTCATTGATGAACTCATTGATGAACTCATTGATGAACTCATTGATGAATTCATTGATGAATGTAGGACGGCTTTATCACTGTACTAAGAGCGAGAGATCTACAACGATGAAAATCGTCAGCTTAGAACACTCTTCAATTGATTTTATTATGTCCTGGTTACGTTCTAGTTCTTTTCTCTAGATTGGAAATCTCAAGCCATGCCTTCGATAATTACGAAGCAATTAATCACTTTTGGAAACTGGAAGGATAGCCTAATCTACATTTCTGAACATTAATTCTGTTTTCAAGAATGTTTTCCAGGCTAATAGTCTTCAATCGAAGCCGAAAAATTGAGTATGAGAGCCTTATTAATTACAACAAAAAACTGTGTATGTACTTCTTGAATCATTAATTTAAAATCTTACGAGAAACTAATCTTTCGAAAATGCAGAAATTGCTGCTTGCACTCATCCTCATACACTCACTACTAGTCATAAGAAGCGCTCCGTACGTAGAATCGATAGCATCTATCGGAATTCTCCATTGCCGAGTCGATGAGCTTCTATATGTGGATCTAGCTTCGTATGTAACTGGATATAACGTTACGCACCAACTGAAAACGCCTTCAGAATTCCTTTCCATCTTCCCTAACATAATAAATGCTGCCAGTTATCAACTGTTAAACAACCAATCATCCCCTCCTCAAGTAGTCAGCCGATTCATTCCAAGAGATAACCTTGGTTATATCAACCGATACGAACCTCTCCTCTTCCTAACAAACAAACTCCATGTATATTACACTACTTTCAACAACACGAAAGATCTCAATACGGAATTCTTGATGACTGATGCTCAAGGAGCAAGCTGCTTTGGAGTCACATACATTAGCGGTCTAATTATTGCCGATTGCTTGATAAATGATGGCCAGCAGCAAACTAACCAGTTCTACCTTTTCAATGCAAGTGACCATGCTGGTTCTAGCTCCATACCATCAACTCCAACTTGCCAGACCAAGATTTCAAATCGAACTGCAAGAGGAATAAAAACGTTTAAATTCAGTAATAATTTAATCTATGTCTTCCGATACCAATATGCAAGTGCAAGTTTGGATTGCAACACAGAAGGACTTGTCGAAATCTGGCGGCTGGACTCAAAGTACGATATGACTTTGCTTTGCACGATAAGAGGAGACCGATTTGGAGAGGACTTAGAGCTCTCCGGGTTTGAAGTTTATTTAGGTGATCTATTTCTACTGACAAGGCGTGGAGCACTGTTTAGATTATTCAACTACTACGCTGGCCTTAGATCAATTGAATATCTTGAGCTTCGGATCCCACTGACATTGAAGGATGAGCCGCTACAATCCGTAAAAGTTTTCCCAGAGTCGAAGAACCAAGCTCGTCAATTGACCGTTGCGATTGCTTCTCTAGCGTACATATACCTTGCAGATTGGGCAGAACCTGAAAACCCTCTAGTGCGTTCACGTTACAAATTGGACGGCCCAAAAGTTGTCAAATCAATCACGTTCAGTAAGGGGTTTATTTACTGTTTGGTCTCTTATGACAACATAAACGAGAAAGTCGTTATTTTTCAGAGAGGGAAGCATTTAGATAACCTTATCTTCGGTTATATCGATATTGCAGACTCTAATAACTCTTACATCGATGCTGATATTGCAACTGACAGCTTAGTGATCAGTTCTGGCAACTACATTCGAAGATACTCCTGCCAGGATCCGTATTTATGGTTCAAAAGGCCTAAAGCAAGCTTCAAAGGTGAAATTGTCATTCGAAGTACAAGCTACAGTGGAAATGAATCGATGACGCTGGAAACGCCTGTACCTTACGAGGTTGTATCCATATCCGATATGAACATTTACTTCGACAAACCTCACTTACCGCGTTTGATTCATGCCGAATACCCTTCAATGGTTCAGGTTCATATTGATCAATACGTGACGGGACCATTCGTAAAATTTAAGGTCAGTGATTCTTTATCCAACAAAACAAAGGCTTCGCTCAAGTATTATGTGCCTGTCGGCTATAATCTCCACGGGTTCGACACTACTGATATCATTTATCACAAAATTTTCCCTGCGACAAGAGACAAAAACTTGTGGCTATTCATTCAGAATAAGACATTCCATCTCACCTCGTTTGCTTGTTTGCTAGAATTCAGTATGAATTTAAACTGCAAGCCTCATGCGAGCATTTTATTGGATAACTCTATCGAAAAACTCGAGGTTATTGACAATTATATTTTCGTGCTATTTGATGATCGAAGACTACATTTGCTCTCCTTTATGATGGAGATCGTTGATCCAGACCTCGCGGATGACTGCGCAGACATCATTCCTTTCGTCCAGAAGGAAGCTAATATGCTTATTTGCCCTCAGCCCGTGTTAAACAGGTTTGCCTACTTCCTTTTCACAGAAGGCGGTTTGAAAGAACTTCAGTTCATAGACCAATCTCATTTCAGGACACCAGTCGTGCTATTGTCTATAGTATTCGTGCCTTGGTTTCCTACCGTCCTTTTTATAAACAACAATAACACCGAAGTTCTTGTTATAAATGCTGAAATGCTCGCTGGATATAACAACATTACCCTCGTCGATAGAATCACTCCGGAACAAACCCCTGAAGGCTCCTTCAAGGAATTGCGATTCACTATTGTACAAGAGAGTCTGATCTTCTTCTCTGATAACAATGCGAGTTTGATTCAAGAATGGAACCTTGGGATTTCAGAAGCGAGCTTCGTGAAAACTTACAAACGGCTACCGGATATAAATTTCAACTTCAACTCGCAAAATAGTATGTATTCCTCTGCTTTTCTGCCGAATTATTATATTTCTGCTTATGACAGAAATAAAGTGCCTGAAATAACGATCTTCTCGGGAAACCTACCCGCAAATGATAATTTTGTAACCAAAATCCGATTTGAGGAGTTCGAACCTGGTGCCGAGATATTCCTATCAGGGGCTCCGTTGAATGAGATGAATTCTGATCTTATAGTCGCGTCTACAGCGACCGGCATTCGCGCTTTTGTTGTTTATAGTCACGCAAGGCTGACTTTCTCAAGCTTCATTTCAAATTCTTCTGCGCCTCAAGAGACTACTTTTTTTCAACTGGAGATATTCAACGACATGGATGTTCCTCAATTCAATCTCACATTTGAATTAATCACGTTTAATACTCAATTAGAGATCGTAAAAACCACAAAGAATATCATCATCACTGACTTGATTGAGATTGATATCGACACCAAAAACCAAGCTTTTGTTTTTCCGACCGACAAGTATTTCAATGGAACGATCCTTTACTACGATTTTCAAGCGCAGCAGAAAATAGACATGGATAGTATTTACCTGAAAACTAAAATTGCGCTGAATGGTACTTTTTGGAGTAAGGAATACCCGATCCGAGACATGAAGAAAGGCGAAAATAGCATTATCATGCAAGCGGAGAGAGGGCTCATCAGAGTAGACACGATAACACAGAAAAACTGCACTATTATGCCACCTGAGTTTGCCGATGCTTCCTGTATGCTAGTTGTCATCGATAAACAACGCGAGTTTGGGTTATCATTGTGTTATTTTACTGAGAACATCACACAGTACATATATTTGATCGGAATTCAATCCTCTGTTGATTGCAATTATACCGTCTTTTTGGAACCCACTAAAACTTCTTTGGTTTCAGCTGAATCAATGAAGCTGAAAGAAGGAGGGCTTTTCATCCTTGAAAAGCAAGTGGGATATGACAGCATCGCTTACGCGAGGATCCACGTGTGGGACTTTACCAATATGTCCGATCCGTATTACTATGGATATGTCGATCAAATTAATTTCAATGTAAACTACATCGATATTCGAGCCTTTGATATCGCGATTAGTGGAGAGACTTGGATTCTTTTCACTATAGACGCAGCATTCGGCATTAGGATTATTCGTATTACAGATCGAGGATTCAGTGAGCCTTTTGGGATTAGACTGACGGACCACGCTGAGTTCGAGAAGTTGCGTATTCCCGCAGATATCGAATGGACAGGTATCGCGGTGATTCAGCAGAAGAATGAAAAAACGTTTGATTTATTGATCATTGCGAAGAATTTTAACTCCTACTATGTTCGCATGACGCAAACAGGGGAAGCTGAATGGAGTTTGAAAGTGATCAGAGGGTACTATCGCTATCCCGGTTTCAATCACGGGTCCAAAATTTCTGTGAATGTTGATAGTCAATGGGCTTATTTTGCAATAAATGCAATGCAAGTGGTTGAAGGCAGAAGCATCGTTCTGCTTTATAATATCACTGATGTCGTGAGGATCGGAATGGAAGATCAATTTCCTCCGTTTAAATACGAAGATTTCATTGATTATACCCCTTTCAGAGAAGATAATAGGAGTGCTAATGCCTTTGTTGTGACTTCGATTAAACCGTTTGAGAATTCTACGTCTCAGACGTGGATATGGGCGAGTGCGCCGAGTAAAGCGAATAATCTAGGGATATATGAGAGAGGTGCTGTTGAGGCTTCGTATTGCGCGTATGAAGTTAATGCGGATGCCCAGATTGTGATTCAAAGCGCGGATATTCACTCCACTACTCTTCGTCTTGAAGTAGGGAACGATGTGGGAAGCAAAGCGATAGACATTAAAATAAATAATAGCATGATGAATCTGAGAGCTCGAAGATGGGCCTACATCCTGACAGGAATATTATTCTTGGTCGCCTTGCTGATATTTGTGGGTACTAAATGGATTTTCCCAAAAGACAATCATCAATCAAGAAGTAATAAGTATAGCATTATGATTGAAGAATGATTTCTTCATAAATTATTGATTAAATGATGATACCTACTAGTTTATAAGCTTATCAATTCACAGAATATTATCTATCAGTTTTTTATCAATATAATTCTCTACTTTACGAGGTTTCAACACTGAAAAATAAGCTTTGAAGCTCTCAATTCACCATATAATAGCAGTACATTCGTTATCATTGAGACTCTGATAATTAATTTCAAGCAAAATATGAAGACAGTTGTCATCATATCACCGGAAATTTAATTCAACTAACATAAGAAAAACAAAACAAATTATTAAATTCAAAGGAAAGGATCGAATCTTTATTCTAATTGAATTTTACATTAGAGAAATCCATTTCTGGATGAGCTCTCATGAATTTTTCTAGCATTTCAAGTTTCCTTCTTTCGTCTACAACTGGTAGACCTTGAGTTCGATACGTACCAAAGGAGTAATCAAACTTATCCACCTCCTGTCGAGTCTCATCACTTAGAGGCTCAATTTCTGCAACTTCATCAGGCAGAGGTTCTATTTTTGGGCCCTCTTTTATCGCTCGTTCCCATCTGCTCTTCTCTTTTTTTTGAATCCATAACTTAACTATCCTAACGTTATTGACCATAGGCTCCAACGTCCATATGCTCTCCTCTTCATTTATTCTTTCGGGAAATTCCCCTTCGAGAATTGGAGTACTCACTCCTTTAATTTGGACCTGATGTGTTTTTGAGGGTCTCATATTAGATCGGATTTAATACCAACACTTTGTGAGGCGTTATCTTCACATTTAAATTTCTCGCCTTAATAGAAGCTGGGGCTGAAATCATAATTTGCATCTATCTCAATAAGAAAGAAGAATTAATACATATTGTTACATCTTCATCTGATTGCTTCCATTGGTAAATATTCAAGGGGTTTCTGTTCTCTTCAAGATCAGAAATTTTTGCCGGTAACTTCTCCTCTTCAGCAACATTTCCCACCACCTTGGTTTGCTCGAAACAAGGTCCTTACAGGCAAGTAGGATGAATCCTTGATCGTTAAATTTTAAATACCTTGAGTTTTTTCGTCAGGAAACTGACTTGAGATTTTATCTTGAGGTTTGTTATTGGCATCTATCTCTTGTTGTTGCTTGGCCGTTACTTTGTTCGTGAAAAAAATTTTGCGAGTATGTTTAATTAGGATTGTTTTGGTTGCAAATTACCGTCTAATGGAAATTGAGAAATAGTGTGTAAGACTATTTTGTCCATAACATTGGTTGTGATGCGCGCAGCAGGTAATTCTAAGTCTAGAGGAAGGGCTGTGTTGCCTGATTGTTGAGATAAATCTACAATACTTTCATTTAAATTTTGTTTGCTGTTCATACTTCTGCTGTTCATATTTGTATCCCGGATTTTTAAAATAATTTGTTCGATTAAAAAGATCGTAAGATGATATATATTATTTCTACCGATTTATGATGGTATAGTAGAAGATTTCGCCATTCAGATTCCCTAAAACACTATTGTTTAACAATCGATTAGCAATCTTCATGACTTAGGACCGTTTCTTAGCCTAATCTCGGAACTTGGATTTCTTGTCTTTGAAGTCCAGATAATTTTCTTCTCAATCACATACTGATTTACTGAAAATACGTTTCGTCTAATCGACGTCCAAAATAGCGTAGAAAACACACCTGAAAAATTATTCATGACCCCAGCCAAGCTCAGGTTTCGAAAAGTGGCTGTTTAGCTTCAGCAGTCTGTCTTCAGAATCTAAAGTCAAATAGTCAGTATGCTTGGTCAGGGCCTACAGGGATGCGACTTACAATAATATCTTGAATTTGCCAAAATTAATTTGGCTTATTAAGTCTGGGATAAAACAACTAACAATCGAAATAAAAATATCAATATCACACATCACTTTCTCGTCAAAAATTACTAAACTCCATGGGAAATTTTCAATACTGCTTAGCAAAACGCGAGAAAATATCTACCTTCGAACCTCTTCTTCTCCCTACTGGGATCCCTGAATACGATGAAGTAATAAATAACTCCTTCAGAAAGTCTTCATTGTTTCTTCCATAAAAGTTCTTCACCGAAGCGATTCTCACAGTCTCCGACCTCGATGAATTCTACAAAAACTTAATTAATTCCCACGCAACCCTCTTAGAAGTCAGTTCAGGGAGTAGCCTCGTAGCCTTGCCGATT
>ENA-UOTZ01001079-UOTZ01001079.1-compost-metagenome-genome-assembly--contig:-NODE-1079-length-20423-cov-19.512091_pt1 | contig 20423 bp, 18 predicted proteins | sample MGYA00238144_ERZ746983 | MGnify/ENA primary metagenome ERZ746983 (study PRJEB28759, sample SAMN06268863) | compost metagenome | isolation source: single cell | place: USA: California, Emeryville, Joint... | reverse complement strand
GCAAGAAACCAGATTGTCAAATCCGCAAGGGGTAGCCCAACTTACAAATAAATCAGAGAAAACAATCAATTCAGCACTAACTGATTCAGCACAAGCTCCAGATAGCAAAGCTGAGAAAGCCGAAGCGATTATTTCCCAACTATTGAATGAACTAAGAGCTGGTAGAAATCATCAAACTATTTCTCCTAAAGACCTGTTCTAGAAGGAAAGCAGCAAAATGCAGAGACTGATACCATTATAATCCCAACAGATGAGACCCAGAAGGAAGCTATTGTGAAATCAGAAGACAAACAGAACATTCAGAAAAACCTGCAAATGGAAGCTACAAACAAAGGAATCCAGCTTGCTTCAGAGATGGCAGCTGAGCATACAGATCAGGACTTGCATTCAGAAGGAAGTACAGCAATGCTCTCTATATAAAATTGTATCATTAAAATTTCAAGTGGATGAGAAAATCAAGCTTTCTGGATTCAAATGCAACCTAGAAGGAGTGAACCAATATATAAACGCTCTCTGCCAAACTGTCTTAGGTAATAATTCCCCATTTTACTTTTATATTCTGATTATTTATTTGGGATAATGACAGAATCCTATCAGGCGGATTTTTTAGCGAACATCAATGTCCCCATTGGTCAAAGTCAAGAAGACAAGCTTGCAAATCTACATGTTTATGATTTAAATCAAGACGATTCCTCGTTCGACATGGGACGAAAGATTCAGCAGCCAGTTTTGAACGTTGAGCTATATTTGATGGTAGAAGATAGGTTGAAAGAAATTTATGTAATCAAAATTGCTTTTTCGTACAATAACCAAGGTTGAATATCTTTTTTAGGGAAGACCTGACGAAAAAGATGACGACATAGCAGAACTTGAACTTTTTCATAATAAGGCAATTTTTGATGCCTTTAATGAAGCTTTGGACTCACAACGGCCTTATGGCCCAAAAGGAATTCCATATTTATGGAAAACTTCACAACCAAACACACCAAAAATTATTGATGAAAGAGATATTCCCAGAATTCTACAAAAAACGAAAGAAAAAGTACTTATTTGGTGCTCATATGTGTGTGGGTATTTGGGGACTGGTGAAGAATTTCTGGGATCAAACATTGGCCATTTGAGTGAAGAGAATCTGTTGCAACTTAAAGAAGAGCGCCTTGCAAGGATGCTTGCACAAGAGGTAGCGGCACAACACTTTTTCATTTTATTTCACACTCCATAATGTTTCCGAAAATGATAGGTTGTTGAATTGGAAGACAAATGGATAAATTATGAAGAGGAAGAGACAGAAGTTCAAATAGAGCTTGCTGATATAATTTTTGATAAGCTTGCAATCGAAACCGCAGAAGTTTTATATAAAATCATCAGTGACCGGAAGAGCGAGATGAAGAAGGCTGTTTATTGATCACAAGTTTTTCAATTTTGAGACTCAGATTAAAGAGTTTTAGTTAAGAGTCAAGATCGTTGTAAAGTACTTGTAATATTTGTTTTAATTTGACCAAGTAAAGAGTATCTCGGCAACTCTCCTTTTGTAAATTTAAATAGTTATGTCTGGTTTTCATACTCTTTAGTCCTTCGATAAAATGAAACTCTTTGAACTATCGAAAGCCAATATCACTCTAATCGCAAATGTAGGTTCCCTCTTTCTCTCCCCCCTCAGAATATTGGGGTTTCTTTATCAAATGAACTCATCAAGATTTTTCGAGGCCTTCGTTAGCATTCCCATTAATTGAGATGAGAACTTCATTGCCAGTAACCATCGCTTATTGGTTTGCTTGCTTTAAGATTACTACTATCTATTGATCAAAAGGCTAACTATAATTAGACTTATCTATTTCAATAAAATTAGTGAATTCTATGATCAGACAACGGCTGATTGACTTCGCGGGTAGAAAAGTCCCCTGGACTTTTGACCGAATATTCCCTATCATAATCGTGGCTGGAATATTCTGCTTTGAATATCCAACGTTCATTTGGCTGACCCTGGTTAAGCTATTTACAAATGTAAAAATTTTTTTAGACTTTCAGAAACATCTTACCCTACGATTCACCGATTTGAACCCAGCACAAGATCATAGGGTCTTTAATTGCCATAGAATTTCACTTTTTCATTATCTTGATGATGCTTTCTTATTATAAATGTGTCAGTGTTCATCCTGGAACAGTGCCCTTGGACATTGTATTGCCTCAATAAAATATTTCTACGGTTACTCTTGATTAGAATGACCAATTCAGCGATCTCGAGACCATTAAAAAACGAGGGAAAAAAATAGCAATCAGCAAAGCAATGAGAAATAAATTGATTGGAAAAGAGCAGATCCTTCAAACATTAGGACTCTCCAATGATGAAGACTTGGACGAATATTCGAATGCTAACCTTGAGTAACAATTTTCAAAATCTGGTGATGCAACTTTAATTAGTCTCTCAGAAGAACTACAACAAATCTCGTATTGTTTCAAATGCAATTTAGTCAAATTTCCGAGGACTCATCACTGCAAAATGTGCAAAATGTAGAAATTGCACTCTTCTTTGAATCAATGATAATACTGTTTAGGTGTGTAATAAGAATGGATCATCACTGTCCTTGGATCGGCAATTGTGTGGGACTATTCAACCATAAATTTTTTATTCTGTTCTTGATATACTTGTGGATCGATCTTCTCCATATTCCTGCTATATCTCTCATCTACTACCTCTCTGATAATGCTACGTATTTGGAGGTAAATTGTTCTGGAAACGAAAAAATATTAATCATAACAAAAGGGATGTAGTCCGGTCCAAATAACAATTATTCAGATTAATGTACTGACTGCTGTTGCGCTTCTTCTTGCTGTTGGGTTTCTTGGAGGATATCAAATTAGATCAGCGATGAAAAATAGAACTACGGTTGAGAGCCACATTCCAGAGCTTGCTATCAGGGTATAAGTTTCATAATAGATTTGTTATTATATATCCTTTTCCTGAATGCGATTTAGAATCCCTTTCAGAAAAGAACAGCTTCTGAGAATATCTCTGAAATTTTTGGACCAGACCGCTCGAGTTGGTGGCTTCCAGTCAATCCAAGACGTTTGTTTCTTGAGGAAGAAATGATAAATTTAGCGAGTGCTTAAGAACAAGTTCTTTTCAGTAAGCTTCAATCATATTTTAACAAATGACAAAAAACTTAAAGGAGTAATTAGTAATCAAAATTGTTTCTTAACAGAAATTCCATATGAACAAATTATTCCAAAATTCCAAAGTGGATAACGGCAGGAATACCATGTCTTAAATTATCAACATGGAGCCCAAATCTGGCTAAAAAAAATTGGGTAGTGTTGCAAATGATCATTATCATATTGTAGCTGAGTTGTTTGATTGACGGCTGAACCTCTTTCTGTTTATTCAGAGGGAAATTGCGAACAAACTCGAGTGGCAACAATAACTTTCGAACATTTAAAGTACCTACCTCTAGAATAACTTCTTAATTATGTCCTATTGAAATATATTATTTTATATAAATAAGCATAGGGAATTATCGTAAAGCAGCGATTCTCTAGATCTAACATGAAGATTTGAGTTTTTGGAAAATGTTTTAATTAGTCTCGTTCTCTGTGTCTTTTAAGAAACAAGGAGTAAATTTGCCTTTGTAAGGTTTTCAGAATAGCGGTAGAAAGTTTATAAAACAGTGTTAAAACTAGACACATATTTGTGATTGCAACATTACAAACACAAATGAAAGACACAAAGTAAGTTTGCGAAATATTGTTATACATATTGTTTCCGGTTAATGAATATGCAGGAGTAAATATATATTTGATTGACAAATATAGACTTCACACACACACTATATACATCAAATATATTACCTCTCTGCAGAGTAAATTAACAAAAAAGAGACACTAAAAATTGGCTTTCCTCGTTTAGAACAATATGGTTTCTTCAAAAGGTAGAAATCATAAGGTTAGATTCCTCGTATTGCTTCAAGACACAAATATACAGCACACAAATATAAGCAACGCCATGGATAATGAGAAGAAGATACGAGATTAAATCAATTAATTTCCTTAACATCGACTCAAAAAATTTTCCACCTAATTTTATTACAAGCAAAAGTATGGTATTGTAAGGCAGGGCAAAAGAAGCTCCAAAGCAGTCAATATTCACAAGATAGGTGTTAAGAGAGGCTCTTTTAAAAACGCTTTAAAAATTGTTTGATGCTTTGGAATGACTAATTTCAGACCATCAAATCATTTTTTTGTTATAGATCCACCATCATAAAGGGATGTTTCGATGCCAGCAAAGTCTTACTTAAAAGGGTATGGATTAGAATAATTATGATGCTGTTCAAGAATTTTGATAGTGAGAGCTTTCTGGAAAGTTAATCCAAGAAATCATCTGATATTCGAACACCGAGTTTTTAGTTCGCTCTTTCATTATCCGTCCAAGAAACTCACCAAAAGCCCTTCAGGATAGCAATAACATAACTATCAACAGTTGAAAGCATTTCAATTAAATGCGCAACTTGCTTATTTTGTTTTCTTCATTACAAAAAGTATTCATCGAATGCTAAAATCCAATAATTGTGATTCGTAAAATAGTATGTGTCAAAGGTTTTGAAATCCTTAGCTTCTGATGGTTGGTTTGCCTACCAGTTTAAATTTTTTCTCCCATGAATCCTAAAATAAGCCTTCCTGCTGCTTCATCTTCAGAATTTGTTTATCAATTCAGTTAGAGATTTTTAAGAATTTGCCAGAAAGAATGTGGTAATTGATTCAATGCATACACTGGTAATCAAAATGAAATTTTTCCAGGCTGAAAACTATAAATTTATCAATTAGTTAGAACCTATGCTCGAATGCATTAGCAACGTCTTCTCAAGATTATTCCCATAGGCCACGCGATCAGTTGTAGCTATTTTGTTAGTTAAAAGTAAGCGAATTTGTTCTTTGTTAGCGATTTGAATGTACCGTTTCTGAAGATAGATTTTCCTTCTTCATCCGTTTGAAGCTTGATCGTGTGGTTGATATTCATTATCAAGAGTACTTGAAGAATGAGCAACCCAACAATAATTAAGGCAATTGCCAAGAGGAGAATATTGCTCGTTGGAGTGGGCTTGCTCTCTAATAACTTTGAACCATTCATTGTTATTTCTTGGTAGCAAACCATCCCGGTAAACATCAAGAATGAAATCCCGTTCCTATTAAAGACATATTTCAATACGTAGTCATTAATTGTTGTACCAGAAGCGGAAAATTCTGAGCCGTGATTTATCTGAATAGAAGATTGCGTTGAACCCGTAAAAGATGCAAACCACAACGTTAAAGGTCTAGTTGTTGAAGAGAATTCGTGAGGCTTATTCAAAGAAAGTTTCAAGAAAAAAATCAGATTACGAGTGCACCAAGGATCATGATAAGTGTTGCTTTGAATAAGTCCAGGAAAGCACATTCAAGAATAAGAACTGTAAGCGTTAAGAGCAGTATGCCGCTGGCTAGAAGTAACCCATGCTTTCTGGCTTTTCTGAGTTGACTTGAAAATGAGCTGATACTGGGTGCTTTCTTTGTGTTATCCATACTTTCTGATTACTCTAATTTATATTCTAATTTTAACTGGACAAGGAGTACTTGAAAAAAAATCTCTCTTAGTATTTCGCTGCAATGGACTCCAAAAGTGAGAGAAAGCAACTCAGGTAAAAACGGGCTCAATTAATTATTTTGAACACATTATCGCTGCATCAACCTATTTTGTGACATATCTATCTATTTACATATATAAGACATACATGCACGAATCATTTTAATTTTTTACTTTTCATTTACATTTAATATCCTTTCTAACACCTTATCCTTTAAGCTTTGGAGATCAACACTCAAGCTATAAAGCTAATTCTACTGTAAAGAATTTTTCAAAAAGGGGGCTATGTATCAACGACATGACATATTCATACTTATTGCGATTTTTTTAAACCCTCTCGAATCTCTTCAATTTCTAGCTCAACACCTTCCAAAGCTCGCTCCAGTTCCATTTTAGTTTTTCTTTGAGCTGCTGTTCTTGAGATTTGTGGGAGGCGCTGAAGTTGGTCTTCAATCTTAATTAAGCAATTTAAGCTTGAAAAAATCAAGTAGAGTTTACAAGTTGCTGCTCTTTCTTGAGTTTGTCTAGCCGATTGATAACGCTGCTTGAGTATTTTTCTGGAAAATTCCGTGCTGCCCTTCCATGAGCCTCTTTCATTGGTGTAATTTGAGATAACTGTGCCCTCTGACTCAACTTCTGATTATACAAATCTACGGCTAGTCTCATTGTAGGTCAAAAAAGCTGTCAGATACTAGAATTACCGGCTTGCGAAGATGAGGGAATTTTAGTGAGATTATCCTGCCGTGTTGGACTATTAGAAAGAAGATGAATTATTCACTTACTAAAGCGATGACGATGGGATACCAATTAGGGATGTTATCTTGAATCCTCAGTAATTCGTTTCGCATTTTCCAAAACATCTCACCTTTTTGTGATTCCTATGGTAATGTGTAAAAATTGCTTGATGTAATGACTCTATGAAGTATGCTCACTGTCATAAAGTTGCTCGGAGCTGGATTGTAACCAATTATCTCTGAGTTCTGCCTCAGCTCTGCTTGGAACGACGATTCAAGAAGCTTGAAAATTGATCGTTTCATTGAGACAAACATGGGAATTTATTTTATTATTCATACTTGAACCTGGTTTGCGAAGATTTGTTTTGTTCGCTCAAGATTTGAGATAAAATCCCTTTATTGTTACTAATTTAAACCATAAGAAAATTTCTTTGTTACTGGTGACTGTGAAGATCATTCTTCAGATTTTCAATTTCTTGACGCAGTAGCTGGTTTGAAAGCATGCTAGTTTTAACGAATTGTTCATTCTATGGATGTGAGCTATCATCACAATTGAATAAAATTTGATGTTACTGCTACTTTGCTGGCTAGCATTTCCATTTTTGTTCGATTTCTTTCCAACTAAAACAAGTTATGAGGGATTCAAAAGAGGCTTTCGAACTTCACTATTTGTGTCTTCAAATTTCCTTTGAAGATTTAAAAGCCCATGATTGTGTATCATAGGTTGCTCTTGAAACCGAATTTACTGATTTGAAAAAACCACAAAAAAAAATGTTACCTTTTTCCCTTCGTTCTAAGTCCGACACTTTCATCTTGTATTTCAATAAATCTTGCTCATAAGTCTCGAGCTGACTATCTTGAGCAATGAGGACATTTTTTTGAGCAGATGCGAGATTGTTCAAAATGTGCATGTGGAATTCGTAAAATTTAGACAGATGTTCCACGAAATTTGCTGTTTCTGTTCTTATCTCTTGCGTAGTTCTGGGTGTATTCATCTTTGAGGCTTTGTTGGGATCAGTTTGTAAATGAGCGTTTTTGAAGAGCTCCACATCCTGAAATGTGGTTGGTTGAGTGTTTTGTTTTATGTCTGATTTGGATTTTTTTTCAGAACTGGGTCGTATTTTCTGCTCAGCTGCCGTTTCTTTGGTTGACCAAGATCTTTTGGTTTCAGAGTTTGAAAAAACTTTCTCTGTATATTTCACGGGCGAGTTTGGGTCTTGTTTTGGAGAAGTTGATTTTTTGTATTTTGGCTGATATAAGGCTTCTTTCTTGTGATATGGAGGGTACTTCATGAGCGATGCATAGTTCGCTCGAATCTGCGAGCGATCTGTCAAATTACCAGCTTCGCTGCCATGGTTACTCCTCAAAGGAGTTGAGTAATCGTACTTTCTCTCAGTGCTTTGCCTACTTGTCACGATCTCTTTATCATTTTGGAACTGCTGATTATTGAACATCCATTTATTTCGGTCCTCTTTTGGGTCATGATTAGGAAGTGGTGTTTGAAATGGTTGTTGTGAATTTTGGTAAGACAAAATTGGAACTTGTTGCAGTTTATCCGAAAGCAATTTTTCAGTTTTTCCTGCATTTTTGGGGGATTCTTGAGGATTGAAGCTTCTGTAGCTCTCTCTTAATGGGCTCATTTCATCTGAAAATTGATTCTTTTCGGGGCTTTCAGCTAAGTCAGAGACATGCAACTCATTCCTTAATCTGCCTTTAGCTGGAGTAGTATATTGGCTTGAGCTGTTATCCTTTCTTCCTGGAGAGTCTAAGCTCAGTTGATTGAATCTTTGCTTTAGTTGATTGACATCGCCTCTAAGAGAATTTATGTCTTGTTTGATCTCTGAATCTTCAAGGATTCCTGGAGTTTTTTCTGGAGATAGAGGAAAAACTCCTTGACCTGCCAGCACGTCCATGGAAGTTTTTGAACCTTGAAAATCATAAGTTTTGTCTTGGGTGAGACTCAAATCTTTTATTCCATTAGAATCAGTTCCAGATCTATCTCTTGCAAGTCCCACTGTGTGCTCTATCTTAGTAAGAAGTGTTGGAGAAGTCATTTTGTTGTTGTTTTAACAACCTCGAGAGGATTTTTATTATTAAGCTAAATAAAAAGAGTTAAATTTTGAAGTTTTAATTAATACAGATTAGGTTCATGAACCCAAGTAAAGATATATATATATCATCATGCCATATTGGTAGAGTATCAGTGCCTGCCGGTGCTTGGTGACTTTAGGATTGAGATTTTCACTGTGCCATGGTAAAACTTTCGCAGGACCTATCGATATAAGACGAAATAATAAACAAATCACTTGAAAAAGAAAATTACGAAATGCAAAAGAGTATTAGACGTAGCAGCACTTTTTTTTGATGAAGAAATACAAAGAACATAACTTCTTCCTAAATTTTTCTCCATGTCACAAACTAGCTCAGAGTCCCTTATTATAGGTTTTTTGTCATTATTTTGTTTTTGGCTTACTCTTAGGAAATTTATTAGTAACCTTACAAAAAAAATCCGTTTATATGTAGGCATCTCAAACCTTTGCCCTTATTCTTTTTATAACTTGACAAAAAAAATTCTATTTCCCAATGTTCATACGTAGTAGCAAAGACGAGAGAACGAAAATTGTTCGCCCACAAAAGTATAATCGACGGTATCCAATTTGCGTACTAGTTTAGTTCTATTTTTATTTTATTTTTTTCCGTCAAATTTGTGTTTGCTAATTGCTTCACTTACTTTCTAATATCCGTCGCTCCCTGTGTTAATTTCAGATCCCACCTCTGTTAGGGCTTTGTTAACTCGCGGAAAAAAATTACTCACCCAAAAGAGATTATTCAAATATTTTTAGTCTAGAAAGTAAAAAGAAGCAATCTCTCTCCCAACCAGCAGCTCCATCGATTCTACTCCAAGCAAACGACGGTCGGAGACTTCTATAACACCGGTGAGATTGATTCCTGTTTGGTGCTCCTTCGGCATCCCGCTAGATATTTTGACCTTTAATGATCTGCAACTCCTTTTTTGTGCTAACTTTGCTTTCATATTAATTGTTAATTGCTCAACTCATATTTATATAGAAAACTTTTCTCTCTTGTGCGAATTATGCCTATAAAATAAACATCCTTGTGAAAAATTTGTTCTTTTGGTCCGAACACCTGATAAAGAAGAAACTCATGAAAGATTAGCAAAGTGGTGGTTCCAAGGGGGACAGTGATTCTGAACCTGAAAATAAATAGTTTTGATGCTGAGTTCTATCATTATCGATAACTTGAACTTTCAGGTAGTTTTATTTTCATAGAGACTAAACAAGAAGATCAATGATTTTACCGATATATTAATTCTTATTCGAAAGAACTGTCGAGCTGCTTTGTTCAGCCAGTAGTCTTCTTTAAATAATCGAAAGCTCTTTTATTCTGAATTTTTCCTAGTTAGTTATAGAAGTTGCTGGGATCAGAAATCAATTATTGTCATAATTATTTTCATGATTAAATGCAGTTTCCTTTCACGTTTGGAAGGATAATAAAATGAACATAGAGTCAGTCAAAACAGGAATGTTCATAACGACAAGTAATTTTAAATTGCTATCGGAATTGCAATCTAACTTCCTCTTATAAATAAAAAATATCAGATCAAACGACTCTATGGCCACAGAACAAGAAACGAATTTTCAAGTGTTCGTAAGAATCAAGCCTTTCAGTCCCCCAACGCAGCTCAGCGCAAAAGAAAATGAATGTGCTAATGTTGGGACTGAAGAAACGAATTCAAGTTCAAAATCCTCTAACACTGGTAGCGCTGGGAATGTAAGTTCTCCCACCAACAACTCTCGTCTTGGCCAAGGTAATCCAATGACTATAAGAAGTGGAGGAAGGAAAGCCTACGACGCAGTTAGGCATGACGGACAAACAATACAGTTGATTGATAATGACTTTCGGTGTATTGACAAGAGAGAACGATACTACCAGTTTAACGCGATATTTGGTCAGAAAGCCACCAATGAAGACGTATTCAAGGTCGCAGTTGCTCCAAAGCTCGGAGGAGTACTCGAAGGGATTAATACGACAATTATGGCGTACGGTATAACAGGGGCAGGAAAAACCCATACTATCTTTGGAGAAAGTGCAGCAAATTATATTCAAAAAGGTGTCTGCACCTATACGATCGACAGTCTTCTTACGAAAATGAAAGAATCAGATGGCTCGAAGAAATTTGATCTCTACTTCAGTTATCTGGAAATTTATAACGAACAAGTTGTTGATCTTCTCAACGAAACATATAAGGTTCTTCAGGTCTTAGACGACTCGCAAAAAGGTTCGCTTTACATGCTAATTTAAGGCTTTATGAAGCTTTAGGTGTTATGCTTCCAGGACTAGTCGAAGTGAAAGTGGCTTCAGTCGAGGAAATCGAAGAACTTATTGCAAAAGGGAATCTAAAAAGGACGTTAGCGCCAACAGCAATGAATCAATTCTCATCGAGATCGCACGCAGTTATACAATTAAGAGTTGAAGCTCGGCATAAACCTGCGTAAAAACCTTTGAATACAATACAATGTATAATATATTTTTATTCTCACTTTCTCTAGTGAAAAACACATTTTCCAAGCAAAATTGAGGATTATAGATTTAGCTGGCAGTGAAAAGGCTTCGACATATGAAGCAAAAAGTCCAGGTACTACTACTAACTATTATTATTGACAGAAAATAAAAATATATTCAATTGGAACACAGAAAAAAACCTTGCAGAGGGCGCTTGCATCAACAAAAGCCTTCTTGCTCTCGGAAACTGTATCAATATTCTTTCTGATCGCCAGAAGAAGAATGCGTTTGTTCCCTTCAGAGATTCTAAACTTACTCGACTATTGAAAGACTCACTAAGTACAATCTTTTTGCCTTTGATATTATTAATATTTACATACATAGTGGGCGGTGGACAAAATATCATGATTGCATGTATCTCTCCAAATTCCTTAGTTTTGGAAGAAACTGTAAATACTTTAAACTATGCGAGTAGAGCGAAGCTGATTAAGGGCAAGGTACGAGAAGGAAACTATTCTAAATTAGTATTAATGAATGATTTTCAAGATTGAGAGGAATATTAAAGAGATAGAGATTGAGAGTGAACCCAATGCAGAACTAATCTTAAGTTTGCAGGCAGAAATTTCAAACCTTCGGGAAATGCTTAGTCAGCAGGAAATTGCTTGCTCAAAGTGCAGCCCTGAGAGGACAGCATCAGATTCACAGATAAAACAGAATGAAAAAAAATCGAACTCTGCAATCACCGAATCTAAAGTGGGTGCCGAGAAAATCAAAGATTGCCCTCAAAATGGTCTCAATCCTCAAAACACAAAAAAGTATTATATTCTTTTGCTTGAATAAAACATTAAAACCATTGGCCTGGGTTTGCTAGAGAAACTCTAAAACAATTGATAGAGACTCACAAAGAAAGCTTAACCAATTTTCTGGCATTTCCTCAAACTCAGCAGAAGTTGTCTTTTATCAGCAAATTCTTAGAAGTTTTTGGAATGAACTTAGAGGAGCAAGTTCGATTACGTCAAAACATACGAGAATTGGAGGATAATATTAATTCTGTCGACGATGATATCGAGGAATTAGAGGAGCAACTCGAATCCCATAGTCACACTCAAGAAACCCTTGAAGAACTCGAAACAGAACTGATAACGCTTCAAAAACAGAAAAATGAAAATTTTCAACTGAAGGATGAATTGGATCGAACTCTGAAGGTAAAGACCTACTTCCTCATCAGGTGCCTTTAATATTATGGAAACAGAATAACGTGGTTCAGCATAGTAAACTCCAAACCAAACTCATGAATTCAGTGGAGGATTATTTACTGCATATACATAAGCTTGAGGTAGATTTCATTGAGTGAAGACCTATCCTTAATATCAATGCAATAGCTTGAAAATTACCAGTTTCGTTATGAAATTGAGGAGTTGAAGGCTTTGAACACGCAGTACGTCGCAGAAAATGTCTCAAAAAACGAGAAGATAAAAACTCTTCAACATCGTCTCTCTGAGCTTGAAAGTGAGCTAAGGGCAACTCGCGACAACCTTAAAATTAAAGTATTTTATGCATGTTACCATTTGCACAAAAATTTCCTTTGTTTCAGGAGCAAAAAATCAGCGAATTAGAGTCTGTTGTAAGAAGAACTGTTGCTACTTGTTCAACGGAGAGTGGCAGTTCCGCCAATGAAAAGCAAAGCAAGACGCCTACTGCTCTTTCTGAAAAGATTCAACAAAACCTCATCGAGGCAGTAACTAAACCCAAACTCACACTTGTCAGCCCAAATTCCAAAGAAAAGCCAAAGTTATCTGGAATAGAAAATAAATCTCCGACACATGGGTTTCCTCGAGTTTTAAATAATTTGATGGTAGCGGCACAGCTGAGTCCAAAAACTCCTCCAAGTGGGATATTAAATAAACGATATCCAAACGTTCAAACACCACGGGGCAAGCTCGATGTAAAAATCTTAACATATGAGAAGGGTCCAGCAAAGTTAAATGAACCCAAAAAAGTTTATTCTAAGCTTAATGTATCGCCTCCAAAAATTGATTACTTTCAAGACCCACCTAATAAAGGAGGAAGAATCACTCCAGATGTCGCAAAGAGGAAAGCGCAATTAACTCCTCGAGATGCGCAGGGAACTAGAGGCAAACTTATGAGTTTAGCTCAGACTTTCTAATTTTTCTCATTCTTTGATAGAAATGACTTTGAACCCTGCTACAAAGAGGAACCGCTCTCCAAACGAGTCTGAATCAGAAGTAAATTCCGTTCTGAATCTTAGAACCGACATTGGAAACATTCCTTTGTCAAAGAAAATCGAGCAATCAGGTAAGGATTTGGTAATGGTTTATCATGAATAAATAACTTCGTTGTGAATTTTGCTCAGAAAAAAGCAGAGTGACAAGCGCACGATCCCGCTATCAAGAAGAAAAGGATCACGATGAAATTTATTCGGAAAATCAGGACCCACAAAAGTTGTTGCTTAATAAAACAGGAGAGTGTCAGAATAACACACGAGTAGAACTCCAGAAGCGAGCACTACAGTACGTTGAGAATTTCAAAAACAAGAATATGGAGGCTCTGGAGACCATGATCATTCCAAAAGAGGAAGATAACAAGAAGACGCCGGGAAAAATAGAGTTTGGAAGGAAGATGGGAAAGCAAGAACTTGCTTGTAAAGATAAGCAACCACTGTATCTGCAGATTAATATTCCAAAAATACAAAGACAGATTAAAGAAAGCATCACAAACCCTTTAAATTCAATGGAAATGAACATGGATGATAGTCATGACATGAATGACCATATTCTCAGAAGAGATGTTCACATGGTTGGATCAATGGCTGATAATAATCCGATAGAAAGTTGTAGCGAGTCAGATGACATTTCACACAAAGAAGAAAAGTCAAACACTGATAGTCCCCTTATTGCTGCAACTAGCAAAACAATTTATAACGCACATAAAGTTTCACGAAAAAATATCTAATCTAACTGCTAATTTTAACATTATAGATCTCATATTTTACCAATTGTAATGAATTTTCGTCAGGTTTTTTTTTTGGTTTTTTGTTAGACAATTGAAAATGAAAAATCATAACTATCTACATGCTTTCTTAAATGCGACAAACAATATTTAAGAGAATTCAATTATTTCTTCAAAATTGCTCATGACTCACATGAGATTTTCCAAAATACTCAGTTGTTCGAAATAATGATATAATATTTCAGAAAAGAATATTAACGTTGGGGAGGCGACTCAATCAAGTGGAATAGCAATTCAATCCCTGTAAAAGAATACTTGTTACTCTGATTCTCAATGCAATGTATTTACCCAATGGTATCTGTTCTAAATATCCACCACAGTTCTTGGACGTGGGTGATGCAAAATCCACTAATTTGCTCCAATTTCCAAAATAAAATATTTCTTCTTATTTTCAATGTCATTGGATTGGAAGAGAGAGAGAGCTCAGGATAAAATAAAATAATTCACTTTAAAATAGCTTCCTTAATAAAATTCCAAAAAAATTTTCATTGTTTTATTTTCAATTGATGGGCTGCAAATGTCAACGAGAGTCAACCTCTACATCAAACGAAATCCGGACGTTAAGTCTTCCACATGGAGGAAGGCAAATCCATCAATTTCCCTCCCCGAAAATCAAATCTGTAGAAGATGCTTTAACTTTATTGAGTCCCACAGGAATTACCAAAGGGCTCACACCAACTTCTCGGAAAGACACTGAAGGTGAAGACCCCGTTACCGTAGAACTTCAAGATGGAGCGATTTACCAGGGTGATTGGCGTGAAGGGAAAAGGAATGGAAAGGGGAGACAAGTTTGGCCTGATTCTACGTTTTATGAGGGTGATTGGAAGGATGACATGCCAAATGGTGAAGGGAAGAAAATTTTACCAAATGGTCTCATCATTGAAGGAACATTTTCAGACGGAAAAGCCGAAGGAACCTGCGTCCTCAGAAATAAAGAAGGTTTGAGAATTCAAGGCATTTTCAAGAACGATCTCCCATTTGGACCGTGTTTCGCGAAATATCCTGATCGATCTGAATATGAAGGAGATATGGTAGGGCTGCTGAGAGAAGGAAAAGGAAGGCTCTCAAAAACTGATGGAAGTACGTATGAAGGAGAATTCAAGAATGATCTAAGAGAAGGAAATGGCACTCTCACTTGGGTGGACGGCAGAAGATATGAAGGACAATGGGTGGCAGATAAAATGCAAGGTGTTGGGGAGCATCGTTGGGCCGATGGATCTGTCTATAAAGGAGGCTATCACAACGATCTCAAACACGGAGAAGGGGAGTTCACTTGGTCTAATGGCAAATGCTTCAAGGGCACTTGGATATGTGGGATGAGAGAAGGAATTGGAATTATGATTCAAACGAACGGAAATCAGCAGAAGGGATTATGGAACAATGATAAGAGAGTCAAATGGCTTTGATGCCATAAAAAATAATTTGAAAAACCAATAACATGCGGTATGTGGCATTTGATGCAATCTCCTCTCTTCTACTTGTTCATCAGCTATTTCTTATGGAAAATATCTTCTTTCGTCTCTCATTGGATTTTTTTTTTCTTCTTCTCTTTTTTACAATAAAGCATTTCTGAATTATTCTGAATATACTTAACAAGAAAGAGATTCAAAGCTTTCGATGTCGTAAAAGTTTTCTCTTGAAGAATCAATTCTAATGGAAAAACTATGTGATATCTAAAGGGCGGATGTGATTATAGTTAGATATCAGTGATTAAAAGCTTTTTCATAATAATTTAATAGCTCTATCTAGATCTCTCTAAAGAGGAGTAAACGGTCTCTAACAATAGAGTCGAATGAGAATAATTTGTGTCTCACGTTTAAGGATATTTCTAAATTATTTTGGTTGGGCCACCATCTCGTTTATTGTGAATACTGAAATATTTTGAATTTGAGATTTTAATATGAATAATATGCTCTATCGCACAAGCCTAACATTATTGTAAGAACTCAAGTTCTCATGATAAAATTTCTCCTTCAGAATTTAAATAATGCTTCTTGGCTTCAGATTTTCTTGTGATTTAACGCCTACACAGTTATATTCTCATCCGCAAAAAATTGAAACCCTTACCCGTATACAATACTATCTAATCGTTCTACTTTTTGAATGAGCTTGCTCTACACATTATGAGTCAGGTATTTTGAATCTGAATTGATTTACATTATCATCCTGCAGCCGTCTCTTATCATTGTTAAGATCCTCTATCTAAATTTTATTTATTCATATTTTTTTATTCCAGTTAAGATGGATATATACCTCATTTTTTGCGATGAGAAGCTCTTTAGACAGATCCCCAATTTTTTTATTCAATCTATTAATCTCTTCTTCTTTTGATTCAATAGTCTGCTTCACTAAAGTTGATTATATGGATGATTAATAGTTAACATCGTTGTTTATTACTTCGATAATTATTTTCTTGGTTATTTCTTAGTTGTACCTGAGCATTTTGAAGTTTTTGGGCAGTTATTTCTTCTATTTCGCGTTTTTCTCTTTCTAACTGATGAATCTTTTTTTCTTTGACCTCGAGAACAGATTTAAACTCAGCAATGTCATATTCATGATCCTTGTTGATCCTGGTTGAAATAAAATAATATTAGAACTGTTTTCTTGATAATTATACCTTTTGAGTGTATTTTCATGGTCGAATTGCGTTTTCTCAGCTGTTTGACGGATGCTCATCTGAAGAGAATTTATCTTTTCATTGAGCTCTTTTATTATTTCCTCTTTTGATAATAAGATCCTTTCGTATTCTCTATTATTTAACTCGAGTTTCTCGTTTTCAGTCCTCTTGTTTAGGAGTTTATCTTTTCACATCGAGAATCCATACTCTCATTACCTTAAGTTCGAGGATCTGTTCTTCATATATTCGATTTCTGTTTCTCTCAATGATAATCTGACTTTCTAGCTCAGATATCTTACATTTTCGATAATTAAATTCATTAGATCGGACAGGTTAAATACTCTTTGGTTCAATGTTGCCGTTTCAGACCTAGATTTATTGGCAAAATTCGTTCTTTCAGCAGCTTGTTTTTCTTGAAATTCCCTTAAGTCATTTCTGACTTTAATTAAATCCTCGGAATACCTTTTTTCAAGGTTTGAAATCTTTTTTAGTTAAATTAGTTCGAAGGGTTTGGTCAATGCAAACCTGCGCCTTTAGGCTGGTCATATTATTTTCGTATTCCTCAATTATCATCTTATATTTATTTTCAACCTCCATATTTCTACTAAATGACCTTCTGTGCTCGGGGGATTTCTAATTTCATGAATTTTGATTAAAGGAAGAGGAGCCTTCAGATAACTACTCTGTGAATCTGAGAGGAGAGTTTTGAAGAAACTGTCAAATCACTACTCAGGACTGCCTGTGCATCCTGAGCATGATAAATGTCCACATTTCTCCTATTATCAGAGATTTGAGGATATGATTAGAAATTTAGTAATTTTACCTTCGAGGGGAACTTCTTCGAGGAGAACGCCTTGGACTTGGTTTATACTCAGTTGGAAGAGGTTCATATCGAAGAGGGTCTTCTTCGCTTTTCAACTTTGAACTTGGAGAGTTTAATTTTTCGTTGAGCTTTGCGATCCTCTCTCTAATACCTTCTTTGGTCTGAAGGCTTCCTCGGCTAGTGCTGGAATAATCTCCATATTTTAAATTGTTTGAATGGGGAGTGGAGAACCCTCCGACTAATGCTTCTGGCTGAGAGACGTGTCTCTCCTTTTCGGGTAATAAAGACACTCGTTTGTAATCACCACGAGCAGACAAAAGGTCAGTTGGAGGCTGATCTCTTCCCCTTGAATATCTACCAATTGACCGTGGACGTTCAGTTTCAGCTCCATGGTGTTGCTTAGAATCTCTATCTATCTGAGTAAATCCCTCTTTTGTAACGATATCAGCTTTTTGGCTTCCGCCTGCTGGTTGCTTTAAATCTTCATTTCCTGTATTAAAATCTTTTAAGTAGTCGCTATAAAACACAACACGCTTTGGTGTTGAACCTCTTAATCTTCTGCTACTCAAAAATCCCTGAGAACTGAGAGTAGTTCTTACCAAAAGCACCATAATAAAATTTTTACGATTCAATACTAGGAGATTGCAAACCACGGTGCTGAGATGATAAAAGCTCGCTCTCTCCAAGTTTAGGTTTCTGGTGGATGCTAATGAAGAATGATTTGAGACAAATAGGGATTATTCTTTATACTCATTATTCCCGGAGTATGCTCCTTTGATTCTAACAGAGAATTAGGACTTTAATTGTAGACTACTGTAGTTACCTAGGACTTCTTCTCGCTGAAGCTTCAAGGTCTTCTCGGGTCAGTGCTTTGTTCATATTAATCGTCTCTATCCGTTTCTTACCACTCACTTTTAATTTTTGAATTATTTCTGTTAATTCAATTATCATCTCTTACCATAGTAAAAATGACTAAAGAGATTCTTGTTCACTGATTCAAAATATCATATCACTGGTTCTTCGAGAACTGTGATTGTAGAGACTTCGATTATGTATTGCAAAAAGCAGGCTTCACGGAATCATTCTCAAGGCGACTCTTGGAATCTTTGGGGACCTATCTATATCCAATTTTTTTAGGAAGATGTCTCCCACCGACTCGGTCTTGATGATCAATTAGGTTTTTCAAATGAAAAATCATCAAAACTTTTCTCACCATAGAATCTATTACTCTTATGTGAATGGGCTCCCTTGGAAGACTATTTTATTGATTTTGTGTTATCAATCTTGTTTGAAAAGTAGAGCCTCAAAATAAACAAAAAATCAGAGCAAATAATAAATGAATAAGTAAATATTAAATAGAGCAGAACGAAGATATTCCACCTTAACAAAAGAAATCCAATTTTGGCGTCTTTTCACCCCAATTGTTGTTTTGGTACTAAGTTCATGTATTGAGAAACTATTTATTCCAATTAATTTTGTAGTTGTGCGTTTTAATTTGATCTTCCACTAAAGCTTTTCTTCCTAATATTCTCACTTATCCAACTATTTAATGGAGCAGCTTGCAGATTCCAAAATTAAATCTCTCGAAAACTGGCAGGACACCTCTACTACAAAAAAAACCGTAGTGAAGTTCCTCGATCCAGTTTATGACAAAACTGAAGAAGTACTAAAGTACAAAATATCTTTTATCGACGGTGAAGAGCAAGAAATTTTCGAAATCAATAAATCTGTAGAGGAGCTGCTCGTTCTGTTCGGTGCGATGGAAACAGAGTCCCGGCTGAGGTTGTTCACTCAAACGAAAATATTAGAATTTATCAGCGAGCCTAACTACAATGATCTAGTTTCATTCAAACCAATTCTTCAAGAAGCATTTGAAGAAATCATGGAGAGAAGAGACACCCGCATTAATAATCTTCTTCACAATTTCTGTAGAAACCTACCTCTCGTTTCCGATGATTTCTTTCCACTCTCCGTCACTGTTCGTGAGCACATATCTGAGCAGCTGAATATGGGCGATTTGCAATTTGACGAAGAGCATCAGATCTATCTTGCCTGCGCAGAAAATTCCTCTGCTCTCGCTCGGGCTGGCCGAGTCTGGTCTTTGATAGAATCAGAAACTAATGGTCTCATAAAAATATTTAGAATATCAAAAGAGACTTTGATGCCATCGTTTATAAAATTACTGAAACAGGAGTATGACGATCGCTGCGGTGCTTGTCTCTATCATAGTAAGAGTAAAATGGTGTACGTTGGGTTCAATACTGGCAAAATTTGCTACTTCAAACTAAACGAATCGAATGAAAAAGATACGAAAGTTGAGGCGAAGAATATCATCGAAGAACCAATTCTTGGATTTCAATTTCTCTCGAAAGAATTATGTGAATTTATCATTTTTTCAGAAAATAACATTAAAATTCTTAATGCTTCTGGTAAGATAATTGGTGGAGGAAGCCTTAGAAAACGACTCGATGGTGCATACTTAACAACTTTGGCTGTGGACGCATCGCGCAGAACACTATTGTTAGGGACTTCTTCAGGATATATTCTCATTTATTCATATATGAAATCAGGAGAGGAGTATTCACTAAAATTCGTGAGGCAAATCGAAATCAAGGATGGGTCCTCCATCGAGTGTATAAGCGTAAAGGGAAGCTTTGTACTCGTTGGATGTCGTCTTTCCGTCGACATTTACAGCTATGACAGTTTAGCAAAGGAGGAGATGAATCTTAAATCGATTAATCAGTTTGGATTTGAAAAGAAACAAACGAAAGAGTTTGTTGGAGACGAATTTGTTACGCAAGTGGGTTTTATCAAGAGCAAGCGGATTCTAGTTGGCACGCTCTCCAATGGACTCATGGTCTTTTGGTCTTCTGATTTCGGAACCATGATAGGAGCGATGAAGGCTCACGACGATAGCATCATCAGGCTATCTATAGATGAGAAGTCAGAAACTATCATCACAGCAGGTTGGAACACACAGATCAAAGTTTGGAAATATGGCAGTAGAGAATAATGTCCGCATCCTAAAGTAGGAATTTCGTTACAAATCAAAATGTATGATATAAACTTATTTGATATATATAT
>ENA-UOTZ01001075-UOTZ01001075.1-compost-metagenome-genome-assembly--contig:-NODE-1075-length-20474-cov-5.611217_pt1 | contig 20474 bp, 15 predicted proteins | sample MGYA00238144_ERZ746983 | MGnify/ENA primary metagenome ERZ746983 (study PRJEB28759, sample SAMN06268863) | compost metagenome | isolation source: single cell | place: USA: California, Emeryville, Joint... | reverse complement strand
ACCGAAAACTTCCTTATCAACGATAACTTTGAGATTGTGCTCACTGATTTTGGCCATAGTGTCAAACATTCTGATGATACAGTTGGCCCCAAATTGTTTAGTGGCAACAACGCCATCACCTCTCCAGGCATCTGTCCACCAGAATACTACCATGGAACTGGGTACAGAGCCACTGAGATGGATGTGTTTGCTTTAGGAAAGCTCTTAATGACTTTGGTGACTGGTTTTAATCCATTTAAGACGACAAAGGGAACGGATTATAACTTTTCATTGATTGCAAATGGAAACTGGAAGAAGTACTGGAGCTTAACACAAGGATGGATGAAGAAGAAATGGGTGAGAGCCGACGATTTCAGTGAGGAACTGAAGGACCTTGTCGAGAAGATGTTGAATCCAAATCCTAAGCTTCGTCCAACTGTTCAACAGATCCGTGAAAGTGCATGGTTCAGGAACATAAAGCCTAAATCCCAAGAGGAAGTGCAAGCGATGATGCTTCGTACTACCCTCTCACAATAATAATAAACGTGTTAATAGATGTTGATTAGACCAAAAGAGGTACCAAATGCGTACCGACAGGTCTTCAAAAAACAACAAAACTTTTAGAGTTTACAAAAGGAATCAAAATTTAAATTTGTTTAAGCTTTTTCTGCAAATCAAGAAGAAACGTGAAATTATTTCCCAACATAAAAAAAACCACCTGGGAATAATTCACAACAATCCTCTTGCTTTGAATTTCTTTTCTTCTTTCAACTTTGACTCATAAAAAATTTATCCAAAAAAATTAAGTAAGCAACAATCACTAAAACTACAAAAAAAATACTAAAACCCCTAATAATTGTTTTTTCCACTCAAAACTAATAAAACATTCACTAATGCTTCGTAGATGTTGGTTAAGAAATGCTTCAAATATCAGAGGAATTACAAGAAAGTGAAATTTTAATTTGTCAATGTGAAAGCCCCCTGATTATTTTCCTATTGAGTTTCAACTTTCTCTGTTTTAATCTGCTTTTATTCTCGCATATAATAATGAGAAAAAGAGATCAGTTCACCTGACGGGGTTCATGCACAAACAAAAGAGAGGACCATTTTTTTGTTGGATATCACTTCAGACATAGGAAGAGTAGGCTTCCCCTCCCTCTTTAAGCAAGACTCAGTTCAATCAGACAGCTCCTTTTCCAAATCAATCCAATCCTGACTAACCGAACAAGACATTTCAAGCTGATGGGTTATTTTAAATGTTATGCGTTAAGATCAAAAATAGAGTTAAAGCTTTTTAGGAATGAACCTTTCTCTTCAAAATACAAGATGTAGATAATGAGAATTTCGTGCTTTTATTTATCCTTATATTTACCCAACTTACCTTCTATTAAGTCTCTGATATCATAATAATTCAAGTAGTTTCTTACTGCTATCATCTTCACCGTTGATAAAGCTACAATATATTTCGAGTTTTTCTTCACGAAAACTATGTTTGATATCAATCTAGCGAGTCTATCCGATGGCTCTTGAATTCACTCTGAAATAAAAGCATCTACGAAAAAATTTTCAAACATAGAAACTAAACATCCCACCAACTCGAAAGTTTCTAGATGGACTCTTGCAGTCAGGAACCGAGCCAATACAAACTCTAAACCAATTTGAACCTCTGTTTACTCAATATTATTTTCAAAGCAACTTTCTAAAGTTAAATTTATCTCTCGTTTCTTTTCTAATCTCTAGAATCCGAAAATTTACAGTCCACCTTCAAGCGTCACTCTTTCAAGAGAAACGCGTTCATTGAGCCTCTAGCAAACCCTTCGCAACAAATTTGTTTCATTTCCACCTTCGAATCTAGCCTCAATGAAGAACATCTAACTTGGATTAAAAATTTGATTTGAATTTCTTGTGTGAGCAAATATATAGATGGCAAGTAGCAAGGTTGTTGTGTAAGTAAAGGCTCTGAGACAGCATAGAAGTAGTTGCTCAGAGAAATAAGTCGAGGAAGGCCTTAATTCAAATGATAAACCCTATTCTCAGTTTTAATTGAACAAATTACAAATTAATTCTCTGTTGCTCAAGATCATTTCATCATGCTGATAAAAAATGCATTTGTTCTAAAGATGAGCGTGATTCAAGCGCATTCACTGAAATTACTTACTCTGTATACTTGCTTGGAAGTTCTGAATATCTACAGAATCTAGTTAGTAAGGAAAAGTCTGGTGGCCCTATCTTTCCATTATCGACACATATCAACCATCGTAAGTCAAGTTAGCGTTTCAATCACAACTGTACCTCTGAAATGAGTCAAGACGGATGGACATTTTACAGTGATGAAGTCGGAATAATTCAATACAAAATGTTACAAAGCAATCAAGCTAAGGAGGAATTAATTCCAATCCTTCCCAAAAGCAGAATTATTAATAGCTTGATTAATAAGAATTTTATATATCATACACAATCTTACCGGCAAAGTTCTGAATTTAAATGAAGAATTTTGAAATTGATAACAGGATTACTGAGTAGTGAAGAAAATTGAGTGTGCTTCCGCCCTGATAGAATCAGTCTCCTTTTTGGTTTCAAGCAATTACAGTCGCCTCGAAAACATTTTTTCGATGTGTTTCTTGTTGCTAAAGGGGATAGATGGAAATCAGAAAAGGAAGAAGTAAAAGTTTATATTGCTGCCGAAATAGGTTTCTTTTGTAATCGAGAAAATTTTTCGATTCGTTTTGTTAAATAGAAAATAGACCCAAATTGAACATTTTAACATTTTATGAAAAGCACAGAAGTCCAAAATGCTATAATTTTTAATTGCTACCGTTCATGAATTTAAATAATTCTATCTGCTGACTGCCTGTATTTAAGATTCGAGTTCATATGTGAAATTATAAATCGAACTCTAAATCAAAATGTCTACTCCGTGCTTCAAGAATATCTTCGTGCAAAACGAGTCTGGACAATGCATTAAAATTGCTGTCCCTGTCCTCAAGACAAAACTACATACTTGCGGCTGGCTTCTGCAAGAGGCGAAACAAAAGCTCCAAGAAGCTTTCCCTTCAGAAAATTACGAAAATGCTGTCACTCTGCAAACTGTCAACGGAGAATATGCAGTGGACCACTGGCTGACTCTTCCAAAGAAGAGTCTTTCAGTTATAAAGGACGGAACAGTCCTAAAGCTCTATTATAAGCAAGAAGACGGTTCGACTAACCAGTTTGAGAAAGTGACTCTTGATAGTTTCATTATCGAAACCAAGCTGGGCTATGGAGCGTTTTCCAACGTCTATCTAGGTAATGTGAATGTCTAATAGCACTTTCATTGACTCGAAATTTTATTTATTTAGTCCGAAAGAAAGATACTGGTGCTCTATATGCATTGAAACAGATAAAAAAAGGCGATATTGGTAGCAGGAAAAGGAAAGTCATCTTGAGAGAACGACAAGCTATGATTGATATTACTTCGAATAATGTTGTCAAATTGCACTACTCGTTCCAAACAGTAATTAAAATTTCACTTTTTAGAATAACCTAACTTTCATCAATTCATAGGATAATCATGTATACTTCGTATTGGATTTCGTACCTTGCGGCGATTTACATTCAATTCTGAAAAAAAGGAAGCTGAAAGAAAACGAAGTTCTCTTTTACGTCGGTGAGGCGATCCTTGCCTTGAATGCGGTTCACACCCAGAACTATATCTACCGTGATCTAAAACCAGAAAATCTGCTGGTAGACCTCAACGGCCACGCAATCCTCACAGATTTCGGACTTGCAAAGAAAGTCCAGAGAATCGATGATTTGAATTATTCCCAGTGCGGCACCCTTCAAGTCATGGCGCCAGAAATCCTCGCCGATGCCGGCTATTGCTGCCTCGTGGATTATTATAATATTGGCACGTTGGCCTATGAACTTGCAACGGGAAGAACTCCGATTTTCACAGAAAAACACCGCTTATTTTTGAAGGAAAATAACCCAGCCTTCGAAAAGCTGTCAGATGATTTACAAGATTTCATTAAGAGACTCCTGGATCAAGAACCCACTCACAGACTTGGAGCTAAATCTGGTTTGAGAGAAATCCGTGAGCACCCTTGGCTGGCGGCAGTTGATTTAAACAAACTGTTCGCAAGGAGGGTCCATCCACCGCTCCTATTTGACCCAAGTTCCGTTAAATTTCAGCCAAAAACCAGTGTTCCAGAGAATATCGATGCTATTGATAAAAAATATTCGAACGCTGAGGCTAGGTACATCCCGAAGCTTTCATATGATAAGACTAAACCTAAGTGGAATTTGGCCAAGCTCGACCTTTCCGCGAACAATTCAAACGAAAAAGTATCGAAAGCAACATCAGTTAGCACATGTCCTGGAAGCACATCGAACTCTCCAACAATCAAACCGAAAGAGACGGTTGCTAGTCCAATTAGCAAACCGGAAGAAAACGTTACGGAAGCTGACGATACTGAAGTCGCAGATGATCTCATCGCTAGCAAGTTCGAGCACTACAAATCAATGAATGTCAAATCGATGAAGCTGTTGAAAGGGCCTCAATTAATTTTGAAGTCCTAATTAAAATTGCTTTGATGCAACAATCTAGAGAAAATTTTTTTGGAGCCAATTCCTTGCTCAAAATGAGTGAATAGAGTGTTGAAGCCGAGATGGAAATAATTTTTGTATTTCATGGTCTATATCCCATTTATTTTTTATGATATCTGTTTTAATTATTTAGAAAGGCGTAAATATATATTAAACAAGGGATTCCTTTCCCGTTTTGTTATCATTGTTGATTACCAGTAGAATATGTGCTGAATTAATATCTCTGAAACAAATCTAAACCCCTAAATTCCTTAAAAACCCTAAATATTTTCATTATTCTTTACATTTTAATTCAAGGGTTTCTGGCTAAGGGAATAAAGCAAAATTATCATCATTTGTTCATTATAATGGCTATTTTTTCTCTCAGGTTTCTTAATTTTCGAAAATGATGATTTAATACAGAGAATAGTTGCGATGCAGAAAGAAAATTCCTAGATTTCTCATCAATGGCATGTTGGGAACGAGGCTTTGTATCGAATTCACATTTTAACTTAGCTGAGGTAGATAGTACCCAATGTACACTGTTAACATCTACTCGATATTGTTCTAAAAGCTTGCGAAATTTTACCAGTTCATAATAAATTTATTCCAGAATTTCGGAGATCTGTATTATCAATAACTTTTAGCAACAGCCTTTATTTACCAAAGTTCCGATAATTACCGCAATTTGAAAATTATTAAAATTCAAAGCTTATTAATTCAGGTTCAGCTTCTAAGCCAAAAGCACCGACAGTTTTAAATAAAATTCCCTCTAGTCCCATATAAACGTTACTGCTAGCTCCCGAACTATTCCTGTACCATTATCCCGATGGTCAACGAATAGTTATGAGGCACCCTGAATTTCCGGTTTTGTAAGCCACTCAAATTTGCTGAGATGAGGAAAAAAAGGGATTTAATTAAATCAAAGGAATTAAATCCAATTAATTTTTGGAACGAAAAATTTAGTTGGCAGAACAATCCTGAACAGAGCAAATAAAGCCAATAACTTAATTTCTTACCACTCGCGAAGTAAATAAAGGGAAAAACTAATATCCGGGAATTTCATTTAAATGCTGCAGTTTTATATATACCAATTATCGATTTGCAAAATCCGAATCGAATTGAACTATGTCTGCCCCTGTCTTCAAGACGATACTGGTACAATACCAGCCGAAGCTCCACATCAACATCTCAGTGCCCTCCTCCAAGTCAAAAGAGTATTCTTGTAGATGGCTCCTTCAAGAGGCGAAGCGAAAGCTCAAAAAAGCTTTCCCTTCAGAAAACTTTGAAGATGTAGTTGCCCTTCAAACTCTTAAAGGTGAATACGCAGTCGATCTCTGGTTGACTCTCCCAAATAAGAGTCTTTCAGTCATCAAGGACGGGACAATCCTGAAGCCGTTCTATAAGCAAGACGAAGATTCAACTAATCAGTTCGAGAAGGTGTCCCTTGAGAGTTTCATTATTGAAACTAAGCTTGGCTATGGAGCATTTTCTACCGTCTATCTTGGTAATATAAGTTGATTTACCTATCAATTACCCTGAAATTTTGACTGGTTAGTAAGGAAAAAGGATACTGGGATTCTGTACGCATTAAAGCAGATAAAGAAAGAGGAATTAAGCAGTAGGAAAAAGAAAGTTATTTAAGAGAACGTCAAGCTATGCTCGAGATCAGCTCGAAGAATGTTGTTGCTCTTCGCTATTCGTTTCAAACAGTAACATTCAAACTATCAATAACTAAGCTAATTTTTCCATCAATTCCTAGGAAAACCATGTGTATTTCGTTATGGATTTCGTGCCTTGTGGCGATTTGCATTCAATTATCAAACACCGAAAGCTAAAAGAGAGCGAAGTGCTCTTTTACGTCGGTGAGGCGATCCTTGCCTTGAATGCGGTTCACACCCAGAACTACATCTACCGCGACCTGAAACCCGAGAACTTACTGCTCGACCTCGATGGTCACATTCACTTGACTGACTTCGGTCTTGCAAAGAAAGTTTCTCGGATCGATGCCTTAAATTACTCACAATGCGGTACTCTCCAAGTCATGGCGCCAGAGATTTTCAACGAATCTGGTTATTCCTGTACCCCTGACTATTACAACATTGGGACATTGACCTATGAACTTGCGACTGGAAGAGTTCCAGTTTTCACGGAAAAACACCGTGTATTTTTGGAAGACAATAATCCAGCTCTAGACAATCTCTCAGATGAATTACAAGATTTCATCAAGAGACTGTTGGATCACGATCCTGCTCGCAGACTCGGAGCGAAATCAGGGTTGAGAGAAATTGCTGCTCACCCTTGGATAGCATCTCTTGATCTTGTCAAGCTCTACCAAAGAAAGATTTCTCCACCACTTCTATTTGATCCAAGTACCATTAAATTCCAGCCAAAATCAAGCGTCCCAGCATCGATTGATGCCACAGATCAAAAGTATTCGACCACTGAACCCAGATATATCCCAAACATCTCGTATGATGAGTTGGGATTCGCTCATACACTGGTCAAGCTCGACTTGGCCGAGAGTAATAATTTAATGGAAAAAGGCTCAAAAACAGCAACCCTGAGTACTTGTGCCGGAAGCACAACGTCCTCTCCATCGATAAAGTCGAAAATAATAGGATCAAGCCCGAAGATAAACGAAGAAATTACCACCGAAAACGATGATTTTGAAGTCGGAGAAGAGTTTATCGATACCAATTTTGATCATTATAAGTCACTCAACATAAAATCAATGAAAGTTCTAACAGGACCAAAGTTAATTCTGAAGTCCTAACTAATTTTTTTATATTTATATAGATTATATAAATGGCTCTCTCATCTTACTAGAATAAAGTAGATGAGAAGTCATTATGAAGTTCATTACTGTGACTTCTGTTCTGAAGTCCCAATTTATTTTTTTGAAGTGGTTTTGTAAAAAAACACATATATCTTCGTATTCAAGCAATCTGCGTATTTTTTTAAAATTTTTTTTTTGAAGAGTGAGCTAATTGCCTCGATTAATCACCTTGCAATACAAATGATCTCCACCTCGAGTCCGACAATCAATCATTGCGTTTTTTATTGTTCTTCTGCTAGAGTTATCAGAATTAAAGACTCGCGCTTACATGAAGCCTAAGTAAATGTGAGTACTTGCGAATTATCATAAGCTTTTTGAACGATCTCTCTTTTCTCTCTTATCATTTCAATTCCTAGTAGTTGAAGTCCTGAATTGAGCCGATTGCAATTAAAGCCTCGATTTATCGATTGAAATTCTACTTGTGGATACCCTCGTAAATGGGGACCAGAGAGCTACTTCTCTTAAGGTGAGTTTTGCTCTGCAATTAAAAGAGATGACTCCCGAAGCGGCTTTTAAATCATTTATGCAAGTATTCATTAAGTGGCTATTAATTCGGATGAATTATTCTAAGAGAGTCCTGGAAGCTTATTTAAAAATTTAGAACTTCGAACGAACTCAATTAACGATTCGAGAATTAATTTTTCTGAAGTGGGTGCTTCAATTTTGTTGGTCCTCTTTCGCCATCTAGATACTGCTGAATCTCAGCCTGATGACTGCACTAAAGCACTTTTATAATGGTATCGGAGACATTTTGCGGGGGCTTGGCCAATATTTTGCTGAATTTTTTCGTTTTATCCTTAATTTTTCCAAAGTATTGAAATTTTTTGAAGAAAAGTTTACTATTCGTTTTTGAGTAGAAAAAAGAATAAGAATAGAAAAATTGGTTCTCACGAAAATGAAATAAACTCAATAATTAATTTCCTGCCAGGCACCAATCTAATAAAATTTCAGACTGACATTCAGAATATGAGGAACATATTCCCCTATATTTTTTATCATCTTGATATCTGTTTATAATTTCATAGACAAACTGAAATGGCTAGTCCTGCTTTTAAGGAGATACTGATACAACATCAGCCTGAGCAGCTGGTAACAATTGTTGTTCCATTTCTCAAGACGAAAGAACATACTTGCGGCTGGCTGCTTCAGGAAGCGAAACGAAAGCTCCAAAAAGCTTTCCCTTCAGAAAATTTTGAAAATATGGTTGCCCTTCAAACTCTAAAAGGAGAATATGCAGTCGATCATTGGCTGACGCATCCAAACAAAAGTCTCTCAGTTATCAAGGATGGGACAATCCTGAAGCCGTTCTATAAGCAAGAAGTTAACCCGTTCGAGAAGGTGTCCCTTGAGAGTTTCATTATTGAAACTAAGCTCGGGTATGGAGCATTCTCTAACGTCTACCTCGGTAAGATAGACTGATTCAAGCATTAATTAACTCAAATTTGTTTTGTTTAGTAAGGAAGAAAGATACTGGGGTATTGTACGCATTAAAGCAAATAAGGAAAGATGAAGTGGGCAGCAGGAAAAGGAAAGTCGTCTTAAGAGAACGTCAAGCAATGATTGATATTACTTCGAATAACATTGTCAAGCTTCACTTTTCGTTTCAAACAGTAAAATTCACTTTTCCAAATATCAAAACTAACTATCGATTCATAGGAAAACCATGTTTATTTTGTGCTGGATTTCGTTCCTTGTGGAGATCTGCATTCGATCCTGAAGAAAAGACGCCTAAGAGAAAACGAAGTTCTATATTTCGTTGGTGAGGCAATCCTTGCCTTAAATGCGATCCACAGTCAACAATATATTTACCGAGACCTCAAACCAGAAAATCTGCTGTTAGACCTCGATGGTCACATTCTTCTAACAGATTTTGGACTTGCAAAGAAGGTTCCACGCATTGACGCTTTAAATTATTCTCAATGCGGCACTCTCCAAGTCATGGCACCAGAAATTCTTGGTGAATCAGGCTATTGTTGCCTCGTAGATTACTATAATATTGGCACATTGACCTATGAACTCGCCACGGGAAAAGTCCCAATTTTCACTCAAAAGCATCGCCTATTTTTGGAGGAGAATAATCCAGCATTTGCAAAACTCTCAGAAGATTTAAAAGACTTCATCAAGAAACTGCTCATTCCTGAACCTAGTCGCCGCCTTGGAGCCATATCAGGACTAAGAGAAATCACTGCCCACCCCTGGATGGCATCAATCGATTTACAGAAACTGTTTCTAAAGAAGGTGGCTCCACCGCTCCTTGTCGATCCAGGTTCCATTAGCTATCAACCAAAATCAAGCGTCCCTGAATCAATTGATGCCACCAATCAAAAGTACTCGAACATTGACTCTCGATACATTCCAAACTTTTCATACGATGAGTCCCTCGAATGTTGTCTGATCAGCAAGCTTGACTTAAACGATGAATGCTCAAAGGTGAAAATCTCGAAGACAACGACGATCAGCACAAATGCAGGAAGCACAACGAATTCTCCGTCAATGGGTAAGAAAGCAAGTGCGAGTGACCCGAAAGAGAAGCAGGAAGAGAATGTGACTGAAGCTGATGATACTGAAATAGAAGATGACTTAGTAGCGGCAAAGTTCGATCACTACAAGTCACTCAATACAAAATCAATGAAGCTGTTAAAGGGACCTCCTTTAATTTTGAAGTCCTAAATAAAACAAATTTCAAGCCTGAATGATTTAAAAGTCAGCAGGATTTTTAAAATATTTTATCTTTCTCGACGTGTAGCGAGACAGAATTGTTAAGAGTTAATGCATGTTTGGGTTTTTATAACTGTGCCGCTGTGGCCTTAATATATCTCTTGGATTTTTAATTCTATGTATGTAGTACTACTTATACAATAATCATAATATACTAATTTCCATTATTGAAACCTTGTCGTCTCCTTCGAATAGCGAATCGAATTTATGCATCCATTGGGTGCTCGAAAAGAAAATCTCCCTTCTTTCGTTCAATTATCCATTAGTGCTCTGAAAAAAATGGTTTGTCTTCTCATTGATAGCACAATGAACAAAAGCAATATTGATGTATAACGAGATGCTGTCCCTGTAGTTTAGATCGATTCGAAAGTACACGTACGTCAGGCTCAATATTTTCACAAAGAAATTGAATATGAAAATGCAGCAAACATCTATTGGAAAATATTACTAGTATCTGCTACTTTGACGTCGAGTTGACTGCTTTCGATGAAAACTCAAAATGCTGATATGAAACCATTGAATAACTTCCAGGTTAATTTGAGAGAATGCTTTTTCTAAGTTACTTCTCTCCTAGGTTGCGACATAATAATTTCTTTTAAAATCATAGCTATTATTCTTTTTAGAAGTATCATTTAGCACTTATAACCTCGTTCAAAAAGAATGGCTTTCCCGTTAAAGCCACTCAAAAAGATTGTGTATTACCAATACCGCAAAAAGTTTGTTTAAATAAAACTGTGATCTAGCGTTGATCTGTTTTCACAACCATTTAATTATCTATGCATATATACAGACTTTAGATACTAGCATACATGATCGTTCGCTTACTATACCAATAATTCGAGGAACCCTCTGAATTTACGATCAACCAATGAGAATATAGCACTATTCCAACTATTCAAAACATAAAAAATGAATCTCATCATACCCGGAAAAAATAAAATTTTACCTGGAATTTGATTATAAGAGCTGCGTATCAAATAAGACCCTTTATTTGAATTGCGAAGAAAATTAATGCAACATACTTTTTTCCCGCAAAATCCTCACCCAGCCAACAAGTCGAGTTCTGAAACGCAATCAGAACCGCTCCAGACCTCAGATGCTCATCAATACATGGAATTGGAACCCAAAAAGCTTCGATTATTTGGTCAAATACACCAAAATAGCTTTTTGACTCCAAATTGCAAAGCATCGGGGTCTGAATCAACCAGAAACAATCAAAGTTCTTCGCTCTCTCCTGATAAGAAGAGAATATCCGGTAAATCTGAGTTTTTCCAATTCAAGATAATTAACTTATGACATTAGAAAATAACCAAGAAAACATTAAAGACTGGAAACCTGCCAGCTGGCTGAGTGAGACAATGAACAAGGGTGCGCCTTCAAGGGTTGAGTTTAGGAAGTTGATTTTCGAAGAGAAAAACGAGAAGACAAGCGACACTTTAATTAATAAATTTTCCAAAGGCGAATTAAAATCCAAAGAGGATCCAAATTTCAGCAATCAGCAGCTACTGAACCTCATCGACGAAGAGACGCGAGATACAGTGTTTCAAAGTAAGGACAACGACGATGGATGGCTACAGAGGCGAGGATTGCGGGGTACAAACAAGGAGGAATTGAAAAATTCAGAGACAATCCTTTCAAAAGAGACGCAAGACCTGATCACTTCTTTAAGAGAGAAGCAGAAGCAGCGGCAGATGGAGGTATGCGAAGGAAACAGCAACGACACAACCGCTTTTAGTTTTAAAGGGAAATTCGCGGGTAAGAGGACATTTATGGATAAAGAGAGAGGAGGTAGCACTATTCTAGGAAAAATGACAGCCTGATCGCTTTGGATAGGTGATAGTAGTGCCTCAATCGCGAATTTGTTGAGCCGTCCAAGCGTTCAAGACAGATTCTCTGATTTGACTGAAGAAAAGCGAGAGTTTATTGTCCCTATTGAGCATAAACAGCTCTTGCTTGTTTTGCAAGGAGTCGACTCCATAATTAACAGCTATCGAGTTCAGCACGAGCAAGCCTTTTTACATGAGATTCTGAAGTCGTTGAGCAAAAATCTAAGTTTGTAAACAATCTCTCTTGCTTGCTTAGTTCTCTAATTTTGTGCTACGAGCAGCGGAGTCTCAATCCGTCAGGTTTGCCAGATTATAAAGGTGATGCCTTCTGCATATAACCTCTTTTGGCTCAGAAATGAGAACGCAAATTGCGAATACCAACTCTATGTTACCTTTGGAGAAAGAGATAATGAAGTATTGCTATTTGCCTTTCTTTTGTTAAATAATGATTTGTGAAATCAACCAGAATTTTCGGGAGTTACCTCCTATGACCTCTGAGAGACTCCTTGAAAGGAAGAATGAGCTCAAAAAGTGTTTATTTGAGCTCACGAAAAAGCACCACGATGAATTTTTGAAAGGACGACCCGAGAGTGAACAGAAGAAAGATTATATTTCCCTCAGGAGTTGGCACAGTGATTTTCCTGTCCACAAGGTGCCATCGGTTCCTGAAGCGGATCTTCCAGTTCATCCTCTCGCGGCGCAAAAATTACAGTCTTCAATGAACATTGAGCCTCAAACATCTCAGCAAGAAGATGCTGATAAAGCTGAGGAGGACTTTTCCATATCTCTCCAAAACCCATCGGAGCACATTAAACTTGAGAAAATCTCTGCACACATTTCGGAAAAAGTAATTATTATGCCCCTGATACTCTGCTAAATGCTTTTTGTAGATGCAATCTAAAGAAAATATTTTTGAACAGCTCATTCAAGATGAAAATGAGCAGCTTACGACGAATCCTGTGCATTTGAGTGCAATGGCTCGAATACTTAGAGAAATGTTCACTTTTCATGGAGTTTCGAGCATATTCCTCGTTCAAGCGATAGAAGATGCGTACGCTAGAAGTAGAGATTTACCTTTAAGCTTAAGTAAACTCAAACTCCCTGTCAAACTGGACTAATATGGTTTTCTGATCGGCAGATGAAACTTATTTGTCAATTCAAGCCCTTCTTAACCTGTTTCCGAAGTGGATTTGGGTGATTCCGTTTGCTTCAGGAAAAATTTTGAAGATGGATGATAGCATTGAACTGTCAGAAATCTTAGACTCTATTAACAGATTTTGATAATATATATAGATAACCTTACCTGGATGCAAGATGAAAAAACTCTCCTTGCTCCATTTTCCTTCAATTCACTTAAAAAACACAAAAATTATTGTCGATTTTACAAAATTTCACGAGATTCAAAAATATTCAATAAAAAAAAAGCTAAAAGCAAAAAAACTTTGCGTTACGTGTCTCGTTAATGGCCACACATAGCAATGAGAAGGAACAATGGCTCATCATTCTATTTTTTGTTGGTATCGACGTAGATATCGGCATTTGGTAAACATTCCGATCACTGGATATTAGCTCTAAGCTCTGATGTTGGGTGAGTAAAAATGTAACCTATTGCTATCTAACTTGGGAAGATAGTATCATTCGATTCTATATTCTTGTTCTCTCTTCTTTTCATGGGGGAGCTCAATGATTTCAATAACCTTCTTGGATTGGCTGTTAAAAGATTTGCATAAATAAAATCTGTTTAGATCCGCATTGAATGTCATATGCTCAGCGTTACAATCCAAATACTTATCGGCGACACACTCTAAATGCTGTTGATCCTTCGTCTGAGAAACCAACTTTCTTAGCCAGAAATATCAAAAATAATCAGCCTATCCTACTCCAGGACTATAATGAATCTCAAATTCCTACATCACTTCCCACAACAGCGAAAAACTCCTCTCCAAGTGCTTTTTTCGCATCTCCAAAGCAGAGCAAATTCAATATCAATCTTACTGAGCCTACTCCAATCGCTAAAACTCCCTCCTATGACCCAAAAGGAAATTATTTTCTCTCTGCGCGCCATCATTCTCCAACTACAATGCCCCCCAACCAGTTCTCCTACCCTATCCCTACTCCTTTTGATATAAGAGATCAAACCCACATGAGAACAGGAAGTTTAAGCTTTCGTTCCCCTTCAATTCAGGAAATGGATGCAAAAAGGCATGAAGCAACAGAAATCTTGAGTCAAGGACGAATGCAGGACCTTTCCTATCAAATGGCAACTTCAGCAAGCTTTGACCAGAACAATTCGATTTATCGGGACTCATTAGAAACTAATTTTCAAAAGGACAGCAGCAGAAAATCCCAAGAAACGGCTTTTACTACGGCTATGAAAGCATTGCAAGCTAAGGTATGGAGACTTGAGGAAAAGCTTCGACAAAGCGAAGCATTAAATAATCAAATTGCAGATCAGCTTCTCAATGAGTCTGCTCAATGCTCTAAACTGCAGGAAGACTTTGAAACGCTATTATCAAGAGAGAAAGAGCTTGTGACAGCTTTTGAGCAGGAAAACAAAGCGCTGAAACAAAGAGCTGAGCTGCTGGAGAAAGAAAAGCAGTTTTGTGAGAGCACTATGGCAAATGTAATTTCAGAAAAGAAGATACTCTCTGAAGAGAATAGCCAACTTCACTCGCAATTAACTGAACAAACCAAATTGGTGACTGAGTTGTTGGCCCGAGAGAAAAAATTACAAGAGCTGTCGGAAAATAGCTCGAAAGAGGTGAAATTGAAGGAAGAGACTGCCAAAACGCAAGTGGAGCAACTCCAGGCAAAAGTGAAAAGCTTAGAGGCAGAGCTGATAGAAAGCAAGAAAGTTTATAAAGAACATCTCAGTGAGCTGGTGCTCAAAAAGGACAGTCAAGCGAGAGAAATAGAGGCTCTTAAAGCTGAATATTCGCAGCAGATGAGAGATTTTCAGAAGGAGTTAGAGTTTATAGAAACTTCAGATCGAGCTAGGATCAAAGAATTGTCCGAACAAAATGAAGTTCTTGAGTCGCGCGTTGACGAATTGGAAAAATCGCTTGAATCTAGAACAAAAGAAAACCAAGCCCTCAGATTAAATCTGGAGAAATATTTTGATCAATTGCAACAAGCAAACCGCAAACTCATAGAGATACAGGCTGAGAGCCCCAAAAATATTTCTAAGTTTCCACCGAGTAGCGCTGCGATCAAAGATAGGTCTGCAAGTATAAGCTTGAACAAGCAAGTTGGGGGGCCCATGGGGACAAATTCTGGAAATAACGATTTCGTAAGCCCCTATTTTAAGGAAGAAACGAACGACAGTCCAGATGTCATGGCGCTATCAAGGCCAACGCATAGTCCCAGTCTACACACTTCGCCGGATTCTCCTTCATCGATAGTCAGTCCAAGAAGAGTAAATTCCGTCGAAATTTCGAAAAACGAGTTCATGAATAACCTGAGGAGATTGACTATGCCGACCAGCCCAAACAATTTTAATGTTGCCTCTGAGCCAACATTTCGATCGAATTATTACCATTCAATCGATCCATCGATTTATTTAACAACTGAGGATTCAAAAACCCCGCAGTCGATGGACGTCCCTCAGTTAAACAGACTATTGTCAAATGAGAGCAGGAAAAATGAAAGTCCTAGGGCTATGACTGACCCTCCTGTTTTCGAATATGAACGCATGACCTCTAATGTAGATAAAGACTTTAAAATTAATTTGGTGCAGGTTGGGGATAGTTTCAGTCGCGTTTCCTCTATAACACCCAGCGCGAGAGTGTCGAATCCTAAAGTTTCGTTTTCAAAATTTCGAATAAATACTGAAGGTTCTGACAGTCCTAAAGATTTATATGAGAAGTTGAATCCACCAATTGAAGAGCTAAAAAGGGAAATCCAGGAGAAAGAAAAAGAATATAAATTGCTTATGGCTAAAACACAAGTAATTATTTATCGTTTTGCTGAAAAGAATGACGTAATGCTTATATTTTACTAGCAAACGAGTGATACAAAGGAAAGGATGGTATTAAGAGGAAGGCTTGTGTATCTGTCAGAGCATATTCAGAATTTGAATAAAAAATTGAATGCTTATAAGAGAGAAAAACAAAGTTCAATGACGAAGGGTAAACAGAGAGGATTTGTTTTATTTTGAATACCGGTTTCTTGATTTCTTATTTTTTTAATATGCGAGTGTTTATAATTAAATAAAAATTTGAAAAGAAATTTTGAAAATGTGAATAAAGCCAGTTGTTCAGAACTCGTAAATTATTAAAAATTATTGTTGTAGTGGAAGCAAGGTATCAGATACAATTTATTGTAATGGTAGTTCTGTGCGAAAGTTTGTGCTTTGAATTATTTTCCAATTGAAAAGATAATAAGATTGTAAATCAACTGTGAAACATGAATGAGTGGTAAATGTGTAAAAATTTGACAGTCCTCTATTTTGCCTCTATCTGAAAATTTGAATTAGGTGGTAACTTTGAAATAATCTGAACAATCTGATTCAAAGTGAAAAAGCTTTAAATACTTTGTTTTCAAAACTCGAAAATTATCTCTTTCATAAAACGATGAGAGAGGTGGAGAGAAACTCAGATTTCGATCCAATTAGCATCAAGCTATGTTTTCAGTTGCTAGATGACTGAGTCAAACAGCAGGTTTGATACAATAAGTGACTCTCAGCTCAACTAAGCAGCATCAAAGTATCTTACAAAACACCTTAGGTCTAAGGAGTTTATTTTAATCATCATTTCAAGACTACAATGCTGAATTCACTCATTGGAAGTGATTTTCCCTGAAGAGTAGTAGTCAAATAATGATAGTCTCATTTAATATTTATTTTACTCACAGTTAATAATTGAGCTGCCAAAATGAAAAAACAAACGCATGAAAACATGTTTATTCTCATCATCAGTATTTCTCCATTTGTGTAGTATGAATTAGTCAAGTCTTAGCTGAGAGAGCAGAAAATTTGGTCGAAAATTTCGGGATGAAAATTTTTCTAATGTTCAAATTTTGAATGTGCACATCTAGAAATGTGATGAAGTAGAAGAATAATATGCTTCAAGTGAATTTTATGAAGAATAAACAAGAATAATATAATAGCGAACCTAATCATCTAGAATTTTGCACTTCCAAGAATTCCTGTCCCTGTGCCAGTCCCGCTGTGAAGAGCGCCTGTAGCAAATACATTCTCGACAGAACCAGTTCCTCTTCTCTCATCGTCAATGAAGCTTCCACCTTTCGCAGTTGCGACTGCCTTGCCCAAATGGGTAATTTGCTCTTCGTTAACTCCAATTCTCATTTCCAACACTTGCAGAGTCCTTAATTAATTCAAATTAGATACCCAATCATGTTATTCATCATTTACTTAGTTAAAATGTCAAGCTGATTTGTGATTTTGTTGAGAGTTGCTGAAAGACCCTTCGGGATTTTCTTCTCTGAGGACTAAATAGGGAATAAGTAAATTATTACCGCCAATAGAATCAGATTAATTACCTCAGGTTCCCCTCTTTCCACACGGGTACCTCCTCCCAATTCTTCTCTAGTTGAGCCTTGGAATCCTCTATCTTGAGTAGAGAAATAAGCCTCTTTAGTAGTTTTATCTTGCTTGGTTCCTTTAGTTCCGCCTGGAGAAAGAGTTGGATAGTAAAGCGAGGCTTTAGGCGATTTCTTTGGAGAGAACGTGTTGCCGCCACCGAGCTCAGCGGTTTGTTGGTGTTGAGTGGTAGTAGTATGTGTGATATTTGTACTTCTGTTTTCTTTGGCTGTCAGCGGTCTTTTATTGGATTTCAACAAATTAGGGCCCTTTGTTGGTGATGGGACTTCATCTACAACTTCACCTGTTTTCTCCTCAAAGTTCGATTTCCAAACCAAAACGAGGTTATCTGCACCTCCACTGGTGAAGTAGTCACCGCCTTGTGAAAATGCCGCAGCTGTCGCTGCTCCTTCATGGCCGTAAAGCGTATAGGAAAGTCTTCCCATTCTCAAGTCCCAAACTTTCAATTTAGCGTCGTTTGAGGCAGAAAGAAGGTAGTAGCCTGATGGATGGAAAGAAATCTGGTTGACGCAGTCGGCATGAGCATCGTAATGCTGAAGCAGGCGTTTAGAACGGATATCCCAAATCTTGATTTTCTTGTCATGGGAGCCAGAAGCAATGCAAGTACCATCAGGATGGAACTTCACTGAGGTAACGATTCCTGAATGGTCATAGAAGGTATGGATTTCAGAGTGTTGTTCGGTATCCCAGATTTTCACGGTCTTATCATCGGAGCCTGAGCCGACGAGTCTGCTGTCAGGAGAGAAATTCGCGGTTCTAACCCAGTTGAAGTGACCGGTAAGGGAGTATAAAAATTTCCTGTCAGCCACATTCCAAACCTTGAGGGACTTGTCATCGGAAGAGCTCAATAGGAGTTTTCCATCGCAAGAGAAGTTAACAGAACGGACGGTGGCGTTATGGGCTTTAATAGTCACCGAATGAGCGTCGCTGAAGGATGATATTTATTATGAGTTAGATATGAGTGAAATTACACTGTGTTTTGCCAGAGTCTGACGGTCTCGTCCTTAGATGCAGACGCGATGATGGTTCCGGTTGGAGAGAAAGCGAGGTCATGGACAGGACCTTTGTGGCCAGCAAATTTGAATGGTCTTTGTTGCGGTTTGAAGTTCCAGACGGTGATTGTTGAATCTTGAGAAGCTGAGGCGACTTGTTTCCTGCAAAGAGAAACTTTTAGAAAGGAAATTCGTAGACGAGAGGTTTACATGTTTGGATTAAAGCCAACAGCGAGAATGGTGTCTTTGTGACCTCGGAACGATCTTTTTAAGACCGGATCTTCAGATGTAGCGAGTGTTCTGACCTTAGTTCCTTCGACCATTTTGCTTTTTTTTAATCTTATTTTTTTATTCAATTTCTTTTCTTGGAAGACGATTTAAAAGTTTTTTCAATTTTCAAATTTCAACTGCCGACTTTTGAGGCAGTTAGAAGATTAGTCTTATTTGCTTTATCAAAATCGTTTCAATTAGTTAAGTATTTAAGTTGTATTCTTGCTTGATCGATACAACATCGCTTATCTCTTTTTTCATCATTGAAAACCTCGCTTTCGCAAGGTAATTAAGACTCATTAGAGCAGAAGCCGGTACATGCTGAGTAATTTTGCGGTTTAAGTGTGCTGAAATCGTCCGAAACTATGCCAAAAACACATATCAAAGGAGCCCGTAGTTTTAACTTTCAAAGAGCAATTGTTGGATGAATAAAACTGGGCCGGAATCCAAAATATGGGCACTTTTTTTTTATTTGGTGAGAAATGATGGAGTTAGGATTTGTTCATGCTTTATTAAAGAGACTCAAGTTGATTATTTTATTTAGCTAATTTCCTTCACAGCCCACGCGCAAACAAGATAATGTCGTTCCAGGAGAGGTTTAGAGAACGAGCGACCTTCATGAACAAGGAAGGCGTGATCGGAGTGGTCTCTCAGACAGCGCTCCCTATTGAAAAGACTCTTGCCAACAGTCAGTTGAATTATTTCAATGCTTCGCAGCGAATTCAGAACAAAACCAACAGTAAGCGAAAAAACTCCATTTTTTCCATAGTAAATTTATTACAAGATGTTGGCTTCGGCGAAGCTGGCAGAAGCAACAGCAATCGCAACGCTAGCCGTGAGGCTAGCTTTGCTCTGGGCCTGAAGAACGAAGCAATCAATGAAATGTCTCCACCACGAAAAGATTCATCACGAGGGAACTTTTTCAAAGCAAACGGCAATTTAACACTGCAGACGGACTTCTCCAAGTCATTGCTCAGGAATGATACCATTCTGAACTCTAGAACGCCGCAAGCAAGAGTAAAGCAGCAGAATAGCGAGCCAATGCAATATCAAAAGCTTCAGCAGTCAGTAATTGAGCAACCTAGACCTTTAAACAAAGAGATTGTATTTACAAATATACAAAATCCGCAGCAGCTTAAACAAAAGCAACATTACACAAAATTATCAGCGTCAAGTATCATACAGCCACAGCAGCAGCCACGAGTCCGCGTGACTACTCACACTGGGGGTTCTCTGCAGAATATTGTGCCTAGTAAGCCGACATACTCGCTCATTCCCACGCCTCAGCACGCGAGAGGATTCCAAATTAATCCGATGATAAATTTCGATAATCAGTACATTAGCAAGTACAAAGAGTATGAATTTTCTGGCAGTCAGAAGCAAGGCCAGCAGACATACTCTCAAATGTTTCGAATGCAGCAGCAACAGCAGCAAGCATCCCCAGAACGCAGTCTCATTTCTGTACAAGCACGAAATGAAACGACAAATACGACGTTTAAACTCAGCTCACGAGGCTTTTCGAACCAGCAGCCAATGGTGAGCCACTGATTGAAAGTAATGCATCTAATACCATTTTTACAAATAAAGGGTCCACTAATAAAGACAGCGCAGAGTATGAACACTATCGACGTTCAAAACGTAACCAATAGAATGTATCACAAGGGCCATCAAAGCGAGGCACCGTCGCCGGTGTTTGATTCTCAGAAAACGAAAAAACTATTCCAGAG
>ENA-UOTZ01001074-UOTZ01001074.1-compost-metagenome-genome-assembly--contig:-NODE-1074-length-20484-cov-7.992013_pt1 | contig 20484 bp, 21 predicted proteins | sample MGYA00238144_ERZ746983 | MGnify/ENA primary metagenome ERZ746983 (study PRJEB28759, sample SAMN06268863) | compost metagenome | isolation source: single cell | place: USA: California, Emeryville, Joint... | reverse complement strand
AAACCTCACTGTGGATCCACTAGATGCAATGTATTCTATCACTTCCGCGGGAAAAGTATTTTGGGGTGGAGACACATTGTATCAAAGTTATGGACAGTCTGTGCAGTATACAAGGCTATATCTCGATTATGTCCCCACATCTCTAGGTCAAATGCTCAATTTAGCGTGGATGCATCCAGGAGGTGTTTTCAATGAAATTTTTCACTATACTATCATGCTTTTCTGCATTAGGTACCTTGTATTCTTTTTCCCTCAGTACCGAGTATGATGCCGTAACAAATGCAACAATCCCATTGGTAATCTATCAGGATACTACTCAAACCACTTCCACAGTTCCGATATGTAAAAGAGCCCTCTACAGATATTTTACACTAATTTTTTAAAACTAGCTTCCACTGAGACTCCAACATTCGGACCATACAATATGATAATGTGCAGACCAGGGACAATCTTCAGTTATGAGACGACCGACGTCACCGAACAAGGAGTGTTATTTGCTTTCGATATATTAATACACTCTCCAGCCACTACAACCCAAAATTTAGTATCAGTGCGGAATGCTCTTAGCAATTATGTCAGCCTTACAGTCTACTATGATCCAGCAGACAGATTGGTAAAAGTAAAGTTGCAAAATCCTACATGGAATCAAGTCCTTGTCTCTCCATTAGCGATCGAGTTGGGTATACTTTCATGATTATTCAGCTCTCTTAATTCGAGCTATCTTATTTTCATGCCAGATTATTGGAACCGAGTAGTCGTATTGATGGGTACAGCGAAGCGAATAGCGTTTGGCGATGAGTTCTATCAAGGAAGAATTGTCATCAATCAAACAGGACCACCAAGTTGGACGTATTTTGGAGATTTCTCCACGAATCCTCTTTTTCAAGAAACGAACAATGCCGCAATTGATATTTGCAGCACTCGAGTCTCTGGAAGTTCTACCCGGGACTCAAGTCTCGATGGGAATTATGATATGATGAATTTCATATGGTTTCGAGGTGAGGTTGGGAATCCGTGGACCGGTGGTTCAGGTAAATCCATATATTTCCGAATAGCATTGTTTTGATGCATCAACTCTGCTCTTTGCTTATCATAGCAAGGCAGCCATTAGATGAGCTCCTTGCCAGCTATCTCAATTTTTATTCTGAAAATTTGACAACTTGAAATAGATCCTAAATGCCTCTTGATGGGTTTTCTGAATCCCAACCATGCATCATGCTTAGTTTGCGTTGCGAATCATTTCATGGATGGAAGAACTTGTGTATCTTCATGCCCTGTGAGTAGCTTTCTTCACGCTGGCTCAAGTTCCTGCCAAAGTAAACTATATCATAGCTTAATTATAAATTTTCTGATTATTTCATTTTATCACTTATAGGATGCGCCTATCCTTCAAGATACTACGTAAATTCATTAAATATTTGAATTTTCATTAAATTTTTAATTTAATTTAGAACACGGAAGGTTTTTGTGTTGCCTGTGACGACCAGATGATCGGAGGATCTAAATGCCTCCCCAAAGGTTTTTTGAACTATACTACTGGTAAGATGGCCAAAGCTGCCTCACAAGCCCAAACCATAGTATCCAGTGTCATGCCAGCTCTAACTGGAGGTGTATCTACAAGTGCATTACTCTTGGTGGGATTTCTGGCTGACGTTGACATTTACACATACATAAATGTGCCATTCCCAGATAATTTTGTGTCCTTCATTGAGCAATTGAGAAGTTCTATCTTACCAAATCTCTTTGCGTCCTTGGATACTATGCATGATGGCAATAATCCAGGTTCCACTATTGGAAAGTTCCAATTCTGGGATTTAAGTGCAACGCTGCTCGACAACTCAAACACCACAGTTTTCAAAGAACTGATTCTTTTCGCAATAATAATTGGAATAAACATACTGGTCCTCATTTCCAAATCTTTTCGAGGCTTTTCCCAATCAATGTTGAAAATCCGGACAATATTTATGTGGAATGTCTTTTTATCATTTTATCTGGGCGATTTTTCAGAGTTGCAATTGAATAGTATGATCCAACTGAGAGAAAACAGTTTCTTGAGCGCCTATACTATCCTTTCATTTGTTTTTGCAGTGCTTGTTGTGACTTCTTATCCGCTCCTGCTTGGCTATCTTATATACAGGACGAACCAAAGACAACCACAGCCTCAAAAAGGAGGAATACACAGTGAAGGCGCTCCTCAAAATCAACAATGGGTCAAAGTCCCTCCCAGTCTCGAAATCCTCGTCGAAGACTTCCGCGACACTAACAGCTTCACCAGAAACTTTATTTTCATTATGTTATTGGAGACCTTTTTGCAAATTCTAATAGTTTTCTTCTTTCAAGATAACGGACTCACCCAAGCGATCCTCCACACCATAGTCATTGTGGTATACATAATCCTTATTGCTTGGCAAAGACCTTATAAATCTAAATTGCAAATGGGAATCCTCCTCTTGAATCAGGTGAGCAAGGCTGTGATGGGAATCCTCGCAATTATTGTTGGAATAGACAACACGATACAGTTTCTCTCTCCAGAGTTAATTGATGTGATAGGATCCTTCCTAATTATCCTAATTCTCACTGTGATTGGGATCAATTGCGTACTTTCTATAGGAATCATGATAATTTCATTGTTCCAAAGTATCAAGGAGTGTTATTTGAAAGTCAAATATAGGAAAAAACAGCTGAGCGTCCATGGTGCTAGAAAGCGTACAAATATTAAACATACAAAGAAGACTCATGTCACAGAAAAACATAATCGCTCTATGGATGAAGGCGCTTCCTTTGATTCCCATAATGGATTAAATACCCAAAATGGATCGCATCTCCTTTCTCTATCAAATGACAAGAGCATGACGCTGGCTACCAGAACGATTGATTCAACTGAAAAGAAAACAATACCTAAAACGCATATCGTATCTATAACGACTAAAAAGCATCCCTTTGTTCATGATTCAGTGCCAACAAACAATGTCGCTAGTTCTTCTGGTAGAGAACGGTCTAGAAAGCATATTTCAAGAGGAAAATAAAATAAACTTTAGTTTAAATGAATTGTATCGATATTGTTATGATATAACTCTTTCACAGATTTCATCGTTCGTTCGCCTCGTTTTTGTAACTAGTTTTCGGATAAGGTTAAGGAAAGATAAAAGCGAGATTCTGTTTTTCATCAAAAGCCTTTTTTTACTTTGTTGTTGTTTTTACAGGCAACTTAATAGTGATAGATAAAAGAATTAAGACCGAAATATTCACAGCATTCAAAATTTTTGAATTAAGCTTGCTTCTTCGGTGAAGTCAAAAGAGGAACTCCCCCATGCTTGAAAATGTGGTTTATAATCTTATTGAGTGTAGTCGGACGATGCGCTCAGCAATCGAATTTCGTTTCACAGAAAAGAAGAGATTGCAACAAAAAGGAGTCTTCAAAACTGATCTCCAATAACATTTTTCGGTATTGATTTCCACTGTTATCAAAAACAGCTAGGCACCAGACTCCGAGCTTTTGTTATAAAAATCTACTAAATTATGTAATGAAATATGAATAAATATAGAAATCAACTCTGAAAGTTGTCTAAAACTACCAATTCAAATCTTCCTGAGATATAATTATTTCAATTCATCTTGGTTAATTTACGTAACCCGAGAAAAGAGAAGCAAACTGGATCAGCATGAGCAAGATGACCTACTAGACCTAGATGAAACGATTAAATGCAAATTTTCATGAAAAGCTCAATTCTTGTGAAAAAACCTGACTCTCAAAAGCAACATTCAGAACAAAAAACGAATTCATTAAGATAAGTCTATTCGCTTATAGAGTACGGTGGTAGCAACTAAAATATAAAATCTAAAAGTAAATGATAGCCTCGAAAATTTTTTTAATTTTTCTTGGCCCAATATTTCTGGATCTGATCTTCAAGAAGCGTTTTAAGCTTCTTTCTCATATGATCATTCAAGTCTAACCCATTACATTAACAAAAATCAGTCTACTATCTCTTACTTTCTTTAGCTGCGAATCTATCGGCTAAGACTTGCGGATCATCTCCTTCATAAACTTGGATTCGTCCAGCTTCTCCTTTTTTAAAGCCCACTTCCACTGACAAAATGGGCTCTCTTCTTCGCTCATATTTATGCGTCTCTGTCAAATATTATTCATAACAAACCCCTAGAGACGATTACCATTTGTAGAAGCGTTCTGATGATGATGAATTGACGTTGATAGGTGAGAATGATCTTTATAATCTTTGAAAAGTGTTAAATTTCATCTTCTAACTAAATTTCAATTTACTTGCACTTTGTCGAGGAGACTTATTGCTCAACATGCTTTGATCTCTCAGTATTCTCGATTCAGAAAACTTTCTTGCCAAGTACGAATGATATGAAGTATCCAATGCATCTCGAGACGTATTGCTCGCGGAGCGCTTTCGAGGATTTAGATCATCGAAACCAGACTTGTTATGTTTCTTCTCAATACTGCAATTCAGAGAGGTATTTCCTTCACTTAGATCATAAGTTCTCGGTTTCTTCACCCAATCGATAAACTCCTGCTGTTCTCGTGCTTTCCGCACTCTCTCAACGGATCTCTCCGCATTTCTTACGAGATCTAAGCTTTTATTCCTATCAACCGACCGATTTTTGCATAGTTTCGGCTTAAATGTGCATTGCGCTCCATGCTTTTCCTCATCCCACTCATCACGTGTCTTGTTCGTCCGACTGCCAAAAGGCTTTCTCAACGAATACAAAATTTCCGTTCTATAGGTCCCTACACTTTCAACAGGACTCACTGACCTTCGTTGTGACCTCTTGCTTCCTCTCGGACTCTGAGATCCTCGATGCCTCGACCTTCTCCTCGGGCTTTTGTCGCCTTGACATGCTAAACTCCTAAGCTTTTCAATTGCTTTCACGCTGTTAACTTTCGGCTTGAACGTATAATTTTTGAATTCTTCTTCCCTCTCCTCAAGTATTTTATTCCTAACTTTATTCATCTGAGCCGCGCTGTGCAACCTCAGCAGTTCTGCATGCGTGATCTTCTCGTCTGCTGGAAAAGCCAGATTGGCTTCGAACATATAGTTTTCAACGTCTTCCAATTGCTTTCGCCGATACTTCTCTGCAAGAACTTGGCTCTTCGGAATCGCTAGAGGACTTTTCGGCTCTAGGTCTTCCTGCCTGACTGGAGATTTGCTATTTCTTGCGCTCTTCGTTTCTGCAATGCGATTGATGAAGAAAGGTTGATAGTATTTGTGGATTTGGTAAGCTTCTTCCGGAGAAAAAGAGATATTTTCTTTATCATCGAAACGACCAAACGGACTTGGGGTGGGGTAAGTTGCCGATTTCCGTTCGTTTATTCTTTCTACAGCCTTTTCGTAAGAAGGATCCTCGATGGATGAGCGTCTCCTCAGACTCGAGCTAGTCGCAGGCGAGATATTCTGCGGACGGCTTTCGTTCGATACGTTTTTAGGGGTTTGTCTCTGGGAATTCGGGAGATTTCGCCGATTTGTTTCAGATTCAAGGTGATCTGGTCGAACGTAAGGAGGAAGGTCGAAGTTAAACCCAACGATAGCCAGGAGGAACTGCAACAGGTTTCGTTCATTTATGCCACCATAGTGATCACCCATCAACACTAGCCACATATCATGAAGAAGCGTCCGTTCTTTTACGAAATTTTTATCCTGAGGGTCAATACTGTGAAGGTTAAACTTCAGCATTGCCATGAACTCTGTCATCTGGAGGTAATTAAACCGATGTTCCTGGTCTGGTTGGAAAAATATATCACTGAGCTCTTCGAATTCCTTTATGAGCTTTTCTGCGACCAGGCGGTTGGAGACATTATTCACGTGGCTTTGCTGTTGCTGGTGTTTCAACTCCTCTTCTTGTATTTTCTTCTTCTCGTTGGTATTTTGCATCCTCTTGAACGCGTCATTATAGAGATTATCGAGTGTTTTGCTAGGCAGTCTCAGTAGTTTTTTCTTCACGGGACGATCGATTTGGATAGCCACTTTTGTTACTTTTGTCTCTTTTGGTTTCATGTAGCTTGGAATAGTATCCTCTTGCATTTTGGAGTCAAGATAAATGAAAACGCTTTCTTTCTTTGGTTTTTTAGCCGTCGTGGCGCTTCCTCGCACGCTCTTTTGGATATCTTCTTTTTTTGTTTCTTTTTTCGTCGCAGGTTTCGCTTTCTGCTTATTAGCGCTGAGATTCGTGGGTGTTGTTGATCTTCCGAATGTCTGGGAGTTCTGGGATTGCTTATTAGTCTTTATTCTGTCCAAGTCATCTTTCTTCTAACACATAAGAATCAGCAACGCAGCGTTCATTATAGAGTATGTACCTTACTACTGCTCTTGTTTCGGCTCGCCTCTTGGGGTGTGCTTTGATCTCGCATAAACTCCGTAATACCTCTGCCTTTCGCCGGAGAGTTCTTTGCGGAGGCTTGCAGGAAATTGCTGACCTTGATGGGCAAGTCTCGATTGAATTGAATGTTAGTTTTTGATTCACGTCTCTCGACTTCTCGAATTAGATGCTCGATGTTATTCGCTTTTCCTTCAGGAGAGTAGTTGCGCTGGGACACATCTGAGCCGTAGAGAAGACGCTCCATGAATTTTCTTTTGCTATCTTGCTCTATCGAAGATAAAGGGTTTTTCGGGGTCGAAAGCACCCTTTTTTCTCCAGGAGACTGAGCGTTTCGCTTTTTCCCTCGGCTGTAGAGAATACTCTCTACCGTTTGCTTTTTCTCATGATCTGCCGCTGCGGGGTCCAGCTTGTTACTCTGTGCAGAGTCGAAGCCAACAACTTTCATTGTCGAGTTGCTATGCTCAAATTTTTCTAAGGAAAGTGTAAGAGTTAATATCTCACAAAAATCAAATACTTGAGATTGCGTTGGATAACGTCTGCTCTTGTATAGGTGGCGAAGCGTATCTGTTAGCCCCTACGTTAAGCGTCGAACCGGCAGGAAAGAGACTACCTAGCTGGGTTGGAGAATTGAAAACAAATGGCTGCGGAGATCCCATTCTCATTGATTCGAGCAATTGAGACTCATTTTCGCCTCCGTAGGCCGAGCGGTACGTTCCTGTTTGACTATTTGGCGCTTCTGACGGCTTGCCTTTATGCGAATCTCCGAAGTTTTCCGTTGAAAATGCTAAATTTCTTGCGTACTCCCTCTGACCAGGCGATTGACCTGACTCTTTCAAATAATTCTTGAGAGCGATTGAAGCCTTTTGAGAACCAGGTCTTGGTGACTTCTCATTACTCCCTTGATGCAATTCACCCGGCATTTTACTAATTTTCTCCGCAGAGTGCATATGCTCTTGGATTTGTTCTAATCAATGCCGTCGATTATGAATTCTATATGAAAGGAGCAGTGTTACCTGGGCTCTTTTCGCTGGATCTTTGGAACTTCCCTTTCACGCACCCAGAATTCAATGATCTTGGTCCAACACCATGCCACAACACCAGATCAATATCGTTTCCTTCGCTAGGAACATCCCACTCTTCGCATGTCTCTAACACAGTTCCTTCAGCCGCGATTTCCTGTGTCTCGAGCCGGGACTCATGTGTTTCTTTGATAGGGCCATTTATGTAATTCATATCACTAACAGCTTTCTCAACAATAAATTTAAAAGAGTAATTCGTTTGCTGAATTCTGAAATTTCTTATATTGTTAACCCCATGTAATTAACTTAAAACATGGCAATGAAATGTTTTGAAAAAAATTACGCAATAAAGTCTTCGCTTTTTTTCAATGTGCTATTTTGAATAAGCGCAACAACATCATAAAGTTTCATTTCGCTAAATAAAAAGGTAAGTTCTTTCTTCTTCACACCGATGTTTTTGCAGATTTTCCGCAGGACATACAAAAACGCGAGGTTATTGAAATGCCCGGGTTTTATTTCAGATATCAGCTCGACGAATTTTGCTTTATCGAGACTATTTCCGCGTTCTAATATATAACGGATCTTATCGAGCAGGATGAATATACTGCCATTCAGAGTGTAATTATGCGTGGATAATTCAGAGACGAGTTCTTTGTACCACCTTACGTCTTTCGGAAGGAAAGACTTGAATAAATTCTCCTCTTGGACAGTTGAAAGATTGCGGATGGATTTCAAATCAGACTTGCTGCTCCGTGCAAGCATGCTATCCAATACCTTATTTCTGATTCGATATTTCATTTCACGGGTGTAGTTCAACCGGTTGAGGTTGCAATTCAGCTCATCGCTCTTGTCTTGTTTCATTTCTCTGAAGCTTTGGATTCCTTTGGTGATCCGCGATGAAAGCGTGTTGGCTTGGGTGATTCTAGCCACTTGAAGTACGGGATGCTGAATCTTTGTCGATGGTTGCTGCTGCTGCGACTGTAGCTGAGGCTGTTGTTGTTGCTGCTGTTGGGGCTGTTGTTGGGGCTGTTGATGTGGCTTGGAGGAAGACTTCACAAACCAAGCGCCCTTTGATCCTTTTTTCGAAAGAGAGAGTACTCCAGAGCTTCTTTTGTCTTCGGGAATCTTCGGTTTAGATTGGATCTCAAGTTTTTTGAAATTTGCTTGTAGACTGGCGATTAAGTCCCTCTTTTCAGATTTTTTGGTAAAAGGATTGACGACAGGAAGCTTGGAGCGCTTGTCTTCGTAGATTTCGTACTCACGAAATAGATTTGGAAGCGCGATGAACGGTTTTTCCTGACCAAAACCGTTGAGAGAGAAGTCCTGAGTCTGCAGTCTCGTCGATGATACACTATTCTCAAAAAATATCCGAGATTGCGTTTGAGGCCGATCTGAAGCGACAGTTTCATCAGTTGTCAGAAACGTTGGATTTGACTTTGGAGTTTTCAACCAGCCTGTTTTCGTCGCTCCTGCTGGCAGATAGTAAGCCTCTCGAAGATCAGGGCTTCGTCTGCTTTCCTGTTTCAGATAGTCTGGAGACTGCGCACGATTTTTTTCCTGAGTGACAAATGTATTATCGAACCGAAAAACCTTCCCAGAGATGCTGGTTCCTTTGGTTCCGGGAGTGGTCGTTTCATTCTGATTGATATAACTTACGGAACCTTGTTCTTCTTTCTGCCGATCGGTGTTGTTAGTTTTCCACCTTTCGTCAATGGAATCCGAGTTGATACCAAAAAAAGTGCTGTTGCTTTGGGTCTGACTGAAGAAATTTGTCAGGGTAGCTCCCGCTTTCATTCGTCGAAATCGCAGATCAGACTCCTTTATCAGACCATTAAACTTTTTCTTTTGAGGATCATGCTTGCTGGCTGAAATCGGGTTTATTCCCTTCAAAGAGCCTCCCTTGAATCTCGCCTTCGATAAGGTTTTTCTTTCTTCTTCCAATTCTAAAAGGCGTTAAGTTCATTATGATTAGACTGGAAACACCTTGCTCGTTGATTTCTTTTCTGAAAAGATTAACCAACTGCTCTTTGTTTTTCATATCATCTTCATAGGTCTGCTCCAACTTTTCCGCTTCTTGCTTCATTTTGTATTTTTCCAACACTTCATAAACTCGTCTCGAGCTCCTATAACAGTAGTATATGGGAAATATTTTAGAAAGCAGGCAGAAAGAGGGTTACTACCCTGACATCATGTTGCTGCTGGCATAGAACTTTTCAAAAAACTCAGGATCGTTCTCTTTCAACTCGGCTAAAAAGTCAGTTTTCTGGATATTCAGTCCGAATCCATTTGTTATCTCTCCCATAAGTACGCCCCAATCGATCATTTTCCCAAATGGCTTGTATTGGCGGTTAGGTGGTGACCACATCCCAGATTCAGTCCCCTAATTCAAAGAAAATATAACATCCCAAGCCCTATGAAATAGTGTAATACACTCTGAACTTTTGCCGAAAACTGCTTAAGACCCGGGTCCTTAACTTTGATTGCAGTCTCACTGCGGTGTATAATGCGTGCGGAAGAATCCTCTATTGGTGTATGGGTCGTTTTCGGTTGCATAATATCGATGGCGCGGTCCCAGCAACTTTGATTTTATTATTCACGAAAGTATTGTTGTTACTTTTTATTAAAGGGTAAAATCAATCAAATTGTGTGGAAATAAAAATGGAATGCGTTAAGACACAATAAGTTTTTTTTGAAGAACCAAGACGAAATTCCATTACTCGTAAACTGCTCTTAAAAGGGTAGGCATGCAATTTTAGAGGAAAAACAAGAGAAAACTCTCTTTTGGAAATTACCAATCTCTTAGGCGTGTTTATTGAAACATGGGTGATTTTTCAATAGCATTAAAGTTATATAACAAAATGGATGTCAATATTTCAAGAAAAATGAACTTTTTCTACAAAGAAAGTAATCTTCGATGGAAATAAATTACGTATAACAAGAATCTACACTATGATGCTCTGATCCTTCATTTGGAATCCGGAACGGAAAATAAACGCTCAAAGTCTGAAACAGTAAAGTCTTTAGGTACAACGAAATCTTTATGTCGCAGCTTCCGGCCTAAATCGTATTCTTTCAAGTCAATATCGTCTTTCGATGAGAAAGACCTTTTTTGTTCAAAAATTATGGCCTATATAACAAAATTATCAATAATTCTCTCACCAATTTATTGTTACCTTGAGCAGAGAGCGAAACTGAACAAACTCCCTTTGCGCATACAAAACCTGCAGCCGACTGGCATCTTTTTCAAACCATTTGGAATATACTTCTCCGGTTACAAACTGCTCCAAGGATTTGATCAAATCCATAATTTGAGCGTAACGGAATTTGAACTTCGCTTGCAACAACCTCATTCTCAGCGTCTGTAAAAAAATTTGCAGCAATAAAATCAGGAGCCGACACTCGATTTGATTCGAAAGCTCACGGTCGGCCATCTGCGAAAACAGCATACCGGCTTCTTGAGCTTTAATCTTCTGATATTGACTAACTACTACCTTCACGTCTTCAATTATAAGCCTTCCAAGGCTCTCGGACACTATTGCGCCTTTGGAAATTACAGCTTTATCGGCGAATCTCGCATCTAGTTTCTGATTAAAAAGCTGCTCCAGTTCGAGTCGCAGCGTATGGTACAGCCTGATTTTGAGGTTCCTGATTCCTAAGATCATTGGATCGTAATTCGTATCCGTAATGTCCTTTACGATTCTAGAGTACTTTTGGCCACTGATTAGTGTTTTGAGTTTAAGGAGCAGCTGCTCGATGATCTCACTGGCGAAAAGCAGGTGGAAATAATAAAGGAGATAAGGAGAGTCTTCAGTGCGTTTTTTAACGAAGCCGCCCAGTATGAGCGTGAATTTCTTTACGTTTTGGTAGATATAATCAATGAAGCTCAGCTTCGCAAAGATGGTCTCAGCCTCATGGATCCCAAGCGAGTTAGACCCCAACCTCACCAGGACTTTTATTCCCTGGATAAATAGCAACATGAACGTTGCTAGGTTCTTCCGAAATTGACTCACTTCGCGTTGACTCGCGATTCTCCCAAAGTCTTCGAACCTTCCCACAGAATCTAAGATTGCCGCGTTATGAACAAACCCTTGTGCGTGCTCAGCGTGTGGGATTATGACGTTTTTACAGGAGTCGTAAATGATATCTAATATGCTTAGTCGTTCGTTAGGGAGTTTAAGGCTTCCAGCAATAAGGAACCTTTGGAAAAAGTAGCGCATGTCTTTGAGTACGAGGCTGTCCAAAGAGACAAAAACTGGCCGTAAGAGCATCAAACTGAGCTGCTTCTGCTGGGTGTCGGTAAATTGTACATTCTGAAGCTTGTAATCCTTCGGCTTGGCTCGTGAGGCGGTCAGAAGTTTCGAATAAGACGATTTTCGTTGAGATTCTGTGGTTTTTTCTTCGTGCTGAAGAGATTTTCGTTCAAAAACTGAGGCTGATTTAGTGGATTGAACAAACGCTGCTAAAGATGCTAAAACTTCGGCTGATCGGTTGGCTCGAAGTTCCTCCTCGTGGATTATGCCGTCATTTTCTGGGGTTAACGCCTCGTGAAGTGCGTTCTTCAAGTCTATTCTGCTAGCCCTTGTAGAATTTAAGGAGAGCATTGCTTCGCAGGCTGAAACCGCTGTGTTGAGATGTGACTTCTTTTTTGCGAGGAAATTCTCTTGTATGACCAAGTGTCGGTAAGATTTCATCAAAGGATTGTGAGATAGTTTTCGAATAGATGTAGAATTTGGGCCTTTTCCTCACTGTAAATTCGAATAGAGATTTTAACGAGGTTATTTAAAATTGTTGCTTGGAGAATGAAAAAAATTGTTTCATAATTTTCATTGGATGCATATTAGAGCATGGCAATTCGGCTTATACAAAAATTCGATGAGTTTATCAACTAAAGCCAAGGAAACGAATTCATTTCATTGAGAAAATTGCTAATTTCCTCTCATTATCAATGGAGATAAGGTCATTCACTTGCCTGGAGAGCCGATAGAATTATGAACAAGACACTTATTCGCGCAGGTACGAATTATTCAATATATGAGATCTGATATTTTCTCTCTTCTGAAACTCTTAGAAAGACTGATCAGTTTTAATTCATTCAGCAGCGATTATGATGATATTAAGGGTTTTTTATTTTAATAAAATTGCATCACCTCGAAGAGTTTCGTCGATCATCACTAAGCTATTTCGAAATGTGCTCTCCAACTTAAATCTTGCTGTGCTGCTATTATTTTATTTTCCTATGCTTCTCAGAACTTCCTTCAATGTCCGAGAAGATACTCCAGGTGATCATAGTATCATCTCCAATACATCTGATAAAAAAAAAAAGAGTAAAGAGTGATATTATTGCAAACAACAGAAGGCACAAATCATCGTCTCAAGAACCACTTGGCCTAATTTTCTTCCTTATTAATTTTGCTAAAAAACCCGAGCAATTTTGACTAATTCTGACTTTTTTCTTACTATGTTGACATGAAAGTTCTGTAGTTCAACGTGCCATTTTTCTTCTTCATAATATTGGAAAGTATAGGATATTCTCGTCTTTATTTATAAGTTGAAAACGAAACTTCCAATGTAAAAAGCCCTTATGAAAAAAAAATAAATTAGCAATTAATCACATGTAGTTATTGTTAGCTCACACAGCGAACTGAAAATAAATTTATAATTATTGTTTCATTCGAACGCAAATTAATCAGGGCTTCTTCTTCATTTACTACACACAGCCCAAAGCAAATGGAAACTAGAACTGAAGAAAGGTCCTCCAGTCCACTCCTGCCACTTTTATCGAATTTTTTCTTGTATAGAACTCCACGCAGACTGACCGTCGATAAGAAAGGAGCAGACAGTTTCATTGAACACCGCAGGTGCTCTGAAGATCCCGGCCCTCACTTGGGGTTCTCTCGCGACTCCGACATTCCACAAATGATGAATACTCGCGCGAACATGCTTCCTAATTATTCAGGCCTCATGACAAAGGGCAAAGGAGAATATCAGCCTCTAACGATAAAAAATAAGAGCAGCGGACTCATGAAAGTCGGAATGTCCAACACCCTATATGCTCAAAGCAATGATTTGGTATCTGTTCTATTAATTTCGATATTCGAGCCTTGTCAACTAGATATACTATGAAAATGGCAAGATGAAAGGCACTTTGAACAAGAAAGGTAACACGCCTCTCAACAACTCGAAGAAGCTAACAGACAATGAACCAGGAGCCAATTTGCCTTCAATAAATAGCGATAGTTTAACCCCTGATGACCGAAAGAGGCCGCCAGAAGAGCGATTCGAGAGGGTTAATGAGACGCCGGTGCAAGATTTCCGTAATAATAACCCTCTATTCCTGTGCCTTATTCATTTTTGTGAAGGAATTCCAGGAGAGTTCATGCCTATTGATATGAACAGTCGCAATGACCAACTCTCCAGGTACGAAGCTTTGCAACAAAAACAAGTAAGAGTCTTCCAAAACTCAAAGCTTCCAACGATCAAGCGAGCCAGACATCATCTTATTAGCGAAAACGCCCGGAAGCAAAAAGAAATCGAAGAGAAAATCGGCCTGATCATCATTAACTCCAAACCTGGTAGCAAAATAAGCTGTGAAGCATTTGCTTATCGTTCTATTTGTTTTAGTGGTTGAGACTGAAAAAGTAATGAGCAACACAAATTCGCCTTCAGGTTTCAAAGCTCTCGCATTTAACCGCGCGAAGCTCGTACAGAAAGGATGGCAAAATCCCGCCAGATTCAACGAATCAAAACTGCTCGTACCGAAAGATCGTAAGAAAAATGATTATATGGACGACTCGCGAATTTCAAACGGTGGAGACGTTTCTGGTATGGAAGCTTCACCAGCAATTAAGGATGAAAAGAAAGGAACGTATCAGCTTAGAGGGCAAAATATCGAGAATTTGATCGCCGCGTACCGTCAAAGTAACGACATAACGAACGACTCATATTTCAATCCAATCGCGACTTCAGCTATCTCCATTCGTGCGCTTATCCATAAGAGTAGGGAGGAGGATGCTGAAGAAAGCATGTTCAAAAGGACTAATGTCCACTATGTAGCAAATCAAAGCGAAGGCGGTGTTCCTAAGGATCGGATACTGAAGAATCAGAAAATGGTGTCCCCGATATTGAATCGCAAGAGTCAAACATTGAAAAAATCAACGCTTGCTGAAGGAACCAGAGCAGAAAATAATGAAAATGGCATCAACGCATACAAACCCGTCGCAGAAGGCATCAGAGCTGCAACAGAAGCCGACGATCCAAGCTCCAACTCACCAGAAAAGCTTCATGTGCCTAGTACAATTGTCGTTCAGGAGCGCAGTCTCGAGCGACGAGCAAAGTCTAGAAATCATCCCCGCCACCGCATTAACACCCTTGCTGCTCAAACGAACGCGAATCAAGCAAACTTGAACGATAAGCCGCCCTCGAATCGTCAGAGTAATTCCGTCAAAGATCCCCCAGAAAAAGAGAGAGAGCCTGAAAAGAATGCCAACCAGCAGAAATTCGCTCCTTCAAAGAACAATGCTTCGGGCGCGACAAGGAACGTGTATCGGACTATCACTAATATCGCTAAAACCAGTGACAAAAACGGAAATCGAGGGAGCCAGCAGTATAGTAATAAACCTCCTGATGAAAATGCGCGGTATTACTCATATCTGAATTACCTCTATAAAGTCAGTTTCACATTTGCGGTGGTTAGTCGCCCACCAGTCAACGCAACCACCTACAAGTATTTCATCGGAAAGGGAAATAACGGCCTCATGGTTCGCACGCTCCTCAAAACGCGATGGTGGTGGACTGCGACTGACAGCGCAGAAACCGCTGAGGTGAATTTCATCTGGACACAACCTCGCCATAACGAATTCATTGAGTCATTGAAAACGAAAAAGAAGCCACTAGAGCTCAATAATACGAATAACAACACAGGAAATCTCGATAATTCAATGGTAACGACCACAAACGATACTACCTCCCAAAATAGCGTGACTGACCTCACCGATTCTGATAGTGATACCAGCGCATTGAAGCTTTCGCCTGAAAAACACAAACGAAATAGGTCTATTAAAGGAAATGTGAATGAGAAGCAGGCTGATTCGTCTGACCCTTACAATAAGCTCTGCACAAAAGTCGAATATAACGATTTCCAGCAGTTCATCAATAACAGCAGGAAGAAGGTCCTCGCTGCGGATGAAGCCGAGGAACTGGTGAAATCAAGCAAGAAGAGTCAGAATTTAGCTGTGATAGCGGATCCAGCAAAGATAAAGATTTGCAATCGAATGGAATGCAACTACCACTTGAGCAATAAAAAAGCCTTATTTTATAATATGCGGGCGTACTATGAAGCTATCAAGGAGAATCCTTTTGATTATCTTCCTCTCACTTTCCATATACAGAATGGTACTGAGGATAAAGAATACGCGAAATTTTTAGAGTATTACAATCTTCGGGAGAAGGAAATGTTGGAGATTGAGAAGCAATTCAATGAAGCTGATGCGAATGAGAAGAAATCGCTGCAGAATAAACGGATAAAGAATATATGGATTATCAAGCCAGGAGAGAATACCAACAGAGGTCATGGGATCCAAGTTGCCAGCGAACTTGCCGAGATACAGCGGATTGTGAACTCAAATGAGAAGCATCTGAATGGAAAGCAAAAGACGTATATTGTGCAGCAGTATATTGACAGACCGTTGCTGTATAACCGAAGGAAGTTCGATATAAGGTGCTATATGATGATTACATCGATCAACGGCTATATGAAAGGTACTCACAATATTTTTTTATAACTTGCTAAAGTCACATATGCTAAGGTTATTGGTACCAGGATGGTTACATTAGGACTTGTTCAAAGGAGTTTAATCTGAAAAATTTAGCAAATAAAATGGTGCATTTAACCAATGATGCCGTTCAGAAGAAGGGAGAGGAGTATGGCAAATTTGAAAATGGCAATAAGGTAACCGCTAACTTTTCATCGATTGAGGGAATTAATAGTTTTTTTTTGCGAATAGGTCTCGTTCAGTGAGTTTCAGAAATTCCTTGATTCGAATTACGCGGATGCTAAAGTGAATTTCCAGTCAGATATTTACCCGCAAATGAAAAATATGGCAAGAGACTCCATTAGAGCTGTATATGGGAAGATAGATCCAAACAGACGTGAGCACACTTTCGAAGTAACAGAGATCAAAGGGGAAATTAAAACTAATAATCGCTAATAGGTATTTGGACTCGATTTTATGATAGACCAGAATTTCAAGACTTGGATCATTGAAGTGAATACAAATCCTTGCTTAGAGCTATCAGCGCCGCTATTAGCAAGGATTATCCCAACGATGGTCGAAAATGCGCTTAGGTAAGCGTTGTTGCCATTGAAAAGCTGAGAGTTGTTTTAGGATTGCTATAGATCCATTATTCCCGCCTCCGATGCCATCCGCCTCAAAGAAACAGATGCTTCCTGAGAATATCCTGGAGAACAATAAGTTTGATTTGATATTTGATGAGGTCGAAGAAGGGCCTTGGCTTCGCAGTGTCATGCCTAATAATGGCGAGGCTGGAAGTAATTATCATTTGAATGATAAAAAATGAATCATGTTTGTTAAATGTTTAGTGGATCATATTTTTGAGATAGAGGAAGAGTCCGAGCATGACGAGGAAGAAGCACAAGAAAACGAGTAATAAATGATTTTAAAAAATTTATATTTCATGTATTGAGGATGAATTTTTCGGAAAAATTTACCCTTATTTCTTCATCGTATTTCGATAAATTCTTATTATTCATAACAAGATTTTATATCTTAGTATTCCTCTATATGTTACTTCAACTAATAATAGTAATATTCAGATTTATATTAGGTTTATATTGTTATATATGAGTCAGTAAATAGACAATTGAGGTTCAACTCAACAAAACAAAAAGCAAAATCAGCAGAAATATGCATTTAATAACCTTTTATTTGCAAATAAGCACTAAAATATCTAGCAACCTAGATAGTCTCGCTCAATAATGGCGTCCTAGTTCTGACAAGCTTCAGGTCAACCTGAAATGAGCTCATTATAGAGCTCCCTAGATTTAATTTTCTTTCTTTCGTTTGTTTTCTGTTTGAATGGAAAATTACTTATAACATAGCAGCATTAAAAATAAAAAGAAAAAGCGTCAAAAGATTAGGTAGTTGCCTTATGTCACTTTCAGATCTTTTAGGTACTATCCCCTTTGAATTATTCATTTGAAATACTTGACCTATTTCTTCTCAATAGTTCTTCTTTCATCTGGGACAGAGCCATTGCTGTTTTTTATACTTTTCAGATGTCAGAGAGAGTAGTTATTGTAGACTCAGCCTCATTCCTTTGGCATTCATATATATTTGATCTGAAAGCCGCTACTTTTTAGTAAATAATAAATCAAATCTGTTTCGATACAGAAAGCAAAGTTCGCTTCTCGACCCTATAAGTCACACTAAAAGAAATGGGTAATGTTACTTATCTTCCTTGAACGACTCTAACACTTTCTAGTTTCTAAATCAGACGCAGGTAACGACAGCTTTGATTGAATTTCTGATCTAATATTGTACTTCTCATTCTGCTTGGTGGCTCAGGCGATGTTCCAAGAAAATTCAGACTTTTTGAAGAATTAGAAAAGGGAGAGAAGGGTATCGGTGATGGATCATGCAGCTACGGACTTGAAAATCGTACAGTTTCCTCGTCAGCATCCTAATTTACAATATTTCTCATCAAATAGCTGAAGATATGACCTTGACTAACTGGAATGGAACCATCCTCGGCCCTTATGGAGTAAGCTACATTCTTTTCAGCAATAATGAATTGCTAATTTGGTCCTTTATTAGACGAACTTCGATGGAAGAATTTACTCGTTAAAGATTGTTTGCGGCCCAGACTACCCAAAAGTCGCACCTAAGGTCAAATTCGCTAGTAAAATTAACTTAGGATGTGTGTCATCAAACGGCACGGTACAGCTCACTGCATAAAAAACATCATGCTTGATAATTTGTTTTTGTAGGTTGAACCCACCAAGTTCAATGTATTGAAGAACTGGGATAAATCCTACACCATCGAAACCATTCTAACAGGGCTTAAAACTGAAATGGCGTCATCTGCTAACAGAAAGTTGGCTCAACCCAAAGAAGGAGAAACCTATTAAAAATAGGAGGAGGAGTCGTTCACAATATAACATGTCGATGAGGAAGCACAAGGATAGAATTTAGTGTTAACCCATGCTTTTTCATAATAAAATCGATATATAGAGTTTCATGCTGCTGCAAATAGAAAAACTTCAACAATTTAGTAAATGTGTTTGGAGATTTTAATAAACTTTCTTCCTCAAAGCAATCGCCCCTCCTTTAACAAACAGTCGGCACTTTCCACGAAAACTTCCTTAAAAGGAACCAGAAGCACTCTGAATTACAGTAGAAAACAACTTTTCCGTTGTATATAACATTTAACACTCTCTTTTAGATGTTAATTAGGCTTCCTTACTAAATTTAGTATTGCTGTCACTCTAAAGTCCTCAGTTTTTGCAATATTATTCATTCCTCATAATTTTCAGAATGCAAAGCATTGAAGCAAACGCTATAAGCAAGCTACAATTAAGAGGCACTAGGAAGCAATTTAAACTTCAAATAAAACATGAAACTTATTCATGAAACCAAACCATAAATAAAAACCAACTCCTTATCAAAGAACCACGCCTTGGATTGCCAAGTAAGCGTGTCAAATCACATCTATTATATCTCCTTATATCTACACAACCAATGGTTGAATTCATGTACAATAATCCAGCACCACTTCCCCTTCATCACTTCTCGCTTTATTGAATATACAAGTGGATCTATAGTCATTGAGGCGTGTAAGCCTTACTTCTTCGGAAGCGTGCTCTTCCCTTTATTAACCGTGTCTCCAAACCCAGGCACTTTGTCTTCGGCTCCTCCAGCACTCTGAAGAGTGAAACTAAAATTACTGTTTCCTTTATCCGGCATAGGAAAACCGGTCATTCCTGGGTTCGCATTGAAGAAATTCATTCCGCCTGGACTGCTATCCAGCAAAGTTTCGATGAATCGAAAATTGTCATTAGGCTCAGCATTCGATTCAGAGAGTCTGTTAAAATTGGTCCCACTAGCGAAATTTTGCGGCGATCGCATGCTGTTATCACTAGCTTCTCCGAAATTTACATTATTTCGGCTGTTCGTCGGGGTTTCATCAAATTGATAGGGATTACTATTGCCATAAAAGACAATAGGCTGATATTTTTCTGGCTTCTCTGTGGTTTTCCCGAGTCCAGGTGGGTTGACATTACTACCCATCTGTCCTTGGAAGTACCCGCCGTAATTTCCCATAGGCATTTGGAAATAATTCGCATCAAAGTAATTCGGCACTCCAAAGCTCAGTGGAATTTGCTGAGGGAACTGTGGTTGCGGTTGGCCAATGGGAATCTGAGTCTGTGGCTTGAAGCCTTGATTTTGGAACATAAATTTCGGGAAAACTTTGTAAGTCGGCTTTTGCATCTCGAGATTGAAACTCGGCTGGAGTTCCACGAGGTCGCTGGCGTAAAGCGCAAGGAAATTCTCAAAGTTTTCGCACTCGAAATATCGGAAGTCAATGTAACTTCCAAATTCAAAGGACAATTTGGAAAGTAAATCTTCAATTTCCAGCCCGTTAGGGAAGCAAACGATGATCTTTTCGAGTATCACGAGTAGACTCTGCAGGGTGTCTTGAGAGGAGTCATTGTATTTTTTATCATACATGTATGGGTTGTTCATCTTCAGATTTTGAGGCTCCGGATTCGGGCTATTGATCTTCTTGACAAAAGTCCTTGTTTCTGTAGGTTTCTTCAGAGTATTCTGCGTGTAATCAGGCTGCGTGAACTGCTGGGGCTGCCCGGCTTTGTTCCCGACCGAGTACCCGAAGATATTGGTCTTGGGCTCTTCGAAGTTATGGTAATCGTGGTAGTTCTTATAGCCGTATTTCTTCGTGTAGTTCGAGTATTTTTCGGGGTTCTTTAAAGAGGCATACGAGTGGTTCGTGCCAGAGACCTCGATCTGAACGTCATCCGTCATTGTGAGCAACAGGTTCTTCAGTTTAGGGAATCCCATTTCTTGGAGGTTGAAAGAGAAATTGAGCTTTC
>ENA-UOTZ01001073-UOTZ01001073.1-compost-metagenome-genome-assembly--contig:-NODE-1073-length-20505-cov-26.212894_pt1 | contig 20505 bp, 13 predicted proteins | sample MGYA00238144_ERZ746983 | MGnify/ENA primary metagenome ERZ746983 (study PRJEB28759, sample SAMN06268863) | compost metagenome | isolation source: single cell | place: USA: California, Emeryville, Joint... | reverse complement strand
AGATCGAATCTTACTAGAGAGTTGGTCAGACAGATCAAACTGCAAATTCTCTTAGTAAACCCAAATTTTCTCCTAAAACCCATCCAATCTTGCAAAGGCGTTCTGTTCTCGAGCGCTTCAAGCATCCCTTCGATAGGATACAGCATAATGAATATAAGATAGGCATTCCTCTTGAAACTGGCTGAATTAGAGAAAGAGAGCGAGAAAAAGACTCTATCTCTCAAAAAGTGAACAATTTCTTGAAGGAGTGGCTGACATCACCAGAAGCCTTTAGCCATAAAGAAATTACCTTATCTGAAAAGGAAGACTGAAGAATAGTGTAATACGCAATCAGCACAAATTCCAATAAACTTTCAAACGGCCCCAGATAAACAGTCAAATTTCAATCTTCACAACAATTACATGACCATCATGCCTTTCCTTCAACAAATTGGCCAACAAGCTGGTTCGATGGTGCTACTCATCGTAATTTCAGTTAAATCTGTCGATCTTGTATTGAAACATTTGCAATTCTTATTATCGCCTAGAACTTTTTGTTGGGAGACAAACAGTGGATTCTAATCAAGGCCCGCTAAATTATCGAACACATCGTGATAATTTCTAAGTTTTAAATTCAATTAAAAACATACCCAATTATTTGTTATCTCCTGTATAGTATTTGAAAATTTGAATCTACAAGCATTCAACGGGCAAAACTCGATTATTCTATACAGAAACAACAGCTGACAACCTATTCGCAAATGGAGAACGATTGCATGGATATTTACCACGAAGAAAGACTTCTCACTGTAAAACAATCATTATACATTCCACCTGAGACCTACTCTGAAGAGATATTCAATAGTCTCTTTGCAGACAAGCACGCTGAAAAAGACATGGTCGAAGAATCGGGAATTCTATCAAACTCCGCAAAAACCACAACGAATAAGATTCAAACAAAGCTGGACAAACTAATCTTATCTTCGAATCAAAAACTGAAGCCAAGCCTTGAAAAAGAAAACCCTGAATATTTTCCTGTGAAGCGAGAGATAATACTCTCGGAGAGCAATGGCCTTGAAAATATTATTGCAGCAATAGGCGATTCAATAAAAGCGGAACCGGAAAAATGGAGAAAGGAGAGTGCTTTGAGTCAAGAGACGCCTAAACCCTCGTCGAAGTCAAAGAAGGTGAAGGTTTCGACTCATAAGCGGATTTTTTCGAATGTGAAGGTGAAAAATAACACGAATTTGTTTACGAAATCGTCACAAAGCAGTCAGAACAGCGAGTACAGTACTCCGCAAAGATTACCACTTGCACACATTCAAAAAGATTTGATGTAAATACACATACATGAGTTACCGAGCTTTTTTTCTTTTGCTCTGAGAGATCATGTTTATGAGTAATTAAGTCTGACAATTTTTTGAATCTTTTTGATCTCATTACCTTTTCATTGAGTGGTTTTCTTGTTTATTAAGTATCTGTGTTTTAGATAATCGCTAAATCTGAAAGAAATGCATATCGTTTGAAGAGCCTGATGCATGATATCTTTGTAGAATTGACGATTTTGTCGATGTGCAGTAATCTAAAAAGGTTTCAAAAGTCTGTTTTGATATCAGCTGATTTTAACATTGAAATAAATTTTGGATCTTTCGTCGGTGTTTCTAAATGTCGAAGTCCTTTGATAAATTCGCTGCAGATCCTAAAAACTACAGCTCCGCTGAAGAAGCCACTGTACCGTCAACATTTGTTTCAGATCCAAACGTTTTCGACTTTTCTCTTCAACAACAACATGAAAGTTGGTTGGATAAAATTCGTGTAAAATCTGCTTTTGTCGCGCAAGAGAACTTACTTATTCATTTCCTTAGAGAGCAGTCGGATCTTCTCAAACTTAGTCAATTTCGCTGGAAGTCTTGGCGTCAGGTACAGCACTCTTTGTTGAGAATCCTCAGTGACTTGTAATCGGAATAGTTTATTCACCGCTCCACTAACAACGACCCACATTTCAATGCAACTTGCAATAAAAGCGCACCGAAACACTATGATGGAGTCATTCACAGCTGAGCAAATGTTGAAAGGTCTGCCAGCAGATCTTCCGCCCCAAGATCGAGCTCGCTTCGAGATGCTAATTACATGCGGAGCGACAGGTAACTAATGATATGGGTTTGATAAGCAAATTTACCTAGGAACAAAAAAGCCGTATCATGCTCCTGTGTACCTCAACTACCGTGAAGTGTTTCAAGGGTTAGCCAAACAAGGCTTTTTGGGTTTTTACAAAGGGAACTTCCTTGGAGTTTTACATATCGCACTCACTTCAACTGTCAAAGCTAACGCGTTCTATTACATGGATCACTCTAAAGTATTAAGCGGCTATACCAACAATTTCGGACTGGAGTTTGCTACTAGTGAGAATTTTTCTTAAAACGCAGTTTTTATGATACCAAAAATTAGCGACCGGCGTTTTGACTCTTATTGATATCCTCATGAATCCGCTACAAGTAGCGCAATCCCGATTTGTGTTGCAAAACAGACTTCCGAATTTTTACACCTATAAGAACCTTTTGGATTTCTTTGGGCAGCATATCAGAAACCCTCGCACATTTTTCCTGGTAATTCCATTCATTTTGTGTAACCTCCTTAATGAACACTACACTGCAGGGCTGGACGTGTCATTTGCCTAAGAACCTGCTTACGACCGTTAGTTCCGTGAATTTGTTCAAAGACAACCCGATTTATGGATATCTGGTTAGTAATTACATCGCTGAAGCTCTGACGTACCCAGTATTAACAATCTTGCGTCGATTACAGTGCCAGGTTTTGATCATGCTGCTTTCAATTAATTAATCATTATGCACCAGGACAAGGACGCACCGAGAATGCTTATTCCGAGGTACACCGGAATTGTCAACGCAGCGCAAGTTATTGCTAAGGAAGAAGGAGTTCGAGGATTTTACCGAGGGTTCTTAGCCTTCATGGCGATTGTAATAATTCTTCTTCTTTCTGCGAGCTTATCGTTAATTCCTAGAAACTGTTTGCTTCGTCCCTCTTCCTCGTGAACGTCAATAAGCAAGACTCCATCATCGATTTTAAAATGGATTAACTAGTAGTCTCTCTCTCTATAGGCATTAACGGTGCTTTTTTGTTTTTCTCTGTTTCGTTCTGTGGATGTTATACTTTTTGTGTCTACGTTTCCTCGATCTAGCTAATGTCTAACAAACATGTTGTAAATGGAGCGAAATTAGGGAGCTAACCTCATAGTTACGGGTGCCGGCTAAATCTGCTAATTATTCGTGAATTTGTATCATCATTTCTCTTTGTTCAAGCCAAATTTAAGAGGTTTATTAGCCAAATTTTCTGTATTTTATAATCAAAAAAATTTAAATGTAATTTGTTGCGTTTTTCGCTCCTGTGGAATCTCTTTAAATAAGTTTTTGTGCTGAAAATGAAGGACCCAAGACCAGGGAGGTTTTGCGTTTCTTCTTACTTTTTGAGTGCTTTTATCGTTCAGTGTTGTCGATCGGTTAGGGAGGCATTCCAAGGAGCTACAAAAACGAAGGTAATAACAATAATATAATTGGTAGTGTCAAGCTGAGTCATTCGTAGATGAATCAGCTATTGATAGGTAGATATCCTCTCCTTTAGAGAGAAAAAGAGTGGTCTCCTCTGGAGAATGCGATGAAGAAATTTCATGATTAGCATATTTAAAGAAAAATATGGTAAGCTAATTAATTCAAAATTCGGTTTTGCAATCGAGTCAAATTATGATTATTTCAATCATTTTTGAAAGAGTTCAATGCATTACAATCTCAAATTAAGCCACACGGAAAACAATTTGATTTCAAAGGCTTGAGTAGAGAGAGGTTAGTTATGAATAGCAAAAATAGCAAAGAAAAAATTTACTAAAATGTAGTTCATTTTAAGACTTTCACACTAGCGATAGAATTCATTGTGAAGCATGAGATTCTACAATATGTTACTGATTCAAAGGAACTCCCAATTCTATGGGAAAGAGAAAGTTGAAGATCACTATTCGATAGTAATAACCGAGAGACGAAAATAACATATGATAAAATTTCAAGATAAATCATATACTTCACTTGCCAGTAGCACCATCATGGCTGAAAGTCGACTTAACACTTTTGCGCATTATAAGTTCATTGTGATGCTATTTCAATTCTCTGGGAACAATTGGAATGTAACTTTCGTCATTGTTATTGACTGCAAGTAGGGACGAGAGATCAAGATTCGCTGAGAACCAAGGATCATCAGTGACTTTATTGCTTAAGGCTGAAGTTCAAAAATGAACATCAAATCAGAAAAATGGTTATTGAAAAACTATTGCAGTTCTTGAACCGCTGCTCATCTTAAGATATACGTTTATTTGTTTCTTATTTCTCAGCTAGGTTGACTAGCAAGCTCTCACAAGGAGCTGAGTTGAATTCAATCGGTGAAGGTTTCAAATACCCTACAAATAAATGTTTAGAAAGAGATTAAAGACGAAAAGTGTGTACTCCCCATATAGTATTAGGAATAATGCTAAGAAAAAAAGGAAATGAAGGCTAGTTCAAAATTTTGTGTCAACCACCTTAGTAAACACTACAACGCTGAGGAGCAAGAAGGATTACAAAGGGAGCGTTGCAAACCTAAAGCATGACTTGAAGACATTATTACTCATTATTTTTCGAAATAAGAAAAAGAACTGGCTTTGAACCAAAAAAGTATTTCTATTCTCCAGTATGAGATTTTACCACAGAAATTCGTAATCCATCCTTTCATGTGCGTAAGAAATGGCTCTAATTTTTCTGAATTCATCCACGAAGACCGTACAATCATTCGTTATTTAAGGACAAGGATTATATGTAGTTGATACTTTCTTATTGAAGTGCAGTGCTTTATCTCGATTAAAATCATGACCATGCCTCAGAAAAACTGAGACACAAATTGCTATTACGAAAAATAATGACAACATGATAATCCATATTTTGAACGCTTTTCCAATGCAAAGGAAAAAAGATCCTATAATTTTCAAGATTTTACAAGCTACAATCTATAACAAATAAATTTTCCTTGGGAAGCGTCTTTGTGACCCGATTGCTTTGCTTTCAATAAAATCATTGAAATATATTGCACTTCAATTGAGATTCATGAGCCATCTACTTATAACCATAGTAAATTTTACTTTCCCACCCAAATACTATTCGTATTTACCTACAAAACAAATCGAGTTTAATAGACAAATTACTACGTTCGATATTTTTTACAATTTTTTTCTGCATTGAAATATTCCGCCACTCAAGTAATTTTTGAATTTATTTCAACGTTGAACTAATTTATTTATTGAATTGCACGAGAAAAACGCCAAGACGATGCGTTTAACTCATAATGAATGATGAGATCCATCTTAGAATTTTGAAATAAATATTTGCTGCTGATAGATATTAAGAATTAAACTCTCTCTTATCTAAAATTAACCCATGTTTTATCTTATTGATATACTAAAGAAATTAATACCGAGTACAATTAGCACGAACTTTTAGAGTGATTTTAACAATAATTTAGAGTACAGCAAAAGAAAGCCTCAACTTCGCAGCCCGTATAGAACTCAAAAAATGGCATCGATAAAAATTTAACACCTTTTCTAATGCTATTCCTCATTATATTTTCAGTATTGATAGTTTCCTCTCATTGAACTAAACTTGGAACATATTGCCTTTCAAATTTTGAAGTTTGGTGTGTATCCACAAAAACTGAAGGGAACGGGATCAGGAGCCTTAATCAAAACCTGACCATGCAGTGTGAGACTCAAAAAACGCAAAGGGACACAGTCCCTCTCAAAAATTTGAAAGTCGAAAGAATCTTTGATTGATTAAACGAATAATTTGTTATAAAAAATTCAATTATTAAACTCAATCAAAAATTCCAGTTATCTAACTTAAGTCCAATTCAAAAAATCATAATAATCTAAGAAAAGGTACAGTAGAAGCATTTTCAAACCTTGTTAGCTCTTATGAGAATAAAGCTTTCATTTTATAGGAACAAATAAAAAATGACTACAAACAAAATCACTTTACAAACGAAGTTGTTCGGGACTCAGCTGTTTGATGTAAAAATACACATTTTTTATTAAAATAAGGGAGGATTTATCTTCGGAAGCTTCGTCGTTTGAGAGAACGTAGCTGATTTCTGCATCTCCAGCGATTTATTTGATTGACGCGTAGCTTGCATTGGAGCAAAATAGGACAACGACCTCTTCGCTTCTAAATTGGCTGGGTCAGTACTTTGGGCCTTTTTCAAGGTTTGATAAGCGTTTTTCGTGTCATTAATGAATAGATAGCATTTGCTCATAAGTAGCTGATATTCACTGTTGTTCGGATCGAATTTGCTAGCCTCTTCAAGCAGCTTCGCGCAGTCCTTATACCTTTTCTTGTTGAAACAGTTCAGCGCTTCTCTGTGGAAGCAGAAGCCTATTCTTTTGTGGATCTCTTCGTTTTTCCCAGCTAACCCCAGCGCTCTTTCATAATCCTTAATTGCGTTCTCCCATTGTCCCATCTGCCGGAAACAATCCCCACGGTTCACGATCACTCCCCATTCATCATCCTTGAATTTGATCGCCTCATTAAAAATCACTACAGCGTCATCGAACTTCTTCAACTCCATCATAGATATACCCATATCATTGTACGTAATCGCGAGCTGGTGTCCAAGCCGCTGGTTTTGTTCGGTATCTGATTGAGAAACATACTGTGATGCCAGCTCAATATCCTGCAAAGCCCTTTCGTAATCTTTATTCTTACGGCTGATGAATGACCTGAACAATAAATAATCTACGTTTTTAGGGTCAAGCTCAAGGGCTTTGTTTATAAAAAAGGCGCTTTTATGCCTATCGTTTTCAAAATACAACTTCACGGCCATTTTATGGAAATTCGTTGATTTCTCATTGATGATGCGGACAAACTCTTTGACTTCAGGATGGTCTTTATCAACCGCATGCGCCGCCCAAAATGCCTGGTTTCCTTCTTTTACCTGATTGAGACTCCAATGGATTTTCCCTTTAAGAATATGCGCATAGATATTCTTTGGATCTAACCTCGTGCATACATTCAGCTCTTGTATGGCTTTTGATTTCTGATTCTCGCTCATGTAGGCAAGAGCTCGGATAAACGTGCTTTGTGCTTCAGTTAGCGTTGCATTGGGGTCAGCAATCAGTATGTTCTTTAATGACGCTGAGTAAGAATTCAGGTCTTCTGCCTCAGGATCTTGGTTTTCTTCAACGGGGTGTGTTTTGCACAGCTGCAGAAAAGGATCAAATTCGCCGTCCTGTAGCATGTGCTGGCCTTTCCGGAGCATGAGTTGGTAGATTTTGTCTTCTATTGCAGCTTCTGGCATCAAGCGCTGCGCGCGTTTGTAATAAATGATCGCAGCGGAATAATCTTCGAGTTCTGAGGAAATTTCCGCAAGGCGGAGTAAGGCCTCACGGTTGGAGGAGTCCAAGAAGACGATTCGCTTATATTCTTTTTTTGCTGCTGGAAGTTTTCCTGCTTTGAAATAAGATTCAGCTTTTGCGGTGTGGTCCTTGATGCCATCTTCAATGTATTGATGGTAGGATTTGGAGGCTCCGATTTTTTGTATTGACACTATCGTTTTTGGTGGCTCAGTTGGAGGGTTATCCATTTTTTCTTTTGTCTGAGTAGAGTTCAATCTATCCACAGGGAATTTATGACCGAATACACATCTATTCTGAATAAAATTAAAGTCTGAAAACTGTTGCAGAATCTTATGCCACTAGGATCGCCTTCATAATTGAGTGACTGCCTCTAAGAGAGAGACCTATGAAATGGAAGTTTTCGCCTGCTAATTATGCTGCGATACTTCTAATCATAATGGTAATATGATATTTTGTAAAACTATACAAAACGACGACAGCCCCTGAATTATGGAGATTCCAACAGGAGTTAGCTAATACTGACTTGGGAGCTTTCGATGATATTAGTCTATTCTGAAAATTTGTATATGAAGCTACAAATCTTAAAATCATCCGAAAATTTTATTGCTTTTATATAGCAGATTTATTTCCAGTGCATACTAACATATGAAAGATATGCCGAAAATCAGGAATATCTCATTATATGCAAACTTAAATTTTTATTTCCAGGCGAAGACACAAACCTACCACTTTATCGGAGGAAACCTGTAGTTATTGTGCTGAGTTATAGCAAAAAATGCAACTTAATAATCGAAGGCGAAACAAAAAAAAAGCAACGATCCCTCATAAATACATGAGGTATTGTTGATAACAGATGCATCTAAGTAAAATTCCTTTAAACGTCTGAGAAATGCTGAAAAATTTGCCTATCATTTGTATGCTTCGCATCTTAAAATCTTATTTTGGATTATCCACGTTATCGTTTCGAAGTTAAATAAACCTCCTTAATCTGTTAGGATTATAATTATTTCTCATTAGTTCAAAGAGTCATGTCTTCAGATTCATATAGTAGACTGCCAGCCCTCTTCTTCTGCTTCGTGGAAGTGGTGCTTATCGTGCTGTACGGCGTTTTTGTCGAATGGGGACCTCACACAGCCTTCAAGACTCACGAAACAGAAGATGCTGCAACAACTGAAATGATTCAAACCACATATCCTATCTTCCAGGACGTGCACGTTATGATATTCGTTGGTTTTGGTTTCCTCATGACCTACTTGAGAAAACACTCTTGGAGTTCAGTTGGATTTAACTTCTTAATCGCAGTCCTTGCATTCCAACTGCAAATCTTGACCTCAAATTTATGGAAGAGAATCTTTGAACAGGTTTCCTGGGATGAGAAGATCCATTTGGAATCTGTTAGTTTGGTTGAAGCTGATTTCGCTGCTGGTGCAGTCCTAATTACATTTGGAGGATTGTTGGGAAAGGTTAGTGCGTTCCAAATGCTCTTTTTGGCCATTATCGAGGTTTTCGTCTATTCTTTCAACGAGATCCTCCTCTATCATAAGCTCAAGCTTCAGGACGTTGGTGGTTCACTCGTCATCCATACTTTCGGAGCCTATTTCGGTCTTGCTGTCGCATGGGTAATGAGCGATAGAAAGAAGGCAAAAGACCACCCAGATAACGCATCAAGCTACACCTCCAATCTCTTTTCCATCTTTGGTACTCTTTTCCTCTGGATGTACTGGCCCTCTTTCAACTCAGCTCTTGAAACTGAGAACGGTGCCTTGAGAACTCAAATTTCAACCTTGTTCGCCTTGATCGGCTCTGCTTTGATGACCTTCGTGCTCTCAGCTCATTACAAGAACGGTAAATTCCATATGGAGGACATCCTTAATGCAACTCTCGCTGGAGGTGTCGCTGTCGGAGCATGTGCAAACTTAATTCAAAATCCTTTCGCTGGCTTCGTTGTTGGTATGGTTGCCGGTGCAGTTTCCACTTGGGGATTCGAAACATTGTCAGGAGTTTTGCAAAGAAAGATCGGATTATATGATACTGCTGGAATTCATAACTTGCACGGAATGCCAGGACTTTTGGGAGGTTTCATTTCTTCGATCTTTGTCGCAGCCATGACTGACGAGACGTTGGGCGAATCTGTGGAAGGCAAGTTCGGACGAGGCGCACATAAGCAAGGAGGCATGCAAATTGCTGCTACATTCATCAGTCTTGGTATTGCAATTATCGCAGGACTTATCACTGGTTGCTTGCTCAAACTGAAATGGTTCAACCCACCAAGAGAATACTTCAATGACAACCAATTCTGGGAAGGAGTCGATGAAGAAGCACCTGAAGTTCAACATATTCCAACAAATAAAACTGCGCCTGGTGACATCCAAATGACTGAAAATTATGAGAGAATTATCACTGACAAAGGCATACCCGACGGAGTAACTGGTAGAATCATGAGCGACGCTAAATTGCCTGAGGCTAAAGCAAACTTGATTTCGAATGAAGTTGATTCACCTCAAAAAGTTAGCCCTCACACAGGAAAACCTCTGAAAGATGAGTAAATATAGTTATATCATAATAATAAATAGTCCATTTTCTTCATTTAAACGTCGACTTTTGAGCGTATAAAGGAATCTTATGCAGCCCCAAAACTTCAATTTTCGCATTTGATACGTTTTATCAGAGACAAACCATTCATCAAATATTATAGGTAGATTTTCAAAAAGTAGAGAATAATCCGTTGCGATCTACTATCTGAGAAAGAGAACAATCAAAGTTCCTTGAGAGTCCATTTCGACAATAAAAGGAATTTAAAATAAACAATAATTTAAACGATTTAAAATGTCTTGTGCTATATTTAACGATGAGTCGATTATTCTCTACAGCCTGTCCCTCTCAGCGAAACTCATCTCTAATGTGATTAATGAACCAGTCAGCTCTGAATCGGAAGTCTGCTTTACAGAAAATAACGACCAATGTCTCACCTTAACAGACAGATTCACGTCAGAACCGCTAACCGATAGAGATAAATTAACATTATCGAATCTGGAAGTCTTCGAACGAGTTTCCGAAGATATCGTGGCCCATAATAGCAATGAGGAGCAACAGGAGTTCGTTGCTTTTGGTGAATCATATGACGGTTCAATTACGATCGCGAACAAATTTCGAACAAATGGCATGATCGCAGGCCATGTAAGCGTTGATACAACTATCCTCGAAGGCGTAGAAAGAGTGAACGTTGAGGAGGAATTACCAGCCAGAGATGCATGGACAGAAAGCGCAGATGTAAGTAATTGTGCAAAAATGACTTACTAAACGACTTCCAGAATATTTTCAAATATACAGACAACGACGGTTACCTCTATAAGAAAAGCTCTAATATGTTTATCGGATGGGAGGTATGGTTTGCTTTGTACGCATTCATCTCACGGAATATAGAGTCGATATGTTGTTTTGAGTGGACATAGATTATATTATGCGAGATCTCAGCAGAGTTTTATCATGAAGAGAAAGGTCAGTGTGATTAATTTCCAAACCTACCAATGCCAAGTGGATCGGCTTGACAGTGAAATATTCAGGTGATTTTTTGCGTGAAAAATTAGCACTAACTAGAATTATTTATAGCATCGCGATCCTTGACACTAATACAAAGATTTACTTCAGAACGCCAAGCGTGAGAGTAACCAAAGACTGGGTGAACCGGCTCCGCTGCGTGATTAATTACGTAAACGCGCAGCAAGAAGACATGAGTGCAGCGAAACCTGCGGGCACTAAACCATGGATGGTATCTTTGCATTGAAAAAGTTGGCATAACTTGATTCTGTGATAAATGAAGCATGAGAGTGTCAGTGAAAACGAATTCCTTCGAATGGCACAGACTGGAGACATATTGCTTTTTCAGTAATCGAATAGTTAATGGAGGAGTGATAATCGTTGTTTAGGTCAAAATTATTGAAATCGAAGGTGCAAAGGTCACTAACCTTCAGCGACTATGACCACGTGGCATTCGTTGTGATCATAGATGGGAAGGTCCATCTGTTCGATGCTGCTGCAGGCAGAGACGTCAGTGTGTTGGATTGGGACGATTTTAAAAGTCAAAGCTCGCATTATAGCATGTAAGCGAATATCTCATGTTCATTTCTAATAAGCATTATTGTGCTAACAGGATAGTGTATCGTAAGTTGAATCTTCAAGAGAATATTCAAAACTACGAAGACAAAATCGGGAGATTCTTTATGGTAACCAATCTTTCTGAAGCAGCTAAATACTTGGTTTAGGAAACGATGGGGAAGCAGTATAGTCTCAGCTTTGGAAAGCTATTCACTTCTTTCATTACTCCCCAAAGGAAGACGAAACTTTCAAAAGGCAAGGGCTATTTTTGCTCTGAGTTGCTAGCCGAGCTGTACACGTATATCGGATTGCTCGAGCCGAAGAAATCAACGGGATTGTATTGGCCAGGTAAATTAATTGAAGGAAATTGAGGAAGTTTACCCTTGCTTTTTCTTGTTATAGGCGATTTTTCTGCCAAGAAAAATATAAGGTTTCTCAAAGGCGCGTCTTTTTCAGAAGAGATGCTAGTTATTTTAAACCAATAAAATAACGATCTACAAATAAATTAGGAGTTTATCTTTTTTTCCCCTCACTACCAATATACATCGTAATATATTTGTGTTTGAAGTTATAAACTTTGATATGTTCTTATCTGTATATATCATTTATTGAAAATTCTGTTTCAAAACTTCCTGGAAACGTTGTAATTCTAGAGAGAAATGCAACTGTCACTTTTCTAAAATAGCGTCGACATTGGATTATACATCTCATTTATTTTGGATTTAGAGGAGGAGACGAGCTTGCAAATTAAAAAGAAGAGCGAGTATGCAGAGGGGCATAAAAAATATCAGTTTTCAAGTAGTTATCTCACTCCTAGGTAATTTTTATCTCTCACAATTCAAATCTTTTTATTGTATTAAATTTCTCATGTCAACGCTATTTATATTCGATGGTTGATGCAGAAAAATAATTATCAAGAGTGCAAAACACTTTATCGGCCTCCTGGTCCTCTCTCAGGCTCTGGCTTAGGGTCGAGCTTGATCATATCATCAATTCTGAGGATAGTGATTGCGGCTTCAGTGGCGAACCTAATGAAGAGAAGAAAATTATTATTATTCAAATATATCAAAAAGTTCGTACTTAATGGATTTAATTTTGCTCACAAGAGGTTCAAGGACACCGGCTTCGAGGTTGTTTCTGATCTTGCCGTTTGTCAAGTCAAGTCCGAAGTACTTGAGCTTGCTGGTTTTTGGATCATCGCTGTTTTGAGCGGTGTTATGAGCGACTTTGAGCTTAGCAACGAGTTCAGAAGCGTCTTTAGCAGCGTTGGCAGACAAGACTCTTGGGATAATGGTCAATGCCTCAGCGAATTCAGCAATAGCGATTTGATCTTTTGAGCCCTGCAAGAATAAATTGCGTATATGAGAATAATGTAATTTATATTGCAACTCACCAATGTTCTTGCGAAATCTTCGAGGAAGATGCTGAGTGCCACTTCGACACTACCACCTCCGGCAACAACGTATCCGGACTCAAGGCATCTCTTGACGACGCAAAGAGCGTCGTGGACGGATCTCTCGACTTCATCAAGGAAGAAGTCATTTGCTCCTCTAAGAATGATGGAGCAGGCTTTGGCGTTTTTGCCACCCTATTCAAAGACAAAAGTATGAGAATGCACTGATTATTGAGACAATGAGTTACATTGATGAAGATGTAGTCCCAGTCACCGAGGGTCTCTTCATAGACTTCTTCGGCTTCTCCGAGGCAAGCAGGGTCGAAGGCTTCCTCGCCTTCTGGGTTTGCCATAGTGGTGACCAAAGTAGCTATATGACGGATGATGAGACAAACGTATTTAGGCATAGGCAAATACCTCCAGTAGACTTGCAAATTCTTCTGATATCAGCCTTGTCAACTCTTCTGACTCCGAGGATACCAGCCTCAACCAAATACTTGTTGGCGATATCATCGAGTCCTCTGCATGTGAAGACAACATTTGCACCAGCTTTAATAATTTTCTCGCATCTCTCCTTGAGGATATCCATCTCTCTAATCATCATAGCCATTATGACAGTTAATTCATTAAGTTTCATTATTCAATGATTTACCTTTGTCTGATTTTTTCAATATTCTTTGGGTCATCGATTTGAACAAAGATACCGAACTTCAATTTGAATTTCTGCATGTTGATATCCAAGCAAGCGATTTTAGCCTTGGTGATTTTCTGTGGCATTTGCATGTTGGCTCTAGATGCTTGGAAGGCGTAGCCCTTCACAACTCTGCTCTCAAGAACGCTTTGTCCGTGAGCCTTGACGACTTTGATAGCCTTAACTGGGTATTTGTATTCGCCCATAGATCCAATAGATTTGACGTTCTGGAGGGCGTCGACACACAATTCGGAGAACAAGTTGCTCTCTCTAAAACACAATGAGATTAGTCAATGCGCCAGCAAAAACAGCTATTTTACGGTCCAATGAGTTTGGAGTTCATTGAGGTTTTTGCAACGTTGATAAGAGCGTCTTTGCCCAAAGTATCAACTTTCACACCGAGCTTTGACTCGATAAACTTGCAGGCTTCTCTAGCGGCGAGCTTATATCCAGAAATAACGTTGGTTGGGTGTAATTTGTTCTTGATGAGTTCGTTTGCTCTCTGAAAAAAAGTTTTGAATTAGAAAAGGTGTTGTTTGAAACATTTACTTTTAAGAGCTCTGAAGCAATGATGACAACAGAAGTAGTACCGTCTCCGACTTCAGTGTCTTGAAGTTGGGACAATTGGACAATAACCTTAGCAGCAGGATGTTCAACTTCGAGTTGTTTTAAGATGGTTGCGCCTTTTTTTTCGATGAGATGAGCTAATTTTTCCTTTGAGCAGCTTACCGTCGTTTGTGATGGTGACGTCTCCGATGTCATCGACAAGCATTTTGTCGAGTCCTTGTGGTCCAAGGGAACTCTTGACAATATTGGCGAGCGCCTGAACTGCCATCACTATTGACCAGAATTGAAATTAAGAGCTAAGTTGGAGGGTTTAGAGTGCTGTTGGTACCGTTTGCTGTTCTGACGTCCTGTCCTCCCTCTCTTTCTCCGAGAATAGCTACTGACATTATGATTTATGATTATTCTAAAGACTCTTTTGGATATTGCTGCTTTATTTCAAAAATTCGAAATATAAGTATGTGTAAATGTATAATCATAGATTTTGAGTATGTCGATGTTTGATCTCATTCTCGACAGATTTATTTCTCGATATGGCTGCGCCTGAGGATGTAGCAGGATCCTTATGTCTCAAACGTTGCTTAATTTGACTCTCTGGGGAGAAATCGTGAGAAAATGACTTAAATCTGAATTTGCAACTTATACCGATTTGAAATTTACCATATCATTAATTTGATTCGGAATTTGCTTTAACTCAATTTATTCATATCTTGCAATGCTCTGGGATAGACGATTTATACAGTCTGAGAATGGGAGCTCCGACCTCTCGTTCTTTTCGTCTAAATCAGACGATTTGGCTCTGTTTGGACCCACGATAGCCATAATAATTTTAAATTCTAATGAAAAATCAAACGCCATATTTTGGTTACCCGCTCTCTAAAGTGTTGAATTCGCAATTACTTTTTCACCAAGGATCTGGAGAAACCCCTTGATACTCAATTAGAGAAGAAATTTGTGTGTTTTTCAGTCCGCGAAAATCATCGAAAGACGATTCTTCGTTAGAGAATCGCAACGAGATGAACAGTTGTTAAAATAACTTTGTAGAGTTGTCCTCTTGTATTCAAATTTTTTTGAGAGGGTTTTTGAGTTACTTTTTGCGAAAACACACATGAAATTTAAAAACTACGAGAAACAAGAAACAAGGAAATTAAGATTATATCAGATGCATCGATGGGGCTATAGCTCAATTGGTAGAGCAACGGACTCCAAATCCGTAGGTTGGGGGTTCAATTCCCTCTGGCCTCAATTTTTTTTTCCCAAACATTTCAGAGCAACGCTCCTTTAAATTTGTCTCTAATTTCATTTCATTCCATTGCCCTTACCTCCTGCTGTTAAGATGCCACTCCCATCGTGCCTGGTAACTTAAATTCATTAACACTACGCTAATTTCAGCCGCTTTAGTCGTGGGTTGTTTGCATTTACGGAAATAGAAAATTCGCGGGAAAAAAAATACATAATACTTCCTCGTTCAATATAAGTTACTAGGAAGTTTCAAAAAGCTAACTTGGATAAGCATTAGTTCACCATATATTCCAACATCAGGATATAAAGCATGGAGAACTAAAACTCCCTACATTCTCTCAGGTATTAGGTCATCTACCAACTACGTTTTTCCATTATAAATTTGCTCATTCCTCTCCTTCATTAGTTATCCTCGGGGTTCAAAACGAGTCGCGAGTTCGTATATTTTTGTAACGTGAGCCAGTTGCAAAGGTGCTGGGTCAAAAACACCGCGTTTCTAAGCTGCGGCACTTCAGGGCCGATGACCTTGAAGCCTTTCAAGTCGTAATCCTTCAAGTATTCAGGCAGCAAATCAGTTATAAAATCATTGCAAATCTCTGGGATATATTCTCCCACGGTCGTTTCACAAAACTCTTTGCTTTCGTCCTCTTCGCCCTTGCCCGCGAGTCTCATTTTCGTCTCCCAACCCACTTGGTTCAAGGCTCTTCGATACATCATCAAAAAGAACACAAACTCCCTGTAAAACAGGGTTCTTAAATGTGGCGCCACTTCAAATATGAAAAGCGCAAGGATCCTGTTCACTGGCGTCAGTTTCAACTCTGTCTGAGGATCGATAGTCTCTTCATTGGTGGACTTTGCTGATACAAGCAGCTTCAAGTTCTCAAGAACAGGGACGTATTCTCCTTCCCGCCCTATGAAGATATCTTGGGGAAAGTCGTTGATGATATCAACTTCGCTATCCTTTGCAACCAATGATTTCTGGACCTCATCTGTTACCTGCGATTGTACGAGCAATACACTGTTAATAGCTTGTTGGATGTTCATAGCAGTTACCTGGCCTTCGTATTGGATCTTTGCAGAAAGGTCAGTTAGGAACTTGATCAAATTCTCTAAAGTGTTTGACAGGTCAACACTCTCTTCTTCAGGCTCTTCCTCTTTGTGCTTTGCACTACTGTCCTCTTTCTGATGGGAAAAAACAAGAGACGGTTGGTTAGGGATTGAAAAAGCAAATGGCTATGAACCTTAGGACGCCCTCTTCCAGATTTACCATTAGCTTGGTGTTGGGAAGTGCCGGGAGGTGGAACACCTTCATGTTTTGTTTTTATATGAGTATAAAGCGCCGGGTAGCTCAGATAAGACTTCCCACAGCCGCAAGTGAAATTTCTATCATCGCCATTATTTTTTGATCTTCTTTTGGCCTTTTGACGAGCGTCGGCACTGCCTTGACCATCGATTTCTGAGGAAGTTTTGTAAAAAAAATAGAGTTAAAAAACAAAAGGGTTAAAATCTGAAGTGGTACCTGCTCCGTTCATTTGATTTGTGTATATTTAAAGGAAAGACTGTAAATTTTCCGTGTTTCTCGCAATTTAACCAGCAAAATTTTGCAGGAATAAAGTTTAATTGCGAATTATCCCGCTAAATATTACGAAAAAGATATTTGATGGATTGGACGATTTTTGAATTTAATTGTGAGTGGGAAAGTTAGCCACGATAAGACGTAGCTACCCTGTGAGTTCAAGAAGGGAGGTTAAAAGTTTGAGCAGGATTTATATTTCCGTAATGATTGATCATAAAGGACCCTCAAAGGACTAGGATTGATTCATTTAAGAAATTAAATGGAGCACGCTATTAGCTATATTTTTTTTGAGTAAGAGAATAATTCGCACAAGTTAGATAAATACTGTCTACATCTCGACACAGTTCCATTTAACAAGCGTAATTTGCATTCAAAGTGCTCATTGTACTCACAAATAGCAATACTTAAGTTGAAGAAATAGCATTGGTTATCAGTGCTGTTCAGACTATCAAACTTACGTTCGAGAATCTAAAAAGATTAATTGGGTAAACAAAATGGAGATTTTTCTATTTTTTTAGTTGTTTTATGTTGGGCTATTATCATTGTCCCCGATTATCTGAAAAAAGAAAAAAAAGCCAACAAATTAAAAATTAAAAGAACATGTTCTCAGGAACTATTGACAAAATAGTATTTATACATGCGCACATTTATTCTCAGGACGAACATTGCTTTGTTAGGCTCTGCTAACTGTATTGAACGCAAAAAAGTCTCCATTCTGGTGACTCGGTTCGCTGGCAATTTTGAATACGCTTTTACTACAAGACCAGTTGTTAATGCCTGATATGGAAAATCATTGCCATCTTATGTAATTCTTTTTTCGATTGTAAATAGCCAATCCCATACAGACCAATTTATCCATATCGGCTCAAGCCAAAACTGCGTTAATTGAAGACATAGATTTTTATTTTTCGAGCACTTCGAAATATGCAGTATTATAATTATAATGTTCATTTCAAAATATTAATACAAGCTGTTGGATGCTGAAAAAACTTGGTCCCAGAAACCTGATAACTTGCTTAAGCTGCTTATTTTTGCACCAGTTGCAGAGCTCCGATTGCTTTATCTGTACAAAATTGCGCGTTTATACGATACCCAAATTTTGCAGAGGCCGCTTCAGGCTCTTACCAGATAAACATAAAGAGAGCAACACAAGTGCAGGCAGCTGTAGCCAAAGTTATTCTATCAACGGGTTTATTCAGCAAAATTTTTCAGATTTTATTCCACTTCAATTTCTCACTTTTTAGCACGCATGACAATCATGCACCGGATCTCAGTCTCAGGGTCGTAAGAATCTGCAAGATATTGATCTTATACTTGTGAAGCCGATCTCTCTCGATCGCAGTTTGACTTTGGAGTGGTACCCAAAGCTCTATTGTAGAGAAAAGCTGCAATATCTAGAGAGTCGTGTTTACTCTTCAATAGTTTCAGAGAAGAATTCTTGCGCATTGAGGCAAAGACGTAATGTCAAAATTGTCAAGAAGAATGTCTGATGATCCTTTCTGAAATTTCGAAGGTGAGCTTCTTTCAAAATAGAGAGCAGTTTAGGATTAATTGGTTGAGAGGAAAATGTCAATATGGCAATTCGTAAGTTCAAAAATGATTCTCATACCTGAGAACTTAAAATTCACACGCTGTCAACCTTACTTCCGAAAATTGTTCAAAAAGATCGCTTTCTGAATTTACCCAAATCATAGCTCAGCATAAAAGAAACAGCTAATAGTTCAATTCTAACAATTGCGCTTTCTCGTGATTAACTACTAAGGAAACATAGGATATATCGTTAGATTGGGTAAATGTTCGTCTTAAAGAGAAACATTATTCTAATAAATGCAGAGCATGCTTGTATACTTTTCATTTTACTCATATTACTATACCTCCTCTTAGAATTAATAGAGAACTCTCTCCCAAAATTAGACATATCATGATCACTGTGACCTTAGTGACGAAAGTTTTCTTTCTCAGAAGAAAGATTGTTAGTTTTCAGGAAATCAAACCTTTTTCAGCTTTTTCAGCTGCTGTTTATGATTTGACATTGAAGTTTCCAGCTTCCTTCAAGCAACGAATGCAACGTTCAAGGGTGTCTAAACCCAAGGCCACTATCCTATCAACATTCATGAATCTATAATTTATTCAGAATTATTTCACGTATTGAAGGCAGAATAAATCAAATTCCTTTAAATTCGAATCCAATAACAATTATAATAAATAATTTCAAAGAATTTGAAAAAATGTAAAGATACAAAATTCTTTTAATTATTTCCAACTTCTGAATGTCAGAACTGGACGAACTGCCGCATTTTTCCGATGTACCTACCGAACTACCTATAGAGAGTTACCTGGATCTCCTATCGGAACAGAAGGCAATCCAAAGAGAGAAAGTCTGAATCTAGTCGCGAGAGATTCGAGGACAGTGGAATCAATTCCAAAGCGCAGATAGCCCAGTCTTTTTTCAAGGAAGAGCAATCAAACAACCCATTTGAAGGATAGGGATGGGGCTCTTCCAACGCGGAAACTTGCTGCTTTTTCTTAGCTCTAGTCAGGCTAAATGAGCATACCCAATTCCTCAATCAAATGAGGGCTCCCTTTGAAATCTCAATAACGAGATTTTCAAATAGTTTATGGACTAAAGCAGAGGAAATCAAGTGAGTAATCAAAAATGGTTGGGGGCAACTGATGACTGGACCTATCTCGGCGGTTTTGAGAATGATCTCTACAAACCACGGCTTCTCAGGCTCGAAGTTTTACCCAAACTAAGCTTTCTCTTAAAATGGCTCCAATGAAGTTTGCTTGACTATCTAGTCGCAAAGGCGAACTGGAGCGTCTCTCTGTAGTGTGCAGGTTCTGTAGGAGCTTAACAACTGATGTTAAGAGAAAGCAATCAGTAGCTTGGCAACACTCAGCGGATGCAGCAAGGCAAATTCATCGCGGTCAAAAACCACTTTCCGCGTTGCTGAGTAGCATCTGACAGAGGTTGACTGAGTGAAAAGTTGTTCGCCTCTGCCTGAAGAGGTGCCTTAATGTTGGTTGGTGTATAAGACAGTTGATATCTGATATTCAAAGCTAACTTATCCAGTATGATGAAAATTAAGGGAAAGGTTTTATAAGGAAAGGAGTTTGTAATAAAAAAGTAAAGTGTAATGAAAACGAAGGCTAAGATAATTATGTATTCTCTTTGATTAATGTTTAATTTTATTAGGTGAAGTGTATCATCAACTTATTACGTAACATAATTCAAAGCAATAGTGTATGACTTTTAATAATACTCACAATTCCGTGTAGCGGGTTGGAATATCAGCAATTCTATTTAATTCAACATAATGCATAAAAACTAAATGCTCACTGAGATGAATCAGTTCTGTGACATATCCATTTGTTTGAATTACTTCACAAATCATTTGGGGTTGTTGATTTCTCTAAGAATGAAGTTTAGGATTTACTATGGCCACTGGTGAGAACTACTTTTTGAAACTAATTTGAGAGTATCAGTGCCATTTAAACTAGTAATTTGAAACATCTGAGAATAA
>ENA-UOTZ01001071-UOTZ01001071.1-compost-metagenome-genome-assembly--contig:-NODE-1071-length-20516-cov-6.235090_pt1 | contig 20516 bp, 10 predicted proteins | sample MGYA00238144_ERZ746983 | MGnify/ENA primary metagenome ERZ746983 (study PRJEB28759, sample SAMN06268863) | compost metagenome | isolation source: single cell | place: USA: California, Emeryville, Joint... | reverse complement strand
CAGCTGGAACTGTAGCTCATCGAAGTCATCTTGAATACGATCCGGACTCCAAAAGAAAGGTACCCCCAACTATCGATAAATGAGAAGTTTCTAGGCGAAGGCGTCGAAGGCGGAGCCATGATTAGAATCTGCTTTGGGTCATTTAATTGAATTGTCTGGTAGACACCGCTGACTGTCCATACACTGGATAGGTTAGTTTTTGCAGTGCCATCTGTCGTTCCATAGTCATAGCTGTATGGAAATTCAGCGATCGTATCAATGAGATTTTTGTTAGGCGTGTCGTACTCCAGCGAGCTACGCATCACAGGAGTTCCAAAGAAGTCTTTTGTGAATGAAGGAACAACAGCCAGCGTGTAAGCCATCATCGTGATCTCGCTGTAGTCGGAGATTGCTTGGCCAACGATCACCGAAGGGAAAGAAACGCAAGAAGATGAACCCAAATTATGAGTAGTATAATCACTTCCGAAGAGAAGATAATCTGTGCCAGTGTATAAATATTGTGCTGTTGTGTGGAGAATGAGGTAAGAGGACCAAACAACGCCATCAGTGAGTTGTGTTGTAACTTTAGTAGGATCGTAGATATAGGTATAAACTCTGTTGAGGTAAAAGTCCGTTGCGACGACGATGTAATACCAATTGCCGTAAACCATGGGCACGACTAGCTCAGTATAGTTATTAGCTGTTGAATATCCGAATCCGGTATAAAAGTACTGTGTTGTACCTGAACTTCGACGATAGATCGCAGGTTTCCTCGCTGAATTCGAACCATCCCAACTAACTTTAAAGAGCATTTCCCAACTAGAGATGCAACCCATGTTTATCGTATTCTTGTTCCAGAATCCGAAAGTTACTTGTTTAGCACCGTTGAAACCGGATGGAAGCTGAGAAGGTGCTATATAAGTTCTTTGAGTAGTTCCGCAATCATAGCATTGATTGACGTCGGTGTAGGTATTAATCGAGCAGACTTGTGAGTAAATAGGAGCTACTAACAGAAGTAGAGATGCTATAGCAAGCAATATCCTATTTTGAAAGTTTTGGAAAAATATCATGAGGTCTGGTTTTATTTGTCTAAGAGAGTGATTTTATAAAACTACAATGATTCCAATTGAATGATAAAGTTTACATTAAGTGATTGAAAAATTTGATTTGTTCACAATACAGCCTTAATAAAGGCCTCTTCAAGCTGAAACTCTGAGATTTTCTATTAAAGAACGATAATTTAATTCTTTCCAACAAAATGAATGATGGGAATCCTATGCTCTCACTAATTAATACAATAGCTGAAACAAAAAAATTTGCATTTTTTGTGATCGAGCTGTGTAATCGCTTCACAACCAACAAGAAAAAGAGAAACAATTCACTCACTCATTTGGTGAAGTTACTTATGAGGAATGCTGAGAAAATTGTTTCTTATTAACATAGGAATTGTTTCTTACTGGTTGGACAAAAATGTCTTAATTATGAAGAATGAACTATTCAGTATTGATAATAACATCTGCGAAAAGTCTAGAATCCTCCTGCTTTGATTAGGACGAGCATATTTCTCAGTGTAGGTACGGACTCAAGTATTCCAGTAGAATTCGTTCAGTTGTTTTTGTTTTTTCTTTTTTCAAAAAAAAGAAAAATTTTCAGAATGCTGCTTTTTGAAAATTACGCGAAAATTAAATTTTTTTGTGGTTTTGAAAATTGATGAGTAACAACAATAAAGGTTTTCAGAAAAAAAATTTTTCAAAGTTCAAATAATAAGTCGCAATAATATCTCTGCATTATTCGCTTATGTATAGAGCACTGTGTGGGTATTCAATCCAGGCACAATTCTCCATATAATTGAAGATTGACAAAATCTAAGATAGCTGAAGTACAACTCTTGAAGAGAGATTTCTAAACATCCACAAGTTTAACAGCTCATTTCAATAAAGTAGTTCAGAATTTGAGACAATCTATCAGCAGCATCCACTCCATCAGAGAAAGTTAAGGGCCTTGAGATTATTGCGAAGTTTTTAATAATAAATTGGTATTATCTTCCTCTTAGATAAATTACCAAATTTTATTCCTCACTTGTTACTTTTTCATAGCATTTAGATAGTATAAGGTTCAACATTCAAATAATCACGATGTATGAAAATTTTGAGAGTAAATGGATCTCAATGATGAGTGTTATATATTATTTAAGAACATTGCTCGTTTTACTCATATTTTACTACAACTTCATATCTGGGAAGGAGTCACGACCTGCGTGTAACTCTTAAAAGATATTACAACAACGACTCATTTGCTCAGGCTGATCTTTCGTTTTGATAGTATCTCCTGGAGCTACTTGATTACGAACTATCTTTGGCTTCAATGGAACTTCGTCTTTTCCTGTTCCCGGTTCTTTTATATTATGAATAGATTCTATAGCTTTCAACCTCACAAACTTTTCTTTTGATCCTTTTTCATCTTTCGCCTTTTTCGCTTTCAGAAACAACTCAGTAAACTCATTCACAACCTCTCTCGCAAATATCGGGTTATGCTCTATTTCACCCTCAGTTTCATCATATTCCACTACTTTTTCGTTTAATTCGTTCTTTTCTGTCTTGTCCTTGTCAACTAGCTGTTGAAGAATTTCCTTGTTTCGTTTAGACACGACGATTCGTTCCACTACCATATTACGTGCTGTAAGGGAAGAGTTAGTCGCGCTGAAGATCTTGTCACAAAACCAGTCACCATTGATGTTTATCCAGATCTTCATTGTTTTGTCCCAATAACCTACTGCAATGTGCTTCCCATCTCGAGAAAAGCACACGCTGTTCACAATATATGAATCGCCTTTGAGTACGGCATGACATTTGAAGGTATGCGCTTCCCAGATCCTCACCGTATTATCGGTGGAGCCTGAAGCTAAATAGGCTCCATCAGCGGAAAAAGTAACGCTTTTCACGATTGAGATGTGACCTTGAAGAGTTGTGATACATTGAAAGACCTTCATATCCCAGATCTTCACGGTTCTATCTCCTGAGCCTGAGGCGAGATACTTCCCATCAGAGGAAAAGCTAACACTCATCACGCTATCTTCGTGACCTTGAAGAATTGTTAGGCATTTAGTGGATAGCGGTGCCCAGATCCTCACGGTTTTATCGCCAGAGCCTGATGCGACGTAACTACCGTTGCTGGAAAAACACACGGCTTGCACGAAGAGCGTGTGCCCTTGAAGCGTCGCAAGGCATTGGGAGCTATGCGCGTCCCATATTTTCACCGTTTTATCCAATGAACCCGAGGCAATGTACTTCCCGGTACTCGAAAAATGCACGCTAGTTATGTTCAACCGATGTCCTTCAAGAGTCTTAAGGCATTTAGATGTTTGCGCGTCCCAGGTCCTCACGGGTTTGTCATTTGAGCCTGACGCGATATATTTCCCGTTCGCGGAGAAACTTACGCTATTCACATCCGAGGTATGCCCTTCAAGAGTAGCAAGACATCTCGAAGTCTGCATTTCCCAAATCTTCACAGTTTTGTCATACGAACCTGTCGCAAGATAATTCCCATCACCGGAAAAGCTTACGCTTGTTAGACCCTTCGTATGGCCTTGGAGCATTGCGAGACTGTTGGAGGACTTCACCTCCCATATCTTCACTGATCTATCACATGAGCCTGATGCGATATACTTCCCGTCGAAGGAGAAGCTCACACTTGTAACAAAATGCGCGTGCCCTTGAAAAGTTTCAAGGCATTGAGAGGTTTGCACTTCCCATAACCTCACTGTTGTATCATAAGAACCTGACGCGAGATATTTCCCATCATTTGAAAAAGTCACCTCTTGTACGTCATTGATGTGGCCTTTAAGGGTCGCAAGGCATTTAAAAGTAGACACTTCCCAGATCTTCACGTTGCTATCTCTTGAGCCTGACGCGAGATATTGGTCATCAGGAGAAAATTTGACGCTCCGGACGATTCCTGTGTGGCCTTGAAGAGTGGCAATACACTGAGAAGTCTGCATCTCCCAGATCCTTACTTTTGTATCGTTTGAGCCTGATGCAATCAATTTCCCGTCCCTTGAAAATATAACGCATCTCACAGCTGCTGTATGCCCTTGAAGAGTCATAATACATTGGGAGGTGGAAACCTCCCAGACTTTTACTGTTTTATCGCTTGAGGCTGAAGCAACGTATTTCCCATCATGGGAAAAGCTCACACCTTCCACCTCTGATGTGTGCCCTTCAAGAGTAGCACTGCATTTGGGGGTCTGCACTTCCCAGATCTTCACTGTATTGTCCATTGAGCTGGAAGCCAAGTGCTTTCCGTCACCAGAGAAGCTCACGCTCCTCACTTCATCTGTGTGACCTTCAAGCGTTGAAAGGCACTGAAAGGTCTGCGCGTCCCAGATCTTCACTGTTTTGTCTTTAGAGCCTGAAGCAAGGTACTTTCCATCGTCAGAGAAAATGACGCTATTCACAAAACCTAAATGACCCAATAGGTCAGGAAGGACCCCAAATTTAGCAGCTTTGAGATTGGCTTTCACAAGCTTTGCACCATCCGCTTGAATATTTCCTAAATTCGTATAACTTAGGTCTGCTCCTGTAAAATCAGCTCCTGAAAAAATGCCGTTTCTAATGTTGGAACCGCTAATGCTAATATTGCTCAAATCCTGACAGGTGAAAGAATACCGCGCAGCTACGAGTATCGTAATGCTATTCGCGGCGTAGATCACTGCACTCTCGCTTTTATCACTCTTAGTTAAATCAATAGCCTGTCTCAGATGGTGCTTCAAAGACAGGTCATATCGTGCTGCGTCTGCGATGAATCGTATCAGTTCTCTATCAGCAACAATGCTTTTGCTGGATAAGATCCGACTAATACCGTTATTTTTCCTCATTTCGTCTTGAATCACTTCAAGTAGATAGCTGTTCTTGATAGTATCATGGATAAATCCTAATTTCACCTCTTGGCTCTGTTTCTTGCTCTTTGAGTCGCTGTAAAACTTCGTCTCTATTTTCAAAGGCAACACTGCGAAGAGATGCGCAATGTTTTGCTTTTTGAAATAAATGGCGCTATCATAGCCCAAAGCTTGAAATAGGGGGTGCCCTTGATCAATTCGGAATTCGTCTCGTAAATGTAATTGCACCGCGATGTATTTCCCGAGCTCATCTAGTGCTGAATTTAACGTCCTCTTCCTGCTTGGTCCATCCTGGTCTTCAGCAAGAAACATTATTTTATCATAAAGTTGGGCCTTTTGTTCCTCAGTTAGCCTTTTTAACTCTTTTTCTTGGTAGTAGCTGACGTATTTACGAAAGATATCTTTTTTGCTGATACCGCGTCTCACGCCACCTCCGCCCTCTTTACTCTCTTCTTCTGTTAATTCAGGGAGCACCTTTATGATCGCGTAGAACATAAACCCTGTTGTGATCATTTCCTTCAAGTGTAACGTCTCAATCTTTGTTAGAGCCATTTCAACAAACGCATCGCCTTTTGAGTTGTGTCTAGCATACGTCCCTATCATATCTTTCAAGTTAGCATGGCCATTATAATCAATCGGAACAATGTAGACGGTTTCCAGCTTGTTCAATGCGTTGGGCTGTGGAGTAAACCATTTGTAATTGCTTTCGCTTAAGAGTGAGTCCGTGCGGCAAGTTACAATGAATTTAACTTGAGGAGCAGCGTCTTTTTCGCTCAGATGGGCTACTTCTTTCATGTACTCTTTGATTAAAATCTCGCGGCGTCCGCTATCGAGGCCAAGCCCTTCATCAAAACTGTCTATGTAAAGACATACGCCTTTTTTCCTGAGATCTTGGAGCGTGATATGAGTACCAAGCACTCGGTTCATAGAATTGATAATTGTTGCCAACTCAATCCCGTTAGCCAGATTAAAATAGATTGGTAGCGGCTGACTTGTCTTCCAGTTTCGAACGGCCTCAATAAATTTAAGTTGGAGGGCAATGGACTTTCCGGAACCCGCAGCACCGAATACTACCATAACTTGCTGCTCTCTTTGTTCCGGCAGCAAGAAGCTGTCGACTTTTTGGAAAAGATCGTCGGTTTTGAGGTCCTTGTATCTTTCAGGATCCAAATGCGTGACCTTTTGGCTGATATGTAACTCTTTTGTTTGAAGGATATCTTCATTCAAACTAATGGAAGAGCGGTTTGTTTGGATCCTCTCCTCCAACTTCGCAATGTAATGCCTGAAAACCACGTCTTCCATGTAGCTATCATCACCCATCTGGTTCAAGCGATCGATTGCTTCTTGAATCGATACTCTTTGGCTGGACTCTGGATGAGTTAGCTGTTGGATCAAAGTATGTAAATCCTGCTGGTTTTCGTAGTCGTTCTTTTGTACTACTTCTTTCATTACTTGACCACAGGTGAAGGCAAGCGCTTTTGGTAAGTTAATAGAGAGGCAATTCTCATCACTCATTTCAGGAGCGCGATATTCTGGGGTCGTCTGAAACGAGAATCTGCTCTTTTCAAAGTTTTCCGCGCCAGGATCGACCTTAATCGTGCCTCCGAGATCAATAATGGTGGTTTTAAGGGTGTTTGTGTCATATAACGTATTATCAGGCTTCAGGTCAGTAAAGGCGATATTTTCCTTGAGTAGCCCCAGAGTAGAACGCATTACGTCGATTAGATAAGGCTTTTGATATTTCCATTGCTGGTACTTCGAATCATTAAAAATCCTCGTCGCAGTATTTTGAGGGAACATCTCGATCATCAAGTAGCCTTTCCGATGATCTGTTTCGCCTTGATCAGCTGATTGATGAGATACTATCGCGAGATCGAAGGTTTGAGGAGCAAACACTTTATCTGCAACGCCACTGGCAAAGTAATCCCCAATTGTCGCCTCTGTCGCCTGTTGGAGAGAGCTATACATCATTCCTCCGTTAGATGATAATATTGTGAAATTTCGCGTTTTCTTGATGCAAATCACGTCTCCAGTGCTCGTTCCTTTATGAGTAAAGAGACTTAGGGCTAATTTGACTGCACCAAACCCTCCTTTGCCAAGTACCACCTTTTCACCATACATTTCTTGCTTTCTCTTCTCTTCTTTCTCGGTTTGCTCATCTTTAGGTTTTTGTACAGGAATCTTGTCTTTGAGAAAGGCTTTGGTCACTATATTTTCATTGAGCATAGCTTCCTGATGTTCTTTGGTCAGTCTGTTCAACATGAGATATAACCCGCCATCCTCTCCAAGGACCAAACTGTGACTTAGACCGAGTTTAGCCTTGTCAAACCTCCCAGAGACGATCGCTTCGATCAAATCATCACGGCAAGCCTCATCGCAGCAAAGTTCAGACAATTTTTCAAAGATTTTCTGTGCTGTTTGTATCAAGGCGTTTGGTCGTGACCAAATCATACAATCCCATGCCTTGTAAATTTCCGCTCGAACCGCATTGAAAATGGCATCTTTCTGGATCAAGGACAGCAATACCTTAGACTCCTCAGGAAAGATATTAGGCACGCTGAGGATTTTCTTGGCGACTCTCCAGTCGATTTGAGCTGCTTGACTGTGAAACAAAGCCTTGATAACGAAATCTTCCATGCCTCGTTTGAACTGGAAGCCTTGACTGCCCTCTTTTTTCCCAGGATATTCTTCTTTCTTCCTCGCGGAGATATCGAAATACCTTACCCATGGTAGGTATGCTTCTTCTTTCCCCTTTTTCTGAAATTCTTGTTGTAAGTGTTGCATAATCAGGCGAGATTTCTCGATATAATAGTCTGGACCTTTCGTGTTACCGACCTTATCGAGGTGCATCATCGCTATCTCGAGTTTGTAATAGTGGTCTCCGGCATTTTTGTCTTGGAAAATCTTTGTGAATTCCTGCTCGTCTAGTTGTTTTTTGTTTTGCGACATCATGGAAAGGGATGTCGTCCTCTGGGACTGGTCTGTGGTAGCTGCAGTAGAGGTGCTTGTTGGATGAGTCATTTGTGAGAAGTTTTATTTATTTATTATTTAAAATTTGATTGCATTTTCGCGTTTATTGAGCAATGATTGGATGTAGGTCGAAATTCGCGAGGTAAAGGACAGGAGAGGCTGGTTTTAAGATTGAAGAAGAGCAACTTAGAATAAAAGTATCTGGCTTCAAGAAAAATCGTTTGCATCCAAAAAAAAGAGCCTGTTGTTGTCTCTGAAATATGAAACGACTATGAATTCAGGGCTTAAGATATCACTTCTTCCGCTCAGTATTGTAGTCTTAAATTTTATTGGTACAGCTCACTTTTCTGAGCAGTGATAAATGCAAAATAACTTTAAAGGATGTTGTTTCATTGTTTGAGAAAGAGCAAGCAATCCTTTTCGGAAAATGGATACAGAATAACCATTAAGGAGCGATCCGTTCGAAAAGCTATTGAAAGTTAAATTAGCATTGTAATCGCAGAGATGGAACCCGCGAAGAGTCGATCAAAGTGAATCACACACCAAAGAAGTGAAGCGTTGCTTCACAATGAAAATTCGGTACTTATTTCAAAACTGATTACTGGGAAACCAGAAAAATTTAGGCGCCTTCTCTTCGCAACGAAGCTCTGTCATTGAATAGAGGGTTTGAGTGCTTAAGTCTCTTTTGTTGATCTACAAAAAGAGAAGAGCTATTGGAAAGAGTTATTGAAAATAGGAGTAAATTTCGCGAGACTTCCGCTACTTGCTGCAGAAGCAGGAGAGAAAATAGATGCTTATTTCTTTGTAAAACTCAACTATATTTTCTGAGAGCTATTCTATAAGACTCATTACCAACAAGCAAGGGAATCAATAGCACCATTGAAATCAAAACTTCATAATAAATTATATCTCTAGCTTATCAGCTTCCATAAGGATTTTCATGTTATTTTTTTATCTCATTTTCGTTCAAATTTACTTATTTTACTTTCACATTTTCACTTCTATCTTGTCTCATGATAAACTAAAGTTAGCTTAGCTTGCTCACGCGATTCTGGTTAAATTTAATGTGAATTTTCTACGAAGAACTTAAGCTAGTAGTTATCGAGCTTCCATTACAATAATCAATAGCGAATTCGATATTTCCCAAAAATATTTGTAAAACTTTACAAGAAGTAATCAGGAACTCTTTTTTGCACATTTGGATCTCCTTTTCTTGGCGCAGGGTCAAATTGCAGACTATTCAATTCGATTAAACCACCTTTCAACAATTGAAAATTTATACTAGTTCGTTCTGAGCGACTCATCGATTTCCATAATAGCGGCCTGATTTCCACATCTGTAGCAGTAATTTGGCGCTGAGAAGATCGTGACCACTTGCTTATCATGAGCCTGACTGTATCCCTAATGAAAGAGCATAGATCGATGAAGATTTATCCACTCGCATCATAGTTACCTCCATAACGAGCTGATGCGCTCTGCAGATCATTTTAAGGTTATTAGTATGATTGAATTGCTCGGAAATATCCTGTCCGAACGTATATCCAGCGCCTCTTGGTGAGATACCCCATCCTTTTTTATCATAATTAGAGCCATGTCCAGTAATCACATCCCTTACCGCTTCTGTCATCAGGGTCAGACCAAAGCAAATCACACATTGGTCCTTCATGTGGGACTTCTTGGATTCTATCAAGCGATCTGATATGATCTAAGGAGTCAATGGAAGGAGAAAGGCCTCCATGAAGGCAGAAAAACTATTTGGACTATATCAGCGAGGTGTAGACTCTAAGCAAGCGTTACCTTTCCTTCAACGACCGCGGTAAGAGGAAGATAGTCAAAGAGCTCGGTGAAATATCTCCAAACGTTAGGGTTTCCGTACTTTCTGCAGCACTCATCGTAGAAGCCATAAACTTGGGTAATTTGTCTGCTCTCATGGTTTCCTCTCAAAATAGTAATTCTGTCTTTATATCTGACCTTCAACGCGACGAGAAGTGTCACGCATTCGACACTATGGTAGCCTCTATCAACGTAATCTCCGGTAAACAAGTAATTTGTTTCCTAATACACCCATAATTAGCTAAGCTCAGAAGTCTTTAGGAAGCTTACAGGCACTCTTCCGCCCATTTTAAAAAGCTCGAGGAGATCATGGAACTGGCCGTGGATATCGCCGCAGACGGTGACAGGCGCGCGGACTGGTTGCACATTGGACTCTTGGGACAAAATTTCCTTGGCCTGGAAAGCAAAAAGTTTAGAGGGAAGTCGAAAAAATTGAAATAAAGCAGGAATGTTCAAATTATTTCACGAAATGTACCTTCTCGCAGATATTTCGCACATCGCTCTCTGCAAGCTGCTCGCATCGGTACAGCTGCTCGATTAATTTGTCCAGGTTAGAGGTTTCTTTGATGTTGAATTTTGAAGATAGAGCCATTATCACCACTCTATGTTTTTTTGTTTACGAATCTAATCAATTTTTTAAAAAAAGAGATTTAGAATTAATTTATCTATCAAGACTCAACTAAGACACCAACCAGACCAACAATAGCTGAAATATCAAATGGAACCCTCAGTTAAAACACGGAGCTTCTTCTCAAACAGGTTTTTGTGCGACATTATCATTTTTCTTCTGAAGTAGGTGGATAATAGCTATTAGTACGACTCTTGTGAGGTTTTTTTTGTCAGGGGAGCCGTGTCTTATGTTGGAGTCTTTGAATGAAGTTTCTGAGTTTTCATGAGTCTTTTGGAGTTGTAGCTGCTGAAAGTGGCAGTTTCTTATCACGGGTTATTTATTAACTTAATTAAGGATAAGTTGCCTTTAAACAATTTATTCAGCGATAACAGGAGGATTACATATGGGCAATCACTGTGCCTGTGTCTCAGATAAAGACGTTACAGTCGGAAACAAAGAACTCTTTCAAGGCCATGCGAACTCAAGTAACGAAGAGGACTTCGAGTGCTCAGTCGTCAAAATCCAAGCTCACGTTCGAGGAGCAAAAGTAAGGAGAACGTATAAATCGATGAAGAGCGACATGAATAGCGATCAAGTCTCGACGCCTCATACAGGAACGAAAATGCATTACAACGCGGAAACCGAGGCTGTCACTAAGGTCCATGGAGACGCTCTCCAGGCGAATCGGCCTGAATTAGACCAACTTTCGTATCCTAATGGGAATGAGATCCAGCTACTCCAAACCAATCCATTACAGACGAATACGAATGCGAACGGTTTCGACGGTTTTCCTGATTTCTCAAAAGTATTAAATAAGCAAGAAAGCAATTTTATGCAAAAGGGTGACCTCTCAAAGCAATCAATGAGAATGAGTGTGTCTCCCAAGATAGGAATTAGGTTCCTTGAGGAAGTGCCTCCTATTAGAAACCCTATCGTGCTCGCTCTACTGAAGAAATTACCACATTTTTCATATTCTGCTCATAAAGATCTCATTCAAAAGAATCTACATCTTCCGACGTACGGACCTGTATGTCTCGACCAAGGCATCGTTTATATAGGCCAATGGAAGCTGGGCGGGATGATTGGGATGAGCAATATGACGAGTAGTAATCAGAACGAAGTGATCAATGGCGTTAGGCATGGAAAGGGAAAGCAGATTTGGCCTGACGGCTCGGTTTATGAGGGTTTTTGGAGCGAAGACCAAGCCGATGGTTATGGAAGGCTGGTTCACGCTGATGGAGACTATTACGAAGGAGAATGGCAGAATGATAAGGCGCATGGCAAAGGGAAGTATGTTCATCCTGATGGCGCTTACTATGAAGGCGATTGGGTCAAAGACTTGCAAGAAGGCCATGGAGTCGAAATGTATTCCGACGGCTCAGTCTACACAGGGGGGTTCTTGAACGGGATGAAGCACGGCAAAGGAGCCTTTACTTGGACAGATGGCTCGAGTTATCTCGGCGAGTTTAGAAACAATAAACTCGAAGGCAAGGGCCGATATGTGTGGTCAGATGGCCGAGTCTATGAGGGAGACTGGGTTGACAGCAAGATGCACGGATACGGCGTTTTTATCTGGAAAGACGGTAGGAAATATGAAGGAAGCTATAAAAACGATAAGAAAGATGGTTATGGAGTCTATTATCTGGGAGATGGAAGAAAATATGAAGGCCAGTGGAAAGACGGTCTACAAGATGGGAAAGGAGTGATGATAAGTGCCTCTGGGAAATCACGTGTTGGGTATTGGAGCCAAGGAAAGCGCCTGCAGTGGGAGTCTTCGATCAGTCATAGTGGAACTACTAGCAAAAACGAGCAGCACGCTTGAGAGCGGAAGCAATGGAATTCCTCTCTGCGGTGTCGCTCATTCAAGTATTAGATCGCTTTTTGGAAAACTTTCTGATCGATACTTGCTTGTTGCTAATTTTTATCTGATATAGGTTTGTTACTGTTACAATTTTTTCGTAATAATCTTGAAACACCTCAAATTCTTTTTATAAACAATCTCATAGCCGTTCGCTTATCTCTCTAATAAACCAAAACTATTAATGCCAATTTTCCTTTTAGTTTTTTGTTATTCATTAAGGTTTTCTGTTATGACCATGAAAATTGCGTAAACGACCTATAGCTCCTATCTGTCTCACAAATAAGTATTAATTATCCAATTAAATGCACTCGCGTAGTCTTCGCTGCAAAAGCAATACCGACGCTGCTTTACAGTTAAGGTTAGTCATGTAATTTAATTATTTATTTACTGATCTTTACAAGGAAGCGCTACCACTAAAGACTTAAGTATATAACTTTATATAAGTCGTTTACCAGCCAATAACGAGCTAGAGTTGCTTTTAGTGCGAAAAATTAATTCAATAATTAACCATTTCTCAGCAATGGCTGAGGATAATGCTAATAATTCTGTTCATATCCACCGGTTTCATCAGGACATTCGTAATACCATCGTCATTTTCAAGATTCCTGTTCATTCGAATAGCTTTCGCGTCTCCTGTAATAACATAAACGCTAGGACTTGAGATAGCTTTCTTCAGTGCGAATTTGCTGATTTCTTGGGCTAATTGCACTCCAGATATCTTCGGCATTGTATTGTCAGTCAGTACGAGACAGATCTCGTCGTACTTCGCTTTATACAGCTTTAGAGCCTCCTCTCCGTCGTAGGCGACGATGCATTTCTTTCCAATTGATCGACAGCAATTGCTCAAAAATTCCACGTTAAAATGATCATCATCAGCAATGAGCACCACGTCTTTGACAGGAGGAGTGCCTTCGGAGCGGCTCCGGTTAAGATTCGCAAACATAATCTCATGGTTTACTGCATGAAATAGCGGTCGCACTGCTGGCGTTGACTTCACGCTTTTCAATGGAGTGAACCCGATATTCATTTCACTAGCTAAAGAGGAAGGGAGACTCTTATCGCTGCAAGCTTTAAACTCTTCTGGCATGTAGAGCGAATCTTTCTCTATAACTTTTGCAGGTATCAGGATATCGAAGGAACTTCCTGCCATTCTCTTGCTCTTTGCTCGGATTTTGCCGCCGAGCCTCTCTACGAGATTTTTCGTAATCCAAAGCCCGATGCCCACTCCCAATTGCTTCTCCCTCGCTCTTTGGAAGTTGACAGGGGAGCGCTTAGCAAAGATGGTCTCGATATCTGACTCGTCTATCCCGCAACCGTTATCGACGACCATAATCTTCAGCGTCCCTGACTCTGCGTTTGATCTACGAGATGAAAAAACCTCATGAGAAGCCCACTTAGTCTTCTCGAGGTCTAACTTATAGAATGAATTGGCCCAGCCAGGCGCATTGAGAACAGGCACCATTCGGGGCTTTTCAGAGATATCCTGACCCAATTCGCTGAGATCTTCATCGAGTTCACTCTCTGTCTTCATTACCCCTTCGCCAAATTGAAACTGCGAGTCAAGAGCGCTTGGACTTTGAATCCATTGCACTACAATGTAAACTTTTCCTTTCTCAGTGAACTTGACTGCATTGGAAGTGAGATTCAGAATTATCTGGAAAAGCTTCTGTTTATCCATCAGCAGGTGGCTCGGCACGTCCTTTGATATCTTCAAGAACCCGTCCAAGCGCTTGTTTTGAATGAGTTCTTTCATTACTCCCCAAGTTTTTTCAAAGAACGTCGAAGTAGAGCAGCTTTCGTTAGTCAAGTGCAGTTCGCCGTTTTCACAGTGCGAGTAATCAAGCAAGTTGTACACAAAATTTTTTAAAATTTCACCACATGCTTGCGCGCTTTGCAATAACTGAACCGTGCCATCATCGCTGACTCTCTGGCCGATGAGGTTGATGTTACCAAGCAATCCATTCAACGCGTTTTTCATTTCATGAGAGAACGTCATCAAAAAAAGATCCTTCGTCTCCAGCGATCTCTCCAACTCTTCATTTTGTTTCACCAGCTTTCTATTTGCAAGTGATAGATCTGTTCGAAGCTCATTGACCTCGCTTATTAGTTTCTCGTTGTATCTCCGGAGGAGTAGCAAAATCACTGCGGATAAATACACTTGCCATGTGTTCAGCGAGATAGCCATTGCCACGTTCTCAGCGATTTGTTTCTTCTCATTGCCTGCAATAAATTCCATGGCTACCGGCTCGACGTACAGCGTGTTAATCAGCATCGAGAGTACAAGTTGGGCTAATGAGAGCACTTTTGTCTCTGTGAACAACTGGATGGTAATGTTCGTGCAAACCCCGAAGATCGGGGCATAGAGCTTGAAGTTTTCCGTCGCTGTGAAGAAAACTGGCACTAACACGCAGGCTCCAAGGAAAGAAAATTCAAACAGGCTGTACCAGCGTTTTGCTAAGCAAGTCCATGTAAACCCCATGAATGCAAGGATGTAAGGAATGAGGATCAGGAGGTTCTTGTCTCTCCGTATGATGGTTATCGCCACGGATACCACGAGGAGGACGATTGGGAAATAGAACAGGTTTAAGTTGAGGCTCTTTCGTTTGAGCAATGAAGCGTTGCCCTTGCTTAAGGGACTGACGCAAATATTATCTCGGATTGATTTGTATGTTGTAATGAATAGCATTTTGCTATGATTGTAAACTTAGGACGACCCCCAAGTTGCGCTAACTAAAATTTTTTGGGAAAATAAATTATTAAATTCCAGCGTCAAAGAGCTTTTCTCTTCAATTACTTGTCAAAAGAAGGCAATTGCTGTCAGCTTTGAAGGTTTATTGATTTATCCTTCAGTAACATCATGATGAACAATCGAGAATAATAGGGTTTAAGTCAAAATTAATTAAAATTAGAGTTTTGTATTGTTTAGAAAACTACACAATCGTTCCAAATAGAAGCGCATTCTCTATTAATTAAGAATTGGATGAAGTTATCTGGCGCTGGCTATCATAGTCAGTGACAAACTGTCATAAAATAAAATTCACCCTTACCACGACTAAGAGCATTGTACCAAGATAAAAGGAGAGATGGCAAGGAAAAATGATAAGGTGGCTAGCATGAGATAAACTTAAGAAATGCTACCTAGGGAAGATAGGTACTTACTGAAAGAGGAAAAAAAAAGAGCAAGGAGTTCCACAGGCGGATGCTGAAAGTTACCGAAAAATAATTTTTGGACTTGGTTTACGGTCAGAATTGTTACTTATACTGGAAAAAATTAATTCTATTAAATTCATAAAATGTGAGAATAGTTTCGCTTAAATTTTTGAAGTGCACGCCAGTTTCTTTAATAAATGAGTATTTTATGAAAGTTAAAAAAAAGTTGTACTCATCGCGTACAAACCCAAGATCATCTAAAAGATTGGATGGGTGTATAAGTTCGGCATCAGGAACGATACCTATCTGAGAGGGTCTTTATCATTCAATTTTTGGTTAGCTATTATGTTCTTCATGCGAAGGCACAATAGATTTGTGTAAAATTGCTGCCATTTCAGATTGAATACAAAAGGTTGACAACCACTTTAAAATTAGGAGGAGAGAAGAATTTGCTCTCTCAAGTTGATATTCAATGTTATCAGACTTAGCTCGGGATTGCAGCAGGAAAATGAAATTAGCATCTCTCGAAGCAAAATGAATGAGGCTAGAAGTTTACCTCTGTCAACCAGTTAGATTCGTAAACATTCTATACTATTCTCGATTACTGTTCTAATAATCACGGGTGTTCTTTTGTTTTTCTAGTTTTTTTCGAAAGAATTTTTGTGAAAAATTTTCTTAATTTCTCTGGAACGTTCTTGTACTGAAGAGTATTTTCTCTTCTTTATAATTTAATTAAATGATTCCTGTATCGACTAAATATTTTACGGGACATAGACTTGTTACGATGATTTGAATTAGCTGCACATGGAAAAATAGAGACATTCGTTTAAAATATCCTCTCCGTTAAACATCAGTAGAATTAAGGCCATCAACATGAAAAGGAAAACCTAATGCGTGAACTCTAGGCCTCTGAGTTATTTTGAATATTAGGAAAGAAGAATGTGTGTGTTCAGTTCCAGCATTGTCATTTTCCCTCTTCTCTGACTGAATAGTGACGAATAGGTATTTTGGTTTTTAGCTCTAACTCTGTAACAGGCATTTGTAATCCGATGCGAAAGAAGTAGAATAAGAGCACTTTGCTTCTTTAGAGCGCTTGGTTTACTTACAAATCTGCTCAACAAATATTTTTATCGAACTTTGCAAACTTCCTTTTTTGAGATCTCCGTCATAAGACTGATTCTGGCGAACTCAGAATTGGTTTCTAAAAGACGTTCGAATTTTATCCCCGGCGTTTGCATCTTTCTTTACAATTGAAATGGAGATTGCCAATCTTTTTTTTTTTGTTAGTATTTCTCTTCAATGAAAATTGGAGATAAAGTCTAAAGCTTTCGTACTACCCAATCGATTCTAAAAAAAAGTTCTTTGTTATTTCAGCAGACTATGTCAATGATTCTTTGTCATACAAGATACATATATATCTATAAATATGTTCTGATTATTTGAAAACTTCTTTTCATAGTTTGTTTCCCATTATAAGAAATAGAGAATACATGCAAGGATTTTCCCACAATAAAATCTAAATTATGCGGCAACGAAAAATACTGAATTAGTAAAGATGCATTCTATCTGGCGTAGAACTACCACCTTCGCATGTGTCCAAATTGATGCTTGGAATTGAGATCAATACTTGCCGTGAAGCTCGAATACCGAGCATTTCTCTTGCCCAGTTTGAAATCTCCATTAACTTTTCACGGTTTGAAGGTTTAATCCATTCTTGAGAATCAATGAAAATCACAGATTTTCTCCAATAAGTCCAAACTTCTTCGATTGAAGGTTCTTCTTTCAGTTCTTCACTCTTTTGGGGCTGGCGGTCAGGTTTGGGTCGTCTCAATCGGTCCCAGACTCTCCTTTTGCAAAGTAATCGTAAGCTGTATCCGAGGCTTTTGAGTTGTACTAAAGAGATAAGGTATCCTAAGAAAGTCACTCCCATTGAACAACCTATACAAATGTTTGCAACAAGCACTCGTTTATCTAGAGTGTCTTGTGAAGCATCCAGCCCAGCAAAATAGACATTGCAGATGGAGCCAATGAGTATTAGTAACTCAATGAGAAGAGTTATGTAGGTCACGAGATTGCTCTTCAATGGTAGATAGACAGCAAAGTACAGGAAAAAGGTTGCATTGATGGCCAAAATGAGTGTTGTGGCAGGGTATGGATGTCCATCTAGAGTTGCTAAGAAAATGGCAATCAAGATAATTCTCATTAGAAAGAGCGGGACGTAGAGCAATTGCATGGTGTGTTGGCTCTTGCATTCCGAAAGAAAGGCTGTTCTGCTGACTGAGTCCGAATCCTCTATTTTTTTCGCTTTATATTTGTTCTCTTTGTATTTCGTGCTCGCTCGTTTCGTCACAAGAGAAATGAGTACCAAGTTAATAACGATGAATAACACCGAGCAAGTCATCGATGGAATATTCAAAACGAAACGACCCTTTGCTACAGAGAATAGCTCGCGAACACTATAGTAGACTCCAGAAAATTGAATGAGACCGAAGAAGTTCAGCAATAGATTCCAATTTGCCATCTTGTCACAGAAAACAACTGCTTTCTTAATCTTTTGGAGTTTTTGTCCAAAAATGTTGCTATTCATTTCGCAAATCGTTGCAAGCAAGAAGAGGAGAAGACCTGCACATAGTAGCAGCAACCCAATTTTCAATTCCCATTCAAAATTGGCAAGAAAAGTAATATCTGTTGCATCATTCAGACTTTCTGAGTAAGTAATTGATTGCAGTAGCCTTCTTCGGTTCTGCAGCAAGTTGTTACTGTCAAAATAAGTGTCCAGGTTACTTGGGGCTCCTGTTTGGATTTTGGATGTCATTTGAAACATTTGGTGAAAGTAAGCGAGCCTCATCAGCGATGTAGACCCTCCAAATGTCGATATGAGATGGACAACTTGAAGCGATAGAAGTCCTGTATTAGACTGTTTCTCTAACATTCCCAACTGTGAAGCCGTATTTGCCGTTGCGGAATCTGCTGATATTTCCTTGGTCGCTGTTGTGGCCGTGACGCTTTCAAAGCTAAACATGCTTAGAGAACCCCTGTTGTAATCTTTGGCATTCTTGAGTGTAACGGTCAACAGCGTTCCTTTTGCGACATATTTACTTAAATACAGCTCAATTAATATTGAATTCGAGTCTTGGACTGCGGTCGTAAAGTTTGCTTGATATAAATCGAGTTCACCAAGTGTAATTTTCAAATTCTGGGAAGCATAATTCAGTAGGCTACTTGAAGTGGCATTGAACTGCAAAACGAATCTTGTCGGGAAGGAGGTTGCCTTTAGACTCATTCGAGAGGGTATTTTGGCAATACAGAGAGGACTTGGTGCCTCTGGAGAGGAGTGAGTAAAGAAGCCAGACGGACATTGCATGAGACATCTTCCCTCGAAAAGATAGCGGCCTTTGTAGCATGAAGAACACCCATTGATAGCTGATGTATGGCACGAAAGACAGGTGGAATAGCAATCAACACACTGATTGAGATCCGAATGATACACAGTAGAAGGAGGACAATTGTAGAGGCACTGATACTGATAAAAGCGTCTTTGAAAATGGCAAGTCTCACAATCCGAGGGCTCAGGGCCAAAACATGTTTGGCAACTGGAGTGGCATTTGTCGCATTTTTTCTCGAGGTAATTTCCGTAGAATCCATCAGGACAGTCACCGACACAGTTTCCTTCATACAAATAAAATCCATCTTTACAAAAGGTGCATTTTCCGTTTATTAGGCATGTCAAGCAGTTAGCGGAGCAAGTTAGATTGTTGTCATTATTGCCGCCGCTGCCACCGCCCTCGCCACCGCTGTTATCACCACTCCCGCCATCACCATTATCGTTACTGTCACCACTGCCCGGATTGGCATTACCGACAGGATCGCTAGCGCCACTTTTGCTACATGTATGTCCATGGATGAAGAAGGTTGGAATACACGCAAAGCAGCTGTTAGGAGCAGAGCAATCTCGGCATTTCGAAGGACAATCTAACAAAAAATAATTATTATAACTAACTATCAGAAAACAGAAGTGATTTACTTGAACAGCCACCCGATTTCACATATTGACCTACTCCGCAAAGAGGCTCTTGTCCCACATATGTCGATAAACATATAGGCTGCAATGTCCCCAAAGACAAAGGACATGTTGTGGATTGAGAATATTCAGGCAACTGAAACGAGCTAGTATTTGAAAAGAATAAGAACTTCTTGACATATCCACAGAAAGAATCAGAAGAATCTCCGATTTGAGCTGTGAATGTGGTAGTTGAGCCCATTTGAAAAGATTTAACACCCAGAACATCTGCGTACTCGTTCGTGTCATTGTAGTAGAAGGTACATGTGATGGCAGTTTGATTGCTGCTCGCTCCATGCGTATAATCTCCACAGAACATGTTGATTTGGACCCATGTGCTGGCTATTAGAGATTCATATTAGATGATGATGATTAGATTGTTAATAGGGTAGAATTACCTGAAATAATCCTTGGCAGCACTGTTTTAGTTCCTGAACTGTCAATTAAGGTAAGTTGAATGCAGGAGGAGTCCAAATATTGAGCTCCTATTCCAAGAAGGGTTTGTGCCTCAGAACTTTGGAGTCGAAACAGGTAATAGTGGGTTTTGTTTTGAAAATTGCAAGAATTGGAATCATTTGCTGAGAATTTAACAGTGATGCTCGTTCCATAGACGAATAAATCATCAACCTCTGAAGCCAACGAAAAGGGCCTTGAAGTAATAAGATGAGTTCCTTGAAATAATGCCCCATTTTGTATCGAAACCTAGTTTGGGATAAATTTTACCATTGTAAAGCAACAATGAGTTTCTATACCTCATCAGAAATATTCCAATATGGCGTATAGGAGGAGTCGATTCCTGCAGAGAGATAAGGCACTTGTACTTTACTAATAGATACCTATAATCCCATTGTAAAGGTTTCCTGATCGATCTAAAATCACTCCGTTATATTTCGAATCAAAAGCATACAAAATGATACTGTTGGCTTTACGGTGTTTGTTAATTCACTTCTTTTAACTAATTTTTACCTTTATTAAGTCCGATCCACTGATATACGACCTTAGGATCATCGAAATACTGTGCAATTGCAAAAGCTCCTGCGAAAGAAACGCAAGGGAATGACAGCATGTATCTCGTATCGAAAACTCCAAATCCGAGCCTGAGATCTGCTTCAAACACCAATGACTCTTTAAAATTAGAATATTTTGTATTTTTCCAATT
>ENA-UOTZ01001070-UOTZ01001070.1-compost-metagenome-genome-assembly--contig:-NODE-1070-length-20557-cov-28.754541_pt1 | contig 20557 bp, 20 predicted proteins | sample MGYA00238144_ERZ746983 | MGnify/ENA primary metagenome ERZ746983 (study PRJEB28759, sample SAMN06268863) | compost metagenome | isolation source: single cell | place: USA: California, Emeryville, Joint... | reverse complement strand
GCTTTGGAGAAGGATTACGAAGAAGTCGGTGTCGAAACCGCTGAAGGTGAAGGTGAAGAAGAAGGCTACAACTAATCGCATTAAGAAAATTTGGGTTCATATTATTGATATCTTTCTCGTAAATTGTTAGGTTTGAAACTCTTCTCATATTGCTTGAGGATAGCTAAAATTTAACAAATTATATCAAAAATCCAATCTCTCTAGTCTTAATAACATATTAGAATCGTAGTACAGTAGTAATAGCCTCTCAACAAATGTTTTCCGATGAGGCTGAATGGAAGCAATTCAATAACTAACTGAGACTGCTCTTGAACAATAAGGGACCGGCTATAGATTAGGTGTTTAGCTCGCAACAATTAAGATATATGAAGGTAGATATAGCACGATTGAGCAGTGATTAAGTTTAGATGGCACCTTCCAAAAGCCACAACTAGCTCTCTTTGGCAGCTTTTCTCACTATTTCAAGAACGCTTTCTTAGAAAGCGAACTCCTAAGACAATTTGTTAATGCGCACCTAATATGTAAGAACATCGTAAAATATTTATTTTAATTAGAATCATACAAAAAGCTTCGTTTTACCGAGGAAAAAAAAAAATCGTAAGAGTATTCGAAAATTGTCCACTTCAAGCGGTTTCCAACCTTGCTCCGGTTGAATGTCTTGCATTACACCTGGAATTGTCTCAATTTCTCAAATTGGAGAGTCAAATAATATTTAGCCTTAATTTTTCACTCTTGACAACATTTTCTTTCCATGGGAGCCGAAAGCGGCTACGTGCCGCTGATCTAAGGATATATTTCTGACTTATTAGGCTGAAAAATTCCCTTTTTTGGAGCAGAATCATCTCTGATATTGGAATAATTTCTGGCGTTGACTGCTAATTTTAATTATTAAAGAAACATTTCCAGTATCACAAAAACCTTATCTTGCCCTTCCGTTGTTTAATTTGACCTATATAATTACTTTAATCAAAACTGACTCTTCAAACATGGGCTGCCAGCAAGCATCTTTAAGGAAATCAGCTAGCCTTCCACTTCCAAGTCCCAAGTCTAGGATTCATCCGCTCTTTGATTCGATTGTCCCGGAGCAGTGCTCACAAACGACCCTGAAAACCAATCCTTCATTCTTAAAAGTACAAGAAAATTACCGGACCAGCGCAAACCTCAACGAATTCAAAATCCCCAAAGCCAAGTCACAAAGCCAGCAGCAAGCTCTGAAGAATGGCAAGCCTCCGGTTAAAGCAGTCGATCAAAAAAGAAGCATTAGAGGCGTAAGATCTCATCTCACAGTAAATGGGAGACATTCTCAGTACCGAGTGAAAACAAGCATCACCCGAGTCCAAGGACCCAATGTAGCCACCTATCTCGACACTAAGGCGATGAAGATATACACATTAGATTTCGATTCTCCAGTTTGGGAGTCGCAGCTACTTATGGATGCTCAAATTGAAGACACCACAGAGTCGGAAGACAAGCTCACAATTGAGTCTTTACTCAAGGAAATTCCAAGGCTAAGCATCATTGCCGTTAATAAAAGCACTCTGCATTTTGTTGGGTCTTTACATTTGCAATACAATGTGAAGACTAATACTTTTAAAGTATTACCCTCTATGCATACTCCGCGATGGAATCCAGTCCTGTGCGTTGGTAATGGGAGCCTTTTTAGCTTATCAGGTGAAGAAGAAACGCATTACTCAAAGAAATGTGAAAAATTTGACCTGACGCAACAAGAATGGATTGAGTTGGAGGATATCCCAAGGCCTCATCTCAAAGGAGCGGCGCTTGCATATCAAGCAATTCTTGCTGATGATGATAAGTTGAAAATTGTAGTCGTTGGAGGGTATAAAACAAAAGAAAGTCTTACACCGACCAATACGGCGAGTGTGTATGATGCTAAACGCAATTTCTGGAGAGTCATTGATCTTCAATGCCAGAATCCGCAGACACCGACGCTTTCGGATATTCAAATGGTATTCACGTCAAATGATGAATTGTTTGTCTTTGGAAAAACGGGGGAAGAGACAAAGTACTACCAACTCGAGCCTGAAGAAAACACTGTAACATCCATATCGAACTTGCGTCTTCCAGGGGATATTGTTTCGGTTGGCTTCAGCATGGAGAGTGATAAAACACAAGTAGTTACAGCACAATACCACGAAAATGTTGAGCTGGACTTGGAAGTATTTGAAAGCGTTCTGCCTTTCGATAAGTGGTCAAGGAGGATACTTTAGGACATACGTTTATTAAAAAAACATTCAATTACGACGTTTACATAAGATATAACATATTTTATTTTTCAAATTCTTGGTGAATACAATAGCCATAGCTAAACTATGAATTTTCCAACCCGTCAATAACTTTATTTGCATATCTGAAGCTTTGTGTATATTAAAGTTCACTTATCCATGCATGGATGAAACAAGTATTAATGTTGACTTAAATATTAGCATTTCTCAGTCTTCGGATTCAACTAAGTAATAGTTCAAGGCAATTCACAGCTTTATTTGTTTTCTTGCAGAGAGCATCCTACATATATTAAGAGTGATATGCATTTGATATTTGTTTCTCCGTGTATCTTTCATTGAAGATGTAAAATGTCATAATTGATCAGCAATAATCTTGCCAATTTTGGGTCCAAATGGGCGGCGAATGGATCTTCTGCACATCGCGCCACATCTTTCTTTCAATTGAATTCGTTAAAAAAAATAACCAGAACAAATTCTGATCTGATCATTTCCTGCGCGAAGCACTAGATACAGCTTCGGTCGCTATTCACATCACAAAAAAACCAAATTTCAACAATTTTCACAATCTTATACTTCATCACGCACGGAATCATTAGGCTAAGCTCTCCAGAACCCCCACCAAATTCGTGTATCAAGCTTATTAATTTATCAGATCCCGCTGAAAATATATACTACTTATTAAAACAAATTTCTCAAACTCCAAATGGTAGAAAAAGTTGGATCTCTAACCGAGAACTCGTACGCAGGCAAATACAAGATCATAAAAACCTTAGGAGAAGGCGGATTCGGAGTGTAAACCAAGTTTCTTGCCCATACCCTTTAAATCTTTCTTAAATAGAGTCAAGCAAGCAGAACTTGAAGGCACAGGAGAACAATTCGCATTGAAGCTCATCAAACCGGAAATACTCGAGAGAGCGGACATCATAAACGAGATTGATATGATGTCTAAGTTGAATCATCCAAATATCATCAAGTTTATCGAATACTCCAAAGCAATGAAGTATGTAAAGCCAGATGGGAGAGTCCTCGAACGGTTTACGATCGTCACAGAGCTTGCAGAGAGAGGCTGCTTGATTGAATATTTGAAAATTTCCCGAATTTTCTTTAAGAAAGGTTTCCCAGAAAGTTTCGCCAGAAGATTCTTCCAACAGCTAATCTCAGCCTTGGAACACTGCCATAATCTCGGAATCGTCCATAGAGACATCAAACCAGATAATTTACTGCTCGACGCCAACTATAACCTGAAAATTACGGATTTTGGATGGGCAACGCTGATCGATAAGTACCAAACTGACCTACTTAAAACAAACGTTGGCACGTCTTCGTAATTTTTTAGTTATTAGAAACATGTGTTTATATCTTTGTTTTTCATCATAATAGGTATCAGCCTCCTGAGATGATCCAAGGCGAGTGGTATGATGGAAAGGCATCGGATATTTTCACCGCTGGGATTATTCTATTCCAGATGTATTTAGGAGCCTCGCCTTTTGCGAGAGCAACTAACACCGATCCCTGGTATCGACAGATCTGGGAAGGAGAGTTTGATAAGTTTTGGGCGATACATGAGAGTCAACAAATCGAAAAATTCGCTATCAGCAGCGAATTCAAACAGTTGATTAATTCGATGCTCGCGAAGAACCCGAAAGACAGACCCTCGATTCAGAAAATCAAAGAAAGCGAGTGGTACAATGGCAAAATCGCTGAAGAAAAGGACCTGAAGAAGGAGTTCGATCATTGCCATTACCAACTGTCGCTCAGCAAGATAAGCCTCATCGAAAAGCAAAAACGACAGGAAGAAAAGAAAAAGAGGCTTCAAGCCACTCTTATGCAAAACATCAAACTTACTGAACGCATGTTTTCTGGAAACTATGATTCAAGAGATTCAGAACTCGTATTAATCATTTATTTAACAGTATTCATAACCTTGCCTAGGCGACCGATATTGAGAAGTTACTCACAGAATTGGATATCAATGTAGATTTTACTGCGGCAAGAAAAATATCGGTTTATAATGTAAATAATGCGATAATGCTGGAAAAAACTCATGCTTCGTTTTCCAAAAATAGGGCAGTGTAAAACGACCAGCGACCGCAATGCTCTCTGTGTCTAACGAGTTGCTTTTGCTCAAAAAAATGGTGATCATTGCTGACACGCTCTTTGCGGATTACGAAGTCAGTGAGAAGAAATATAAGGTAATTTATTTAAACTGCGCAGAGAGTGCAACCTACTTCAATTTGCTTAGATCAAAGGAGAAGTCTCAGAGTCTGAACAGCGCGGAGCACTGGGAATCCAGATTGAAATCTTCCAAGTTGATGAATATACGAACTGTATCGAGTTCACTAAGAAATACGTAATCTTTTCAATATGTATGCTTATTAACTATATGATAAATAGGGAGATTATTCAGAGTTTTTAGATCTGATTCTTTCAGATATCAAGCCAAGACTCGCTGGACTAATTGAAGAAAGCGAAGAAGAGGATCCCTGAATTTTACAACCGCAGGTAGTCTTTGGAGTAAATAAAACAAGCACATTTGTTGAAATTGAAAATTTTTGAAATTCGATATACTTTGTTCATGCTTTATACAATGGCTATTTTGCACTCGATGGACATATATACTAATCCTCAATATTTTCAAGTCAGGTAGAAATCTCTTTCAACTATAATAGCATCTCTCTCAAATAAATACTCAACTTTGTCGAAATGACTGATATGGACTAATGTTCTCTCTATACTGACTGTATGCTTGAGATTGAAAATTCAAGAGAAAAAATCTCAGTGATTCGCATTTAGCATTGCAAATCATCTGCGTTATCATTAACACTATGACTATTCTCCTTAAAATAAGCTGGTTAAGTAGAAGAAAATATTTCATTACCTTTAGCAACGAATTACTTAATTATCAAAGACTTAGAAAAAATACAACGGTGTGAATACTATTCATTGAAACAAAACAAGGTTCAATATTTCTTCATTCAAAAAGAATACACTCCCGTGATCCCGAGGCAGAACTTATCTAAATCAGAAGACTCATTCATACAAGTACTTCGATCTCCTTGATTACGTAGAATAAACCGGTTGTGTACCTTCTGCTTTGATTTGCGTGGGCAGAATCGACGTACCCGTTATTTCTTGGTTTGACTCTTTTTTATCCTCATTTGTCGTGGCAGGATCTTTGGTGGGCACAGAATGTCCTTCTTTGGCCATGTTCTTTAAATATTTTCAGCTCATGTGGAGAGAGAATTTTCAATTACCTGATTCCGAATTCTTAAATAGCATCTTTTGCAGTATCCCTTTGCAAAATGAGCTTGATGCTCACATTTCCAAGGCTTCCTAGTTTTTCCATACGTTTCATAACAGTTTTTACAAAGACCCTACGTAAATCTCAGAACAGACAAAGTCATGATGATTACCTTAGCGTGATGAGGCTTCCATGGATGACCGCATTTGACCTTCGTGATTTTGTTTCCTTGATCAAAATTTTCCAGTTGAGACACCTTTTCATTTACAATTTTCTTCCCAGTGTCAACCTCAGCTTCCTCTCGCCCGTTAAAGGAATATTTTGTGCTTGTTCCCGAGACTCGCTGATCGAAGAGTTCATCCAATAGACCGTCTTTATCCTCGGTATCCATTTTCATCAACGGTTTAGCCAACCGATTCTGAAAGAGCGAAAGGCCCTGCATATTCTGTGAACTCATTGGTTGGTTCTGGAAAACAAACTGCCGCGGATTTGGAATTGGGGTAGTTTGTGTTTGATTTGAAGTCCTAGTATCCACTTGAGGGCCCATGGTGTTAAAAAGCGCTAGAGTAGGGCCGAAAATGGTCGCGGGATCGAAATATTCAGGCCGGAGGAGGCTTGAACGACCGTTAGAGCCAGAGCCAATGAAACGAGCTGGGTTGATTCCAGCATTTTGTAATATCGTATGCTGAGACATAGATATTGAACAGACTTTCTTAAGATAGTTTTGGAAGGCAGTAGTTATCTGAATCTTGGCAAGCTGCATTTCAACTTCAAGGTTATGGTAGGTTTCTAGGTTTTGCATTTATTTGGAAGACGAGCTGTGTGGACGTATTTTTCAGATATTTAATTGAAATGAATTTATTATTTTTTTCTTGATTCGTTTCTTCTATTAGCGGCGGCGCTATATTAAGAGAGGAATCATGTTTGATTTCGTAAAAGTTTCCGTTATTAAGAATTAAGAAATTTTTTGTTGCCATTGAGATCAACTAAATAGGCGATACATAGATTGTTTAATCAAAATCGTTTATTGAAATTTATAATTCCGTCATTATTAGACTTGGAATATAACAACCAACCGACGCTTTTTTTCAAAAAAGTAGTAATGATAACAGCTAAGTGAAACGGGGTCTAATCCTGATGCAGAGAGCCTCATACAGTCCTCAGATGCTGAATTTGGCGAAAAAGCTGAAGCAAGCAAGATAAGAATTTTCCTTGTTTCACACTCCCGTTAACTACTTCAAATTTAAAAACAATTAAGAAGGAATTTTGTTCGCGAACATAAAATTAAGTGCTCATAGTGATAAAATTTTAAAATCTGTTCGCAATGGCGGAAGACCTCCAGGAAGGAAAAAGAAAGTCATGCGTTTTCTATTGAGGTTTAGGCATTAGAGATGTAGAAGGAATTTAACAATTTGAGCATTACAGATTATGAAAATTGATGTTCCACGAGATTATTTAAAAAGAAATCAACAGACTAGTCATCAATGATGCCTGAGCATGGTATGCTAGTCATATCTACCATTTAAAATGGAGAATCGATATTCTTGAAATACCAGCTAAATCTCTGTGTTTCAAACTAGCTTTGGTTTGTTGAAGAAAACTGGACTTAGAGATCGGCTGTTGCTTATATTTCTTTTGAATGTATGTTTAATATTATTAGTCACTTTTAGAAATCTTAATGGCAGAAATATTTTAGTTATTAACTTAGTTCAATATGTGGAATTATGCTAATTTTATCTCCAGAGAGATTTTCTTGCGGCGTTGTCTTGCTGCCCTTCGATCCTCCCGGGACTAACTTTGATAGAGCGCCAACAACCCATTCTCCAAAGCCAAACGCAAATGCTATTCCCCATTGTGGACCGTTCATCCCATCTCTGAATACAGAAAATACTCTTCTCCCATAAGTCATGAAAATAGCTTGAAGGAGAAATATTAGTGCAACAATTATTATAAAAGTTGCGTTTCTGAGGACGCCTGCAAAGATATTGAACTCATTTCTCAATTTTCTTGCGTTGAATAGGTTAAAGATTTGCATGAGCACAAAGGTGTGGAATATGACTGTGAAGTGACGTGAGTAACCCACCTGCTAGCATATAGGATAATACTCATAGGTAGCGCCGATGTGGTACATTCTTCCCGAAATGACATATTGTTGTCCATCTCCATAAGGACTAAAACGAGCTTGAGTCTGAGTACCAGCGGCAGCATTCGTGTAGATGTCCCTGGGATCGAGCAAATCACTTTGTTCAGGGATGAACCTTTCTCCGAGACAGACTAAAATTATGATTACTATCAATTGGTAGGCAGAGTGTGTGATAATAAATTTCACAACGTCCCCGGAGAAAATTCTATCACTTGCAGGTTCTTGGAGCAGCTGAGGATGTGGAGGTTCAGCTCCAAAGGCAAGACTGACAATAATGCCCATTGCCAGATTAATCCAAAGTAGTTGGACTGGGTGAGGATGGCGATTCCATAGAAGATGCTGCCAAAGAACGTCAGAACCACGATTACTAAGTTCATGGTGATGAGAAATTGAAGATATTTCTTGATTGAAGTTGGGATATTTCTTCCCCAGAGAACTCCATTGATAATGGAACAGAAATTGTCATCAAGGATGATAACATCTGAGGTTTCACGAGCAACTTCAGTGCCATTAATCGCCATTGCAATTCCAACGTCGGCTTGCTTTAGGGCAGGTGCATCTGCCGATCCAGCTCCTGTGACAGCAACGACATGACCAAGCTTTTGGAGACCGGTCACAAGTAGAAGTTTGTCCTCAGGACGCACGCGGGCCAGTACCCTGAGTTTTCGAGCTATCCTCATAAACGCTTGCATATTGCCATGGCCTGTTCCTTCGGCTTTTAATTCGAACTCCACACCTTCTAATACAGAATTTTCTTCATCTCCTGAAGCATTGTTCAGAATACCACACTCTTTAGCTATTATTGTCGAGGATAGTTTATTGTCACCAGTCACCATAATCACATTGATTCCAGCTTGTTTACATCTCGAAACAGCCTCTGGCACTCCCTCACGTAAAACATCACCTACTTCTAAAATTCCAAGCAAAATCAATCCTTCTCTCTCGATGCTGTAGACTCCATGCTCATCTGCAGCTTTGAGATCTTCGTGACCTGACAGGTCTTTGTATGCAATACCTATTGCTCTGTGAGCTCGCCCTTCAATCTTCTTTAAGGCATCATCTATTGAAACTCTTTGCTCAGGAGTAATGCTCACTTTATTTTCGTTCATCAAATGGATCTGGCTGCAAGAAGCTAAGATAAGCTCTGCGGCTCCTTTGCTATGCAATATTCGAGTTTTGTCGGACCCAACTGATATATTTTCAAGGATGGTGCTCATTCTTTTTTCTTTGTGAGTTAAAAGGAAAAACGGCTTATTCTGAGTATTTTTTCTTGAATCCATCCTGATCTACTCCTATTCTATTTGTGTATTCAAGTAACGCGAGATCAATTTTGGATCCAGTTTGGGAAACCCATGTTGCTGAGTTATTGCAGATACATGCTTGGAGGAATAACTCTTTGTACGAACTGTGAACGTTCTCAACGAGGTTATTATAATGCTTTGATTTGAACTCCTTAAAAGTTTCGTTCCAAAAACCAGTCACCAGCATGTGGTTCATAGTAAGGGCGCCAGTTTTATCAACAAGAATTGTATCAACTCTTCCTAACTTTTCGCAGGCCGTGAGTTTTCTCACTAAATTTTTTTCATCAAACAGTTTTTTGGCAGCCGTTGCGACTGCGAGTGGCAGTATTAGTCTGGGACCATCTGTCATAGCCGTGATCATTACGATTATAGCTGCTATCATTAAATAATGAGCGAACTCTGTCCATTGCAAACCATCATTTTTTGACCCTTCAACGAAAAACCTTACCAGCAGAATCAGAAAGATCAGGAAACCTGAGATAATTCCTCTTCCTCTCATTTTCCTCACAAAAGAATCGACTTGTTCTTGTAGAGGAGTCATTGCTGGGGGAGGTAACTCCAAAATCTCTCTTATTTTCCCCATGGAAGACTCAGCACCAACGACAATGGTGACATATCTTCCACTTCCAGACAGAATTTTTGTTCCCGAAAGAAGAATAGGAGACGGAAGAGCGTGAGGACCTGCTCCGTCACGCTTTCCATTTTGTATTATCTCGTCTCTAGCCATCAAGCATTCAGACAGAGTGTTTTTCTTGACTGGTTCTGTCTCTCCAGTCATACTACTTTCATCAACTTGAAGTCCATGAGCTTCCAAAACAAATCCATCAACAGGGATGTTGTCGCCCTCTTTAATAAGGATGACATCTCCAGGAACCAACTGAGTATCGTATATTTCACAAATTTCCCCAGAATCTCTTATCACAGAGACAAGCTGGCGAAAGCTCTCTGTAATTATTTGAGAAGCATTTTCCTCTTTGGTTATAGCTTGTAGTACATACCAAAGTACAGCAAGGAGAATTAGGATAAGAACGAAACCGCTTTCAACCCAAGCAACGGCTCTATGAGCATCGTTCATCACTAATTGAAGAATCAATGCTGCCAAAGATACAGCAATGACAAGAAGTGCAATAGAATTATTTCTTAGTGTGTCACAAAACGCTTCGCATTTACTTTTGCTGAATTGAAATCTTGCTGCTATATCGTTCGAACCGAATTCCTTTCGGCGCTGATCAACCTCTGGTGTATTGATTCCTTTCAAGAAATTGACTCGAAAGGTATCTGCGATGAGCTTTTCAGCATTAATAGCAGAAAGGTGTTCTAACTCTTCATCAAATGTACGTTCTGATACTAACTCCACAGCTCTGATCAATTTCTGCTTAGTCTCTTGGTACGAAAGCAAACCTGACTTATCTTCAATGTCCATAGCTTTTTCTTCGCTTGCTTTTGTGTAATGAGTTTGTGTTAAGAGCAGTTTAATTAAAAATAGCAAATAAAATAGTTAACACATTAAGTATAAATCGATAAGTCGATCGATTAAGTTACAGAAACTACAATTAGGACTGGCTTCAAAGAAAATGAGATGATTTATATCCTAATCGTCTAGCCTGGAACTCCAACAATTGCCATCTTATCTCTGTTCAGATGATGAATTCATCATCCTAGACATGAACGTCTCCGAAGATTTGTCACTTCGAAGAACTTCGCAAAAGGTTAGCTTTCTGATACTCTAGAGCCAAAATTTCCGATACAAATTGTAGGTAATTAAAATCTAATTTGTGGCATTAAACCGAAAAATCGGATCCGTACATTTCTCCTTAGATACTGCATGGTTTCGAAAGCAGAAGAAATTAAGTCAGAGAAGTCAAACTCTGAAACTGGTACAATTGCAACCGAACTTGCTAGTAAGTTGGATGAAAGTGTTGACACATTCGATGCATTGAAGCTAAAACCAGATCTAACGCGAGGAATCTACGGTATCTTTTCAATTGCCCCATGTTTTCTAATAGCTAACTCAATCATAACCTACGGTTTCGAGAGTCCTTCGTCTGTTCAGCAGAAAGGATTTCCCGCGATGTTAAAAGGCAAGGATCTTATTGCTCAAGCTCAGCCAAGGTCTGGAAAAACAACACTTTTTGCAATTTCCATACTTCAAATAATTGATCATTCCTCTCTGAACTGCCAAGCTCTAGTCCTTGTTCCAACGGGAGAGTTAGCTCTTCAAATTCAGATAGTCATGAAAGCATTAGGGGAAGATCTTCAGGTTTCTATTCATGCGTGTAGTGCCAGTATTGGAAAGGATCTTAAAATTCTCAAGAGAGGTGTTCAAGTCGTCGTGGGGACTCCTGATCGAATTAATTACATATGCGAGAAAGGAACCATAAATACGGATAATCTTAAACTTATCGTGCTAGATGAAGTAGACGAATTGCTTAGTGGCTCATATAAGGAGCAAATAGAAGTAATATTCAAGAGTATTCCAAAAGATACTCAAGTAAAATACCCACCATCAACCAGATTTTGTTTAATATTTTATACCCCATATCTTTAGATCGCTTTTTTCTCGACTTTTATGTCCAGAGAAATTCTAAAAATATCGAAAACTATCATGAAAGAACCAGTAAAAATACTTGAGAAGAGCGAGAAGTCGGTTCTTGACGACACTAACCAATATTTCATCGCCATTGACAAAGAAGAATGGAAGTTCGATACCCTAGTCGAGTTATATAAAAACATCGGTAACAACTTTCTTGCATGAAGAGATAACTGATGATGTTTGCGGTCACAATAATTTTTAGAAATTCAGCAATGTATTATCTTTTGCAACACGAAAGAGAAAGTAATTGAGCTGAATTCTAAGATGAAAGAAAAAAATTTTAACACGAGTGAGATGGGAAACTTGAACCTTTTTCTATTTCTCTAAGTGAGTTCATTAAATACAAATAGCACGGTGAAATGTCTCAAAATGAGAGAAAAAATTTTTTAGAGAGTTTAGAACTGGTGTTTCCAGAGTACTCATCACTGATGATTTGTTGCCCAGAGGGATCGATACTCAAAATGTAAATTGACTCTATCTCTCGAAACACTGACGTGTACTTGTCAATCGATAGGTTACCTTGGTCATCAATTATGATATTCCAATCAGCTGGGAGAAATACGTTCTGAGGATTAGTCGTTCTGGACGCTTTGGTAGAAAAGGTAGAATGAATTTAATGAAAAGAGTTTTTCTCTGATCTCTTTCAATAGGTGTTGCGATAATTTTTGTGACCCTTGGTGACTCTAGTTTCCTACAATATGTCGAAACAGTTTACAAGACTGAAATCAAAGAGATGCCATTAGATGTAAAACACATACTTTTTATTTGTTTTAATTTTTCCAATATACTTCTTAGCTCACCACTCTTTTCGACTAAATCCGGATCTGAACATTAAAAGAGATTAAGATAGATTGCTAGCATAACTTTCCATACATTTAAACATTAAAGCAGCCTAGTTTTTCATTCATCTTACCCTTAAGAATTATTCCAAAAATTATAAAGCAAAATGGATCATTTATATAGGATTTTTTCAGCCGAGGATCGTATCTCTTGTGGCGTTATACTGAACTCTAGACTCAACAAGAGCAATGATTAAAATAAAAAAAACGTTTCACTCATCTCTCAGTGATCATGTATACCTTATGAACTCAATACCGAAAGAGAAATTATTACCTTTGGAATTGAATCAAATTCTTCAATATTAAATAATTCTTTGTAATTTCTACTGCCAGTAGTCATAGAGAATTCTTCACCTGGGAAATTGTGAGAGGAAAATATGAGGGGAGTTGCAACCTGTCTTCTGGTATTTCTTCAACCCACTTAGAATGATTCTTTTCGTCAGTAAAAAAAAGCTGATATTTCGTTTCTGGGCACTTAATTGATTAATCTCCAGAACTAGGAAGATTAAACTCAATATTTGATCGTCAAGGAGATACTCCAACAAAGGGGAGAGTTTTATTTAAAAATTACCAGGCGCTTCTAAAAGAAATTTACACTGAAGTTGAAAAAAATTTAAAAGCAATTTCTTTGAATTCTTCTCATCATAAGAGATGCGTTTATCTCTGTGCATATTCAGAGGCGTTCGAGACTCTTTGTGATGTTTTCCTCGTTGAGAACGCCACAGATAGTTTTCGTCCAATTCAAACATGTTTCAAAATCACCTCTCAACTACCATGAAACCGCTTTGACTCTCAACCTTTTTTTTTAGTTTTAAAAACACTTTTTAATTAGTTAAATTACCTGTGTTAATTGTCTTAATTTCAACGATATCTTCTTCCAAAAGTTTTTTAACTTCTTTTCTATAAGGAGCGATGCCAATTAATCTGCTGGACTTCTTTATTTCGGGGATTAGCTTCGAACAGTAGCGTTTACATTACAAACTATTATCCGCGAGCTGATTTTATATTTTTATTCATGATTCATAACATAATTTAACATTTCGCTAGTGCTACAGCAAATTAAATAATTAATTCATTTACGAGTACTGCACTGCGAATGAATGAGGCTGATGCTCTAAAGGCTAGATTCCTCGGGTCTCCGAAACGAAGCATCAGCTCTGAAACAAAGTCAGTTACTTACCAAAGCTTCCTTTCTAATACCTTCCAGGGCATCCAAAACTACAGCAGAAGAGTCTCCAAACCAAAGACATTTTTCAATTCACCAATCGGTCCCCATAAGGTCTTCTTCCAAGAAAGTAACTCGATTTTATTTCATGGAAATCTGTTACTTTATCCTACTCTGCTAAGAACTTAGTAATTGCGTTAGATGGAACACTTTTTAATGTACAACTGGAAAAGAACCTTGCTTCAATGAATTTACATGATACAAACCAAGTAAATCTCTCTTGGAGTTACGGGGAATAATAAATATGATGCATAGAAGCCTTCGAGGTTCCGCCAGTCAACCATTCCGAAAGAAGATGAATATATCATTACTAATCGACCTGGAATTGACTCGTTTTTGATAGCTTTGAGCAGCTGCTATAATCTCTATGGGCTGACTTTCTGCTCAAGAAGAGTAATGAACGCGTTAAATGCGAATTTCTAAGTTTAATCACGTAGCAAACCGATTTTATTCTGCAGAAAGCTTGTCTCGACGGATTTTTTGTGGAAATTTTTAAAAAGAAATCTTCAGTTTTTATTCCTGGAAGGTCTCAAAGTCATGGAAGTGCGCTGCTTGATAGTTCAAGGACAATTTTTGTAGACGTATATATGCACCCATTAAACTGTTACAATAACAAAAATATAGTCCTCGCGAGAGCAAATCGCTAAAAACCATTCAAATGGGATCTTGTTACGTCCGTTCGCAAAAGGCGGCGTCTCAGTACACGACGATGACGACTTGCTGCAACTCTTGCCGTTTTTAATTTTCGTTTCTCAAGTAATCTTTTTTCTCCAGAACTAAGATTAATGATTTTCTACATCATAGTTTGAAGACGTAAGACCAGTGAAAAGACATTATGAAATGTACAGTCAGCAAACGAAAAAAGTTATGAGTGCATTCGGACCGTTTTCTCTGCCTGTAGAGCCTGATAATAAGCTAAACGAAGAAGATTTGGATGAGGACGATGCAACAATATGTCAAAGCTCTGGTTTATTGGAGTCTCGGAGCGGGGCAGGCGTGAATGAACTGAAAAATAAAATTATGAAAAGTCATTTAGATTTTGCAATGCCCAGCCAAAAGAGTTTGATGCGTAATCTAAGCAAATCAAACTCACACCTTGACAATAGTGAGAGAGTTATCGAACCTCTCTATCCATCAATCAAGATTGGTACGTTCGTAGATACGGGTGACACGTTGCAGAGTGCAGGTCTTTTTTCGAGGGCTATTGGAAAAATATAGAATTGGCGGAGAGACCCAATGAAGTCAAGCTTTTTAGCAAGGTATATTAAATACGCAATTTTGTGAAGCTAATATGTTATTTTAAATTTTTCTGTAATTTTTTTTGATAAAAGAAAATACACATTAGCTTGTGTCTAATGCTTCATTTCTATCTTAATTAATGTAAAATGTTGGTATCAACTATTAAGAATTTTCCCTATGGGAAGGTTTTTCTAGACCTCTGTACACCTCTGCAATGAGAAAACCAAGTATAGCAAAGCTATTGCCTATCTTAGAATGAGAATGCTCATCATATCTTCTGTTGCACACCAGTATAGTCTTAAAGCTTAACGGATTTCTTATGATGATATCAAGGGAAATATAACTATAGATTGGCTAACGACTTTGAGAGATGAAATGGAAAACGGATAAGTGAATTCTAAAATAATGAGCTAAAGTCTTAGCCTAAATGGATATCAGCAAATTTTTCAAAATATATTGGTTTTACTTTATAAATTCGATCTTTCTATACAAGTACCCATAAAACGTTTCACGCGTGAGATATTAAATGATAGTTAATACAATTTAAGCCTTGTAAATGATATTTTGCATTCAGAGGAACTATTTAACTCTTTCAGAACTCTAATACTACAACAAAAAGGAATGATAGCCTCCGTTAATTAGACAGCAAATTTTTGAATTCTTCGTATTCGATCTTTCCAGAACCGTCTGTATCGATCTCCTCAATCAACATCTATCAGTAAAATTAATATAGGGTTGCTACAGTGAGAAATTACCTCAATGTCAATAGTCATGTTAAACTCATGCTTTATGACCTGGATCAGTTTATCTCTATTAACGTACCCGCCCTTGTCTGAATCTCCTCCCATAGCCACATATGCCATCACTATCCAACAAATAAGCCTCCAACCCAAAGAGTAATTTTCTTACAGGTGTCATCTTCATCATTGTTCTTTTGCAGATCCTTATGATAAGCAATCACCTTCAAAAAGTCTCTGAATTCTAATCAAAATTATTAAAATGCCATTAACACACCACGAGTACGTATTTCTCCCTTGTTTGACTGGTCAACCTCGTTAATCATTTTGAAAATTTCTTCATCAGATGGCTTCTGTCCCATTTCTATGGGAATATTTCAAGATATAAGCTTCGATAATTGTTACATAATAATTGATGGTTACCTTCAAGAACTTTTCTGAGTTCATCTTTGTCAATGGCACCTGAGTTATCGCGGTCGAAGGCCGAGAAGGCTTCTCTGCTCTTTTCGATTTCTTTTTCTGTGAGGATAGTGTATGGGTCAATATTGTTCATTGTGGATGAGTTGGGATTTCTCTATTTGAAGGCTATCAGTAATAAAGTAGTTTATTTTTTATGAAACTATTTGTGTTCGCAAATTAATTCCTTGAGAATAAATGCTATGAGTAAGGTAACAAAGACACTTCTTGCTTTTAAAATGCTCTTTCAGAAGCCATGCAAGATATCCTCGGACTTAATTTTGAAAGCTCGTGAATTAATGCAGATTGTGGTACAATTTTCACTGCCTCAGTTTAGAGTGAATGTTCAAACAATAGGCCTTGCAAATTATAGAAAATTCTATTACATGAAAGCCATCTTAATGTAAGGAAAAAAAAGTCATAAAGGAATAATTAATAGCGTCCGTTGATTGATTGTCGCTGAAAGCATTTTCTTGTGACCCACGGTGGACAGGATAATGAGATAACCATTCTGAGTTTGTAAAAATCGAATAATGCACGAAGGAAGTTTTTTGCTGAAACAGATCGTATTTATCATATTTAATAACACGTTTTCCAGATGCTCTCGCTGCTAATCTCATTCAAAAAATTCAAAAAGTCAAGGTGTGACTCACCAGGTGTTGGTTTTTAAAATAAAAACCAAATGACGGCCTTTGATTATCCAGACGATCCACGAAAGACGATTCCTTATGAAATCAGCTTAATTGCAATCTTAGATTAGTTAATTAAAAGATGTTAGGATTAAAAGTCTGTCAAAGAATCTTATCTCTCAGTAGGGAGGATCGGCTGAACTCATTAAGATGTAAAAAAATATGAAAAACACAACAGATAGTTTCCGATGAACTGATTAATTCGAAAGCAAGTTTTTGAATTCCTCATATTCGATTTTGCCAGAACGATCTGTGTCGATTTCATCAATTAAATCCTACCAGCAATGTCAGACGATGGGTAGCAAAGTAATCGGATACTTCAATATTGATTGTCATATTAAATTCGTGTTTGATGACCTGGATCAATTTATCTCTATCAACGTATCCACCTTTGTCTGCATCTCCTCCCATCGCAACATAAGCCATTACTAGCCAACACATAAGCCTCTAAACCATAGAATAGTCTCTTACAGGTGTCGTCTTCATCGTTGTTCTTTTGCATGTCCTTATGATAAGCAATCACCTTCAAAAAATCTCTGAATTCTAATCAAAATTGTCAAAATGCCATTAGCATGCCACAAATACGTATTTCTCCCTTGTTTGACTGGTCAACCTCGTTAATCATTTTGAAAATTTCTTCATCAGATGGCTTCTGCCCCATTTCTATGGGAATATTTCAAATATCGGCTTTAAATAATTGTTACATAATAATTGATGGTTACCTTCAAGAACTTTTCTGAGTTCATCCTTGTCAATGGCACCTGAGTTATCACGATCGAAGGCTGAGAAGGCTTCTCTGCTCTTTTCGATTTCTTTTTCTGTGAGGATAGTGTATGGGTCAATATCGTTCATTTTGTCGGATAAGGTAAAATTTCGATTTGAAAGCTATTAATAATAAATTAGTTTATCTCTGATGAAACAATCCGTATTCTTAAATAAAATCCTTAAGGACGCTAAATTACTGAAGACGAGAACCAACAGGAACCTATTGAGGAAAAAGTGCTTCCTCAGAAATCATGTAAGATATCGCCAGGCATAAAATGTAAATTTAGTGAAGTAGACCCGTTTACTATAATGTTTTGTACCTCCTCACTCTAATGCGGATGAGTTATTAAACGATAGGTTTTGACAATAAGTTGAAAGTTTCTTTTTCGAAAGACGATTCTCATAAAAGAAAAGAATCCATACGAGAATCATTAATAATTTTTGTTCGCTTTTTAGACCACCAAATCGATTTCTAGAGATTCAGATTTGGTTTGTAGACGATTTCTTGCTTGTATGGAGTCTTTTTTATTGAGGTTGCAAATTTCAACTCAATGGTTGCCTTCAGGTTCCGATCGATCGAGGAAGAGAGTAGAAATTCTATTTTAACTTCCTCGATTAGATGAGGCAATCATGGATGCCCATTTCTCCTATTTAAGCTCAATACAAACAGCAATGTGTGTGAGAAAACAAAGAATTAATTGCTCTCAGATTTAAGTCTAATAGCACCTATTCACTAAGAAAAAAATTCACCAGATTCAAATACCGACACCTTGACTCAACTGATGTGAGAACTTAAAATAAAAATGGAGTCAATTCCTTTTGTTAATGGGCGATCCACGAAAATGACGACTTATTATGGAATCTACGAGTAATTGTATATCTAATTTTACTAATGCAGAGAGTTACAAAGCTTGAGACTTTTTCAATTGGGGTGAACTGCTTAACTCTTTTAAAGCATGGGGAAAAAAATTCGAAGAATCGACTTGATAGTCTTCGATGTATCAATTAAAGCACCAGCTGACCCGAGAGCAAGGCTTTGAATTCCTCGTATTCAATCTTACCAGATTTGTCTGTATCGATCTTATCAATCAAATCCTACCGCTACTGTCAGACAATTGCTCAAAGAAAGCACGTACTTCAATATCAATCGTCATCTTGAATTCGTGTTTGATGACCTGAATCAACTTATCCCTATCAACGTACCCTCCTTTGTCGGCATCGCCTCCCATCGCGACATAAGCCATTACTAACAACTAATCAGCCTCTAAAGCATATTATCATTCTCTTACAGGTGTCATCTTCATCGTCATTCATTTGCATGGCCTTGTGGTAGGCGATCGCTTTCAAAAAATCTCTGAATTCTAATCAGAAATGTCAAAATGCCATTAACACACCACAAGTACGTATTTCTCCCTTATTTGTCTGATCGAGATCGTTAATCATTTTGTAAATTTCCTCATCGGTAGGCTGTTGTCCCAGTTCTTTGGAGATATTCAGATTATAAGCTTCAGAAAACTGTTATATAATATATTAGTACCTTCAAGCACTTTCTTGAGCTCGTCTTTGTCAATGGCGTCCGAGTTATCACGATCAAAGGCTGAAAAGGCCTCTCTGCTCTTTTCAATTTCCTTTTCGGTGAGGATTGTGTAGGGATCAATCTCGTCCATGTTGATTGCGTTAGAATTAATATTTATAAAATGATTCCTAACAATATGTGTCATAATGCTGAAACAAATGCAATTAAAGATTTACAAATGTTAGGAGCAGAAAAACAGAGCCTAAAGGGAATATCATGTATCCTTTTGGTAGCTACTTTGATTAGAAGCTGACTACCGGAGTATTGAGGAATGATCAATACGGAAATTAGCAATATTGGATGCAAAACAGGATTTTTGCTGAGTTTGAACTACACTCAGGAATCAATGATTAACCGATTTTCTCATTTGAAAAAAAATCGCAAAAATAATATACTTGGAATATATCGCTTCTCAAAGGGAAAGGAGACATACTGACCCTCTTCTTTGTAGTGGGAATTTTTGTCTCACATAAGATCAAAAAACCTTTCTGGTCATAGGAATCTGAGTTAGCAAAAAGAGTTTTTATATCATTTTAAAGGATTTTTGGTAAAGCAGGTCATCCATTTTGCCAAAAAAGAATGAGAGCAGAAAATAACGAGATAAGGTGAGATAGTTGGCAAAAGATCGCATAAAAATTCTCATTGCTACAACTATTACTCTAGAACATATTTCTAATATCAAATATCGCTAATGATGAAAGACGATAGTTATTTTCAAGGTCGTTGAAAACAGTGTCGGTTCAAATACTGAAAGAGGTCAACGGTCTATTTTCCTTACCTTTCCTATTTATATTGATCTATGTAATCACGATCGCTTGTTAACCTCAATCGAAAGAATTATATTCTGCTTGATTCTTAACAACCAGGGTTTGAATAATTGCTACTATTATCACATTGAGGTAAAATACAGCTTATCTATTTGCGAGGTAATCGCAGATTAGGTTATTTGGCTGTGAAAATGAAGGTTGTTATTATTAATTGACATTTGAATTAATATTCTTTACATTCCTAATGGAAGTTTTCTTTTTAGGGTGAGGAATTTCATTTGCAATTTACTTTGAACTGCCCTGTTAGCTACGAGAGAAATCAGGAATTTCTGAGATATACTTTGGTCTAAGAATAATGCATGAAACTGATTAAAGAATAACTCAAATTATTAGTCTTAATCCAATAATAATTATTGCTGCATGAAAGATATAAAATTAATTAATTTAATCAAATATAAGAAATTTGCAGCATCTTAGATTATATAATAAAATCGACTATAGTTTTCCCTCCTTTCTATCTGGAATATTCGACCAAGTTTCATTAAATCCCATTGCCTCACGACCCCACCATCTCTTGCCGTCTTTCTCCTCCTCGTCCCTTGCTACTATGCTTTCGACAGTCATGCTAGCTATTGAGCGGTACACTCCTTCACCCAATGGCTCCTCTGGATTCCATCTTTCTGCTTGTTTCAACGCTCGAATCGCCTTCGGAAGGTGGGTATCGTTATGGTTCACTGCCAACT
>ENA-UOTZ01001069-UOTZ01001069.1-compost-metagenome-genome-assembly--contig:-NODE-1069-length-20591-cov-9.659598_pt1 | contig 20591 bp, 8 predicted proteins | sample MGYA00238144_ERZ746983 | MGnify/ENA primary metagenome ERZ746983 (study PRJEB28759, sample SAMN06268863) | compost metagenome | isolation source: single cell | place: USA: California, Emeryville, Joint... | reverse complement strand
GAAACCGCTCAGAAGTTTTCATGTATTTAACTTTTCGCATTTAATCAGCACATATTCATGTCTGAGTCAACTGAACAACTATGGTAGAAGCGAAAAAGTCAGAGTGTGAATCATACCTAATCCTCAAGACATTAGGCTCTGGAACCTTCGGAGTGTAACTTTTTTGCTATTTTCACACCATTTAACTCTCCTAGTGTCAAGAAAGCTGAAGAAAAATCGACCAAGAATCTTGCAGCTCTCAAAATCCTCATGTTAAATGACTATTCAGAAGAATTTGCGAAAGAAGCAGCTATTCTAGAGCTCCTTAATCACAAAAACGTCATCAAAGTTTTCAAAGTGATCCCGAAAGCCCAATACAAAAAGAAAAACGGAACAATTCTTGAAAGAGATGTGATTGCCATGGAATTTGCTGAGAGCGGATCCCTTTTTGACCATTTGTTCGCTGCGATACAACTCCATAAGAGAGGGTTCACTGAACCTACAATTCGGCGGCTCTTCCACCAAATGGTGGACGCTCTTGAATACTGCCACAAGTCAAAAGTCGTTCATAGAGATCTTAAGCCTGAGAATGTGCTCTTGGACGCGGAATTCAATGTAAAGCTTGCTGATTTTGGAATAGCTACAATCGCTGATAAGCAAAAGCATCTAACCATCTCTGGAACTGAAGGGTAATTTGTCTTTGATTTTTGCTTTTCACTCCTCATTTAACAGGTATCAAGCCCCAGAGATGCTTTCGCAAAAAGGCCATGAGCTCGAACCCACTGACATCTTCGTGTTGGGCGTCATGCTCTTCATGATGAAGGCAGGACATCCACCTTTCGAGGATGCTAGTCCTGGAGACAGCATTTACAAGTGGTTCTACCAAGGCAAAGTTGAGAATTTCTGGAAAGGGATGAGTGCAGTGAAGATGAAGGCATTTGGCAAGGATTTCTATTCGGAAGATTTTAAAGAGCTTTGTTCGGGACTACTGCACCCGGATCCTGCACTTAGATATAAGTTCGAGGATATAAGAGCTAGCAAATGGTATAATGGGGAAGTTGCTGATAAGGAGACGGTTGTGAGAGAATTTACAACTTATCTCGAGAAAATGAATGAGTTGGCTGAAAAAGAAAAAAAGGAGCGAGAAGCAAAGCTGGCTTGCTCTGTTAAAATAGGAGGAGGTAAAGGAGAAGCAACGTTTCAAGGAATTACACCGTATAGAGGAGAGACAGCTGTAATTTTCATGAGAATTTTCTGAAATTTCATGTGAAATAGGGTTCCGTTGAAGATCAGCTTAAGCGGTTTGGAATCAGCTTCGGAGAAAAGAAGAGAGAAATCACGACGAAACCCAAAGGAAAGAGTCAAACTGCCTACGAGATAGTGTCTGGAAACTTGGAGTTATTATTCCAATGCTTGATGCTAGCAGCAGTCTCAGTCTGTGAGAAAATAGATATTAATGAAAAAAAATACAAGGTAGTTTTCATTTATTATCAGAAAATAAAATCGTTGTTAGATTACCGGAAAATTTTCATTGCCAACGAGCAAGCTTGAAAACTATGAAGAAGAGAATTCAAGCGAAGATGAAGTCTCTGGTAGAATATCAATTACTCTATATAGAACAGGCGTCAGAGACGATGAATACGTTATTAACTTCAAAAAAATTGAGGTAATTTGAATAAAATTGACTTTGATTGCTTATTGGCTATAGGGAAATTACTTCCGTTTCTTGCAATTCGTAGAAAACGTTTTCATGAAAGAGTTCAAAAAGCTACCTTGGTGAGCCTCGCGCCATGAATAAAAGTCGTTGTGTAAATAAATAAAACACCTAATATTTCTTCATTTGTTTTTATCGAGGCTATTAATGTTTAAAGTTCTATATCGAGTTATTGTTCAAAAGGTTTATGAAAAAAATTCTCGCCTACACTGAAAGCATCGTTCTTAACTTGATAATTAATAACAATTGAAGACTGCGTACTCAACAGTCACTTTTTATTTGCAAGGCGAATCAATTTTCAGCTTCCAAATTCGCAGACAAAGCCAATTTTTTTCAATAACTATTCCAAACAGGCTCAGTTCTAAAATACCCACCAAGAAAACAAAAAAGTAAAATTGTGGAGCCCTCTAGATCATTCCTTACATGTGTATGCTTTATTCATATACGAAGTAAGCGTTTAATATAATCAATTAAGAGCTTTTGCTCACAATGATCAAGACAATCACTGTAATGACTCCCAATATGGCAAGACCGATAATAATCTTCATCCTCATGTTTCTCCAATACATCAAGCGAGCTTGCTCGTCGGCTTGGTTCTTAAATAGATGACTTTGTTTCTTCAACTCCATGGCTTTCATTTCTGCTTGCTTTTTTTTCAAACAATGTTAGAGGGAAAAAAGCATTGATAACTTACCGATAAATTTGCAGTGTTATCGAGGATCTTTTTCGTTGCATCAGCTCCTATGATGGTGATTTCATCAACTGTTTTCTGAGCTGCGGCGAGCTTATCGATCGCAGGCAAGTCATCATAGGCAGTCACGGTGTCAGGGATTTTCTTTTTGAGCTTCTTTTGAAGTTCTGACTCCTTTAGCTCCCAATAATTCTCAATTTGGAAAAGTTCTTGCAATATTGTCTATTCAAGCCTTGAGTCTCAAAGCTTTCAAAGGAAAGTTACCGAGATCATGCCGAAAGCATGTCGCTCAGGGTAAGAAGTGCTTGTCAACGCTAATCCGCACATTATTAGAGATCAATGGATGGTCGTCCTATTACCGAGATAGAAAAGCTCATGTTTATCCACAGTGCAGTACCAGCTTCCAGTTGGCGTTGTGAGTTTTTGACGCTCCTCTGGCACTAATTGCAAGGATCTGAGCTTTGGGATGAGCTTTGTTGCTTCTTGTTCGAAGGCGGACTAGACAATTCGGATTTATGAAGTGCAAACTTAGTGCTTAATACCTTATTTTTGGATTGATTGCTGTGAGAGGCAAGCAGAACGTTGTCTGAAAACCTGCCAAATGTGAAAAATTTCATATTTTCTCCTTTTCCGCTCATACTGAGAATAGCTTTGTCTTTGGTACGCTTAGTAGATTAGTTTAATGAATTGCGATATCAGTTAATGATTGATTGACTGTTAAATGTAAACAATTTAGAACCGTTGAGCCGGAAATGAACTTAATGAAAATATCGAAATTTGGGCAGTGACCTTTTGATGGTATCAACCTCTTGGTGGTGGAGGTCTACAATGCTTCATTCTGCATAAATCAAGAAAGAAAACTTTCAACAGTGACTCTGCGAACATTTCTCAATGAAATCTTTCAAGAAAAAGCGCATTTCATAGTCTCTGAACAATGAAAATTAATTTGCTGGTAAATTTTCCTAATTTTACACGGATGATCGAGGCAAGAAAATAGGGGAACCTTAAAATACCTAGATAGAGCTTCATCGGCTTTTGCGCAGAATATTTTCTCTTGAATTTCATTGATATTACGTGTTTGGTGAGAGCCCTCGATCGATCTCATCAAAGAATAGTTCTATTTCAATGACATCCAATTTGTTTTTCAGTCTCCCAGGTTTTCAATCAAATGCTATCTAAAATTCATCAACTCAACGCAATTTTTCTAAAATAATTAAAGCAACTCAAACTAGCATTTTCACTGTTATATTACATATATATTGGCCAATGTCAAATCGTAAACCTTGCTTAAACCTCACGATTTGAGGGTTTTCATTGTGATGATAATTTTAGATCATCTTCATGCAATTGTTTGTCATCTGCATTTCAATGGAAAGGAAATTTACTTGCTTTTTATTTTATTATTCAAATTTTAATCTATAAATCAACATATTTCAAGGGCCTTGCATTCACACACATAGGTTAAGCTGTAGATACTTGAAAAAAAAGATATTAATGAAAGTTTATATTAAATTAATCCTCAAATGATGAAATTAGCTCTCACAGTTCTCAGATATTTATTTATAGTGCACTTCCAGATTCTCATCTCATCCGCATTCATAATGACTCAAAAATTCGAACACTCAGATTCATGCGAAGTGATGATTCAGAATTTAGATCCTATTGAAGGCTACATCCTTCTAGTATAAATCTCTGAAGAGAACTAATTTGCTGAGTACGCCTGCAAATACATTCCAAGTTGCTAAGATAATTAATTGGTTTTCTAAGCCGATCGTTTCTGAAAAGCGCTCCTTTGAAAGCTCTAGATATATCCTTCAAGGCCATTGATTATCTTGCAAAGCCTTAAATTATTGTCAGGACAGACTGGACGCTACGATCAGTCACAAAATAATTTTAAGTAAATAGAATACGCATTTGAGTTGCTGAAAAAAATGATTCAGAAATCATTATCGTTCCTTAAATATGAAAAGTCAATTGTGTTGTTTATTTTGCTACTTGCATCATATCGAATCTAAGAAATCTCTTGAGCCACCTTTTCAAAAATTAATTTTGGAAAAATAAAGAAACCTGAATCAGTATCAAATATAAAAGCCATGAGCTAATCCTCTCTTGATTCAGTCTTAATGAGCACTACCACGATTCTCAAGTCCCAATGGCCTCATAAAGGCAGGTATGTCTATCACAGTCTTCATTCTGTGATTGAGAAAATACTTTTAAGAGTTGCTATAAAATTTTTCACGATTGCTATATCTTTGTGCTACTGAAAATACACGGAACTAACTAGTATGATGATGCTGTCGATAGAAATAAGCCGGCTCCTAGTTTTTAGCCAGGTATCTTAGGATATTAGCCTCTAGTTCTCTCTGCTATCCAGAATAGGAGTTCTCTTTTTCTCAAAAAGCTATTCCTTTTTATGACTGCAATCATAGAAGGTGCTACCTTACGAGGTTCTAGCACTATTCAATTCATATTTCAAATAAATATGAATAACAATACTAGCAGGAAACAATTTCATCTTCTTTGACTCAAAGTTTGTTCAACGATCTAATGACTGAAACATAACGCACACAAACTCAGCAAACTAAGCGCTTACCACTGACTCTCAGGATAAAACATTTTTGGCGTGGGCTTTTTCAAGCCAACATTAGAATCAGTCCAAACCAAGACACGAAGGAATAGAAACCTCCATGCTTTGATTCTATTTTCTGCTTACCGGTTAGTTTGTTCGAAGGTGTCTACATTAGACACTTCCTGGCTGTATCAGCCAATGCGCTTAATTTAGCTCTGCATAAGAATTTATGCGATTAAAGGCAAAACGGTTCGATTCTGGTTTTTTTTTTTTAGCTGTAGAGTAGAGCAGCGCCTTTGATCCATGATAGAACTTTGCAATCGAGGAAGTGAATTACTCCGCAAATTTGTCTGCTCTTGCCATCATGAAGAAGAACGCTAATAAAATGAACACAATGCCTCAGAGAGCGTGCTAATATCTTGTACAGCCCTTTTGCTACTCACCCTCTGTTAGCTACATCGCCTTCTGGTCCATATCCAGAGAATTTTGGCTCGATGGACAGAGCATCTAAACTGTTTAATTAACAATTCTATGGAATTTCGATAAGTATTTCTCAAATAAGGCAAACTGCAATCTACACCTACTGTAGAACTCCAAACTACGAATTTTTCAAATGCTTTAAAGCTTTTTTAGAAGATTTTTTTTGAAGTGCCTCATTCTGATATCGTTCATTATATCAGATTAGCAATCCAACTTTAATCAACATTAGGACTTATATCAGTGATTCCGACTCATCCATGAACCTGAGAAACAATTCCCGTCGAATTAATTTATTTACTTCGCAGATGACGTCATTGTCAAAAGCAAAGCAGATCGTATTTCCAACTCTCAGATTTCACAAGGCAGCTTCTGAAAAGAGCAGTTTTCAAGGCCAGGTTGCATCAGTATCAGTTGTCAGACAAATAAAAATCGAACACAAATTCCCAGGGGACTGCTGGATTCTTTCTGAATAAGTAAGCGCCTTACAAATGATTTTTCGAACCTGAGAATTGCGCTGACAGATTTTTTTATCAAGATAACGATTCTGATGGAAAATATGACAGTACCCTCGAAATTGCGCTCTCCAGCTCTGACTCTCTCCTCTGATTCGCTTTTTTTTTGCAAAGACAAGCCATGACCCTTACTTACGTCATCATCGAAGTCAATATAGAACGTAGATGATTCCTAATTTGTTTTTTCCAATTTAAAGACCGCGCAGCTCGAATTCTAAATTAATTTGCTTAAAATCTTCGCATTTTCAGCGTTTAATCACATTATTAGTCTCCCAAAAAAGGATTGAGAGCTCTTATGGCTTATACCTGCTGCTTGTCGTTATGGAAGAGTGCCTCAGGTCCACAATAGAGTACTTAACTTTAATTTCAGCTGCAAGCATAGTGCAATGAGACCAAGAGTTTTGGAATAATTACAACAAAAAGATGGTGTTCAATTAGTTGATGAGAGGCTTAAAGATGCGTAGTTTCGTTTTGTTTGCTAGAGAAGAGCACATGAATTAATTTATATGGTTTTCTGAAAACTTATACACCTAGCGAACCAATATTTTAATAGTTTTTCTGGTAATCTGGGAACCAGGTGAGCTGATTCTAATTGCTTAGGCTAGGTAAACTATATCTGACCCGTTGGATGATAGATAGATAACCTTAGATGGTTCCATACACAAATGATTTATTTTGGTGCATAGTTATAAGTCAGGGGTCCTTTGATTAAAAGATCAACTCTGAGAAACCTTTCTCAGAAATAAATTTGCGCTCAACCGCATGATTTGGATTTTATTTGCCATGTGTTCTTGAAAATAAACAGAAGCACAGATAGATTATTTATATCAATGTGCAACATAATTGAGCTAACCTAGCATTATTTTCTAAGATGCACCAATGAGTTACTTTAAGACAACGATTTTTGCTCAGGGGTCTTTTGTATATAAAATTTTAATTATGAGGCGATTTTCAAAAAATGATTTTCAGACTCAAGCGCATTAGAAATTATTAAAGAGTTATCCTAAATAATAACATCGAAACAAGTTACTCAGACATAGCAATGTCAGATCCTCTTCAAAGACCAATGCTATACTGGTGCTTTTTGATCTCATTCTTGATCATACTACCAGGTAAAAAAAAATTTATGGTTGCTAGTTGTTGACTCTAAAATTTTAGGAACAAACCAACAAATCACGGATTTAAACACTCCAATTTCAATCTCTGAGGCCATCAGTTTATCTTTGTGGGACGTCTTGACAGGATCCGCAGGGTCTGTGACCTGCGCTGGTCAGGATTGGTTCGGTGGGCCGGGTTTTTTAGTTGATTCGTGGATTTCTAAAACTTATGATGGATTACCAGCTCACCATTCATTAGAGGTCTCTTTTCAGCTTTATTTCGGTGATTCTTGGACGGGCGAGACATTTCTTTTCGTCGCTGATGGGGTCACAATTTGGCAGCAGCAAATTTCGGGAACTCAGACAACAACAAATTGCGGCGCTGCTGACTTAGATAAAGGGGTGGTTTCAAATTCATTCTTTTTCTCTCATGATCATGATACCTTCACAATGGACTTGCTCTCTCTCTCCATCACATCACCTTCACCTCATTGGTGGGCGATTAATAATATATTAATTACTCCCATTAATAGTTGTGTGACAAATTGTCTCACCTGCAATGGGCCGAATGCTAACAACTGTTTGAGTTGTGATGGCAGCACTTTCTTGTACACCGATGGAACTTGCATTACGAATTGCCCTTCGGGCTATTATGGAGATACGAGTACTCGAACATGCACAAGTAATTAAATATTAATTCTCTTGCCTTACTGAATCACGCTTTTGAAATTAGCTTGTAACAGTGTCTGTGCAACCTGTTCTGGACCATCTGCGACAGAATGTCTCTCTTGCTCATCACTTAAGTATTTCTTGGCGACTAATAATTCTTGCGTCTCCTGCACTCAAACTGGTTATTATATCAGTGGTTCGAATTGCTTATTGTGTGATGCTACCTGTCTTGACTGCTCGGGAGGTTTAGAAACCAATTGTATTTCCTGCAGCGTTGGAAAATATTTGTATCCTTCAAATAACACTTGTGGAAGTTGCAGTGGTTCTCAATTTTTTATCAGCGGATCTCAATGCCTTGCATGTCACGCTTCTTGTTTAACTTGTACAGATGCAACAGCGACGAGCTGTACGAACTGCCCGAGTCCCAACTTCTTGCTGGTTTCAAATAATTCTTGTGTCAGCTGCATGGTGAATGGATATTATCAGAATCCTCCTTACTGTACTCCTTGTGATCCTACTTGCAAAACATGTTCAGGACCTTCAAATAATCAGTGTCTTTCCTGCTATACTGGCACTTATTTTCTGGCAAGTAATAATTCATGTGTCAGCTGTGACCAAGATGGTTACTATATCAACTCTGATACTTGCTCTCTTTGTGATTCAAGCTGTGCACGATGCAATGGACCTTCAAACACCCACTGCACTGCTTGCTATACAGGAAAATATCTTTTTGGTGGCAATAATACATGTTTGAGTTGTACAGTCCCAGGCTATACAGCCTCAGGACAGAATTGTGTAGCCTGTGATATCTCTTGTACTACATGTTCTGGAGCCGCTACGACTTGTACTGCCTGCAATTCCGGTTATTACTCTATACTATCAAACAGTTCTTGTGTGTCCTGTACTGGAGGGAATGGATATTTTTTGGATCCTCCTAATTGTACTCCATGCGCAACAGGCTGTAAAACATGCACAAACCCAGCTGTAACTGCATGCCAGGATTGTATTGCAGGATATTGGTTCTTAGTGTCAAACAGTTCATGTGTAACATGCAATGTCGATGGATATTGGAAAAACAGTGGCACAAAAAGGTGTGATACTTGCGATCCTGCTTGCAGACGTTGCTCAGGAAGCCTTCCCACCCAATGTACTGCTTGTTATACAGGGTTGTACTTATACAGCGGAAACAATACTTGTGTGCCCTGTGCATTAGATGGTTTTGCGAAAGTCGGTGCTAATTGTGTTGCTTGCGATCCTTCCTGTGCTACTTGCACTGGAGGACTCCCGGGAAATTGTTCAACCTGCGCTGCCGGGAAATACTTTGTAGCCTCCAATAATTCATGTGTGGATTGCATTGGTGGAGGGTATTATATCAATGGAGCTAGTTGTTCTCCTTGCTCTATAGGATGTGAAGTATGCTCTGGTCCAGGTGCCACTCAATGCAGCAGCTGTCTGGACGGATACTATTATTTTTTCTCCAATTCTTCGTGTTCAACCTGCAATAAAGATGGCTATTTTGGAAATACTGTCACTAAAACATGTGATACTTGTAATCCTGCTTGCCGACGTTGCAATGGGACTCTACCCACTGACTGTCTCTATTGTTATTCGGGACTTTATCTTTACTCTGCAAATCACACCTGCCTCCCTTGCAACGTGGACGGATACGCCATCGTTGGGCAGAATTGTGTTGATTGTGCTTCCACATGTCAAACCTGCTCCAACAAATTCCATACGAACTGTTTAACCTGTTATTCTGGGAAATACCTTCTGCTTTCCAATAACTCTTGTGTGAGTTGTACAGCTCCAGGGTACTACATAGACAGTGCTTATTGCACTCCTTGTTACTTAGGTTGCAAGACTTGTACCAGTAGCTCAGGCACTGCATGCTCCGATTGTCTTACAGGTTACTATTTCCTGTCTTCGAACAACTCTTGTACCACTTGCAATGTGGATGGTTACTCTCCAAACAGCGGCTCTCAGACTTGTGAGTTGTGCCATTCGAGCTGCCGAACATGTACAGGTAACTCCAATACCCAATGTACTGCCTGCTACATGGATAAATATCTGTTTTCTGGAAATAATACCTGTTTGGATTGCAATACTCCTGGATATGTAATTGAAGGAATGAACTGCAAGACATGCGATCCATCATGTGCGACATGTAGTGGAACTACTGCAGCCTCCTGTCTCACTTGCCCTCCAAGCAGATATCTGTTATTGTCTAATAACTCTTGTGTCCTCTGCAATGTTGCTGGGTACTTCATTGATGCTTCTTATTGCAAAAAATGCGACACTTCATGTGCTACATGTACAGGAGCAGGACCCACTAATTGTGCAACTTGTCCAGGTGGTAAATTCTTTTTCTCATCAAATAGCTCGTGTTTGGCTTGCAATACAGAAGGCTATTTTAAAAATACCGTTGCTAAAACTTGTGATCCATGCAATCCAAACTGCAAAGGATGCACTGGCAGCTTAGCCACGCAATGTACATCTTGCCCAACAGGAACATACTTCTTTACAGCAAATAACAGCTGCGTTCCATGTAACGTGGAAGGGTATACTATTTCCGGAACGAATTGTAGTGCTTGTGATGCCTCCTGTCTTACTTGCAATGGAGTTACTGCGAACAGTTGTACTTCTTGTCCTTCGAATTTATATTTCGTTGTGAGTACAAACGCATGCACTAATTGTATCGCAAATGGATTTTTCATCTCCGGATCAGATTGTTTAACATGCGATTCCAGTTGTAAACGATGCAGCGGAGCTCTAGCAAACCAATGTATTGCTTGTTATACCGGGTATTATTTCACGGACAGTAACACTTGCTCTTTATGCAACACTCCGGGAGTGGTAGTATTCGGCTCTCTTTGCAAATCTTGTGATTCAACCTGCGCAACTTGCTCAACTCCAGATCCCAATGGTTGTCTCACCTGCGCACCTGGTAAATATTACTATAGCACTAATTCTACTTGTCTCGCTTGTGATGTTGATGGTCATTATATTTCAGGATCAAACTGCTTAACATGTGATTCTTCATGCAAGGCCTGTAATGGAGCAACCGCAACACAATGCACTGGATGTTATGCTTCTAAGTATCTATTGCTATCAAATAATAGCTGTGTGAGCTGCGATGTCGCAGGATTCTTCATCAGTACAGGTTCCCACTGTTTTGCATGCGACTCTTCATGCTATACTTGCTCGGGTGCAGCAGCAAACCAATGTCTCTCCTGCACTGGAACACGCTACTTCATGGCTTCCACGACTTCATGTGTAACTTGCAACCAAGACGGTTATTTCCCTAACACAGGAACGCAAACCTGTGACTCTTGTCATTCCTCATGCGCTCGGTGCACTGGCAATCTTATCACTCAATGTACTGTTTGTTACACTGGTTCTTACCTATTTGCTGGCAATAATACCTGCTTAGCATGCGATCAGCCAGGCTATTTTATCTCAGGAACAAACTGCTTGACGTGTGATAGTTCCTGTGCTACATGCAGTGGTCCGAGTCCAACGAATTGCCTGGCCTGCCCTCCCGGAACATACCTGCTGATCTCGAATTCAAGCTGTGTTGCCTGCATAGCCAGTGGCTATTTCCAAAATTCTCAATATTGCACTCCTTGTGATCCTTCATGTGCCAGCTGTGTAGGCACAGGACCGACCAGTTGCACGACATGTGCCGCGGGTTATTACTTCGTTTCAGCAAATTCATCGTGTCTGGCCTGCAATCAAGACGGCTATTTCCCAAATTCACTGGCAAATACCTGTGATCTATGCGATTCAAGTTGCAAAAGATGTAGTGGTAGCTTACCCACACAGTGTACGTCTTGCTATACAGGCTTGTATTATCTTGCATCCAATAGCAGCTGTGTTCTATGCAATGTAGATGGTTATACAATCAGTGGGACGAATTGTCTTGGATGTGATGAGACTTGCCTCACCTGCAATGGAGTTGGGCCAAACTCCTGCACAACCTGTGATTCTAGTGCCGGCAGGTATATGTTGGTTCAGAACAGTAGCTGTGTCAGCTGTACGGTGGATGGATATTATAATGATGGCACTTACTGTCTCTCATGTGATCCTTCCTGCCGAACATGTAATGGGCCGCTAAATACAAACTGTCTCACGTGTGCGAATGATAAAGCCCTTATTCCAGGAAACCATTCGTGCGTGGGATGTGGTGCAGCTGGATACTATATATACATAGGAAATTTATCGTGTGTTGCTTGCAACATCCCTGGATATTATGTTGGGTATGGAAATTGCAGAGAATGTGACCCAAATTGTTTAGAGTGCCAAGGTTCAAGCAACAATTGCACAGCCTGCCCAGCGAACAAATATCTAATGACTTTCGACAACACCTGTGTTTCTTGCAATATTCCTGGTTACTTTATCAATGGCACATTTTGCTCTCCTTGTGATTCTTCATGCCTCACCTGCTCAGGTCCATTGAGCACAAATTGTCTCACGTGTCCCACAGGAAAATATTTGGTTGCTGCCAACAATACATGCGTCAGCTGCAATGTCGATGGTTTCTTTAAGTCTGGCACAAAATGCGAGCAATGTGACTCTAGTTGCAGGACATGTTCCGGAACTCTCTCAACTCAGTGCACTGGCTGTTTTGTTACCAGTGGCTACTTCCTACTCAACGGAATTTGCAAGCGCTGCTCCCAAAGTGGTCAGTATTATGATGGAACCGATTGCCAGCCTTGTAGCTCAGCCTGCTTACAATGTTATGGTCCATTATCTACGAATTGTATTTCTTGCAATCTTGGACTCTATTTGATAAGAGGAAACGCCAGTTGTTCAGCTTGTACAAGTGGATCTTACTTTCAAGATGGAGAATACTGCACACCATGTCACTCTAGTTGCCTCACTTGCTCAGGTCCTAATCCAACAGACTGCATTACCTGTCCATCCAGTTTATATTACTACCAACCAACTAGCAGTTGTGTTGATTGCATGAATACGGGAGTATTTGTTAACGGAGGAAATTGTCTCAATTGTGATTCCTCTTGCAACGATTGCTATGGAGCATCGACAAACTGCACTGGTTGTCCTGCAGGTCAGTATTTGGTGCTTTCAAATTTCTCATGTTCACTGTGTAATGTAAATGGCTACTTTAAATCAGGAAATAGATGTAGAGAGTGCGATCCAAGTTGCCTCACTTGCTCAGGGTCCACAGCACAAAGTTGTACGAGTTGTCCTCCTAATACATATTACCTTTCAACGGATTCTAGCTGCACAACTTGCAGTTTAGTCGGGTATTATGTCAACGGCAATAATTGCTCAAAATGCGACAGTTCTTGTTTCACTTGCTTTGGATCTCAAGCAAACCAATGTCTCAGCTGTAAAACAGGGCAGTACGTGATGGATGGCGTCGGTACCTGCGGAGGGTGTCCCTCTAACAGATACTTTATTCAAGGAAACAAATGTAGAAAGTGTGATTCAAGTTGCTTGCAATGCTCTGGCATCTACCCAACCAACTGCACTGCTTGTGAATCGCCAAATTTCCTTATGACATTGAACAACAGCTGCACCATTTGCAATTATAACAAAGTTTATCAATCTGGGAGCTCTTGTCTCTTTTGTGACCCAGCTTGTCTGAGTTGCATCGGCCCAGGATACTACCTATGCACCAATTGCGACAGTGGATATTACAGAAATTCGTTCGACATGTCTTGCGTTTCAGAATGCCCTGACCTGCTCTCAAGCGACGCTTCGACCATGAATTGCGTGATCCCAGATACCGAACCGATCAACTTTGCAAATGATTTCAAGGCTGCCTTCGATGCTGGAACTCCTAATGTAGCAGCTCCTATGCTTACTCAAAGAATCCAGGCAGTGACCACCATACTTCTCAATTTTGAATCTCAAAAGCAAGGAACTGGCTGCCCATCCTGCTCTTCTCAAGGCACTTGTGTGACCAGTGCTTATTATCAAAGCGAAAGATGCATTTGCCAAGATGGTTACAATGGCACGAATTGCGCTCTCACCTTAAATCAAGCAAAAGCTCTGGAGTCTGCAACGACTCATCTCTTAGACTATATCGACACCCAAACGTCTCAATTAGACTTGAAAATCAACACTGACGAGATGTCTTTATATTTAGATTCAGTACTTCAGCTCGTAAGTAGTCCTTTTACCTCTGATTCAGAAGCAACTCAAGCTCTTAATATCATACAAAAGATTGTTTCCAAAGATCTCACAACCAGAGGCGCGAGTGATCAGTTCGACCCTGAAAAGCTGCAAAAAGTGCTCCAAATTTATGATGCTTGCCTCAGCTATGTTAATAATCAAGACTGTAATCTCGAGAAACAAGCTTCTCAGGACATTTATAACGCTTCGACTCCCTTATTCAATGACCTGAGCATCCTTCAATTAAACGCAAAAACCATTAACGACTCTCAATCAGTCATCAACTCAACTAATATCGACCTTGGCTCAAGGAGAATGCAGGCCTCTCTGGGAACTAACATCACGTTTGAGTCTCCTCCGACCATAGCTCAGTTCGAACCTCAGATTACCATCGATCCTAGCGTTATTCTCGACGTGCATGTTGCATATTGGAAAACAGACCTCCTAAATTGCCCTAGTGATCGCAATTCGTCGAAACCTCCGTTGCTCATGGTTACTATTAACGATGAAAACAGCGCGACGAAATCGAAATTCTCGGGAAATTTCTCAGCCAGGTTGTTTTATCCGCTTGGAGCTGGCGAGAAATACACTGGTTGTGAAAATAAATGCGAAGCTCTCTCAACTATCTTAGGCAACTTGAATTACTTCCAATGCTACTGCTCATCAGTCGATTCGCTCGGCTCTGATTTAGCTCTCTTCAAGTTATTTGCTGACTCGAATTTCTGGAAACTGCTCAAGTGGTCTGCTCTAGCCAATTACGACTATCTTGGTTCATGGGCTTTCTGGCTGCTGTTTGTGTTGTTCGTGTGGTATATTTTATCGCTGCTGGCCATCTATTTCAGCATTATTTCAACGCTTTCTTACAAAATACCTCGAGGGATGACGATGAATATCAATATTAAGCACTTCAAGATAGACGCACCATTTTTCAAGATGCTGGGCAAAGCTTGTTTCGTAAATTTTCTCTCGATTTACCTCTAATTCACTTATTCTTATTAGTACGGCCATAGTTTTTCCTCGATCTACTTCTATGATGACAAAATTTACCCAAGACCTGCTCGTCTCACGCTCATGTACTGCAGATTCTTGCTCCTCGGCTCCTTTTCAGCCGCCTTTAATAAAGCGGCTGTGGTACGCTTTGTTTTCTTGCTCAGAACTCTAATTTTTTAAATCTGTAATAGAGTGGCACCGTAGAAACTATCATGTTAATGATCATGCCTTACTTCACCGTCGTGCCGATTAATATCATACTAAAGTCGGTTTTGATTAGAAGTAGAAAGTCGTATATCGCTGAGACGGCCCTTACCAACCTACGCAAGAGGAGAAACGCTGCGATAAATATAAACGCTCCTAAAGAGGAGACTAGGACAAGTAAAATCAAGAGGTATGTAAGATCCGTCCTTAGCGTTGCTGTCGTAACGGTGGTTATGCTGGGTTGCACTTATATTATCATCGTTGTCGCCGCGAACAGCACACACGAGGAATCCCAGAAATGGGGGAAAAACCTGCTGATTTCACTAGCTCAGGATGTATTCCTCAGTCAAATCCTCAAGTTAGGAATCACTCTTTACTTGCTAAAGATCATCGCGAAGAAAAAACGGAAAAGGATAGTAATGAAAATGATGAAATTCATGATCGACCCATTAGCCGCCAGAGCCTTGGCTATCTCTTTCATTAAGCCTTCTAAAGAAAGCGCCGAAAATCCATATCTTGACGACTCAAAGCAGGAAGGCGATAAAGGAGAAGACTCAAATTCTTCACCGGAAAATGCGAAACTACGAAAAGAATACCCAGAGGTTAATAGTCCAACCATTACAAGTCCCATTACAACCCGGGGATTTTGGAATTCTCGAACGAATATAACCAAGTCACAAAGAGTTAGGGCGCGACTGAAAAGTGAAATTGACATTCCGACTCAACTAGAGTCTAGCCCAACGAGCACTAAGCCTCAAACAAGGAATCGGTTGAAGAGTGAAATCATTGTCCCGACTCATGTAGACTCTAGCCCAAAGAGCTTCAAGCCTCTAGCAAGAAGGAATCGGCTGAAAAGCGATAATATCATCGGGACTCAGCTCGACCTGCAAGAACTCGAATTAGCCGCGGTGCCCAGTCTTTCGAATATGTTGGAAAGCAATGAGGCTCCTGGACCAGAGATCCGACCGAGAGGATCGAGTATCAAGAGCTTGCAAGAGACACAAAGGAGGAATTCGATTGAAGCCATGTTAAATAATTTCACGTCTGCCACCCCGCAGATAAAAATCGGTGCTGAGAAGCCAAAAGTCAAGATAATTCAAAAACGAAGGAAAACCAGCGGCTCTCCTTTTTTGGCGGGTTTGGACCCGATTAAAATTGGAAGCGGTGAAGAAGATGGCTTCTAACTCTGAACTCATTTTAAAAGATTTATTAGGATTATTATTCAAGGTGAATCACTTACTTATTTGTTGTTTGTATTTGATAGGTACTATTCAAGTAAGTTTATTCCACATTTGAAACTAATCCATTTATCCATATTTCAAACGACCCTTTGCTTACATATAAATATACATAGAATCAGTCATGTAATATCTGAGAAAAATTTAAATAAGGTGCAAAAATATCCACAGGCATTTTGCCGATAAGCATCATCAACACCTAAAAATTCGCGCTCATAGTCAATTCGCGATAGGAGCAGAATCTTGAATTGAATTGTGGAGAATCTTGTAATACAATTCTATACTGTTAGAGCTGACTTTGAATCCATTGCAGGGCTTCAATAGTACCACTTTTTTTTGTTGCCGAGCAGCCATGAATACACCATTTTCTCCCTTCAATTGTATTCAATTCAAGCATTTTTGCGATCTCATCGATACTCATTACATCTTTGAGATCTTGTTTGTTTGCCAGGACGAGAATGGGAACTCCTTTAAACTCATCTTCGCAAAGTAACTTTATAAACTCTGCTTTTACGATCTCCATGTAAGCTCTATCCTGAGAGTCAACCACAAAAATAATGCCATTTGTATTGTGATAATAAGAAGATCTCATAAATTGTTGGTATTTCTCGCCACCGCCTAAGTCCCAGGATATAATTTTGAGATTCTCCCATTTCGCTGTATCTGGACCGTGTATTGAGAACGCTTTAGGTTCAAGGATGTCCATATAATGAAGAAATGACGTTTTGCCAGCACCATCCATGCCCAACATGAGCACTTTTTTCTCTTTTTCTTTGAAGAATGTTGGCTACTGAATTGGATATTGTCTGAGGAAAACGCGTGATCTGGAAGGAAATTTGATAAAAACTGACTTCTTATTAATTTATCAAACCAGTAAGCATATAGAGAAAACTTTTTGTAATCATGTCGGCAATGGTAACATGTCCGAGCATCAAGAGAGAAGAAGAGCACTCCTTTTTCCATACCTCTACTTCTTTTGTGTATTCTATCCTTTCAAAAGAAAGTCATATAATCGAGGTACAATTGTAGAAATAAAGCTATAAATTGCTAGGATCTAAATGAGTTGAATCTTCCAAGATTTATATTCAATGGCCTTGTCTTCCGGGTGAGAAGCTTTCTCTTCTAATAGCGTTCCATATAAAGCGATCAATAATCGAACAGCTTTTTTCTCTTGTGTGATGTGATGTATACAAGAACTCCTTGAAAAAAATGTTCACTAAAGATAGAATTGAGATGATATTTTCTTTTCAACGGTTACTGTGATAGCACCACACCATACTTTTTCAGAATAGCAGACGCTTTTCTGACGTCTATGAAAATTCGAATTAAAACACGTGATTAATTTCAGCAAAAATTTCTGATCACTCTGCCAGATAATGCTGTCTTTTGCTGACTGTTAAGTAGAATTCTGTCGATTTATAAATCATTCCTTTGAATAATTCACAGAAAATATTCATTCCAATCAATGCTCACTCAACTAGGAAATTATCTTCCTAAACATTCAGATCAACATTCACCTCTTGCTCTCCGAGGGAAACAAACCAGACCCTCTCTCCATCCGCTCTTTAAAAAGATACAAGAGGCATACATTAAAAAATCTGATAAAGAGCAATCCAAATTAAGAGACAAAGAGAACGAAACAGATGTTGAAGAAGAAAAGAAGACCCCAAAATATCCAAAAACCAAGGCTTCAAGCAAGCAACCTAAAAAGGCTAGGGAACCTATTTTAAAACCAATATTACCATCTACCCAGAGCCCAAAGCTAATGATTCAAACGGTTCATATAGAGAAGGGCAAACAGATAGGATCAACAATGCAAATATCGAAATGCAAAATTTGTCTTCAGAACTTACGAGGATTCGATCTGATTTGCCCGGAAATCAATTGCTGTTCAAGCCTCTTCCATCTGGCCTGCCTCAAGGCTTATGCACTTGATTGCCTTAATAACGGCAAATTCCCGATCAAATGCCCACAGGCTGGTTGTGGGTACGACATAACGAGTATCTATCTGAATCAGATTGTTGGCCTGGAAGAAATGTGCAAATACCTGAGACTAATCACAGGGAAAGAGCTGTTTAGAAACCCTAAGCATTATACCCAATGCGCAACAAGGGACTGCGATCATATTTTCAGGCATTTGAATTCTCATGATACTAGTTATGAGTTAACTTGTCCAAATTGCCATAAAAAAACATGTAGAAGATGTAAATTAGGATTCCATACAGGGCTGAGTTGCGTAGAATACAAACATTTGGACGCGGTTGACGTGGAGGCATATAAGGTGTTTACGAAGGAAAATTACCAGAAGTGCTCAAATTGTAACTATTATGTTGAAAAAACAGAGGGCTGCAACCACATTAGCTGCCGATGCGGTGCCGAATTCTGTTACAAGTGTGGACTGAAATGGAAAACGTGCAAGTGTTGATAGAAAATTAATTCGTAATTTGTAGTCGTAATGAATATGCTGCCAGACTTATAATCTACATTAAATAGTTGAGAAGGCTGAACGGAAATTTTTGATAAATAAATTGAATTCTGATACTGTTTTGAGAAATGAAGAAAAAGCGTTAACTCTCAATCTCTTCGAAACCGCTCTTAGCTGAGCTGGCTCTCGTTTCTCTTAGGGGATTCTCGAAATTGCTTCTCAAAAAGTTCTTTTTTAATTGGAGACAGAACTCTATATATTTTCACTTTGATTTATTTGCTGACTGCTCTCCATGCTACGACAGATTCAGCTGGATCACAGGCTTATCAATTTCTAGTGATGAGCTGGGTGGTTTTCATAGATAGGTCTCGATTATCACCGATTCGACCTCAAACAAGTTTTATAAGAGTATCAGTTAGAATGCTCCTATTATAAGAACCCTTTTAAATTTACTCATTCTGTTCGAGCGAAACCTAGTTATATACCATAAAATAGGGCCTTTTCATCTAAAGCCATTCGAGGAGCGTGACCTTGCAACAACTCATTGTTTGAAGATTCTCAATGAGTGTAGTAGCAGCCTATTATAATAAGAAAGCTGAATTGTTAGTACCTATTGATGATTAGTAGATGAATAGCTGGCGCTTAATAAAACGAAAGAGCGTAACTTCCTAACGGAGGTTCTTTAGCAATAGTTTAATCGAAGCACATACAAATATCCTTTTTAATGGTTTCTTTTTCTTATGAAAAGTGGATTAATGGCACATTTAACCGATAGATGGCACTAGAATGCACTTAGTATTACAAATACAAGTCATTGAGGCCTATTCGCGATCATAATAGCACCAAAAGCTTCTCTACCGATGATAGAGTCGAGTGATGGGGGTGGTGAGCTAGCATTAAATCACCAATTAGCAATATTCAAAAGCATTTCTTCTCGAAGAAGAGGCCATCTGACCCTTCAAAGTTCCAACTTATTGAGTAATGCATTTAGAATTCTTAATTTAGCAAAAACGCACCATGCCATCTGTGAGTGATTCGGGAAGTATATCGTGATTGCTGTGTGTCCTAAAATTGGGCTTCCCGATCGACTACTGACCAGAATTCTTGGCTGCTTCACTTTAAATAGCAAGAGCGCAAAATTCATAACAACATAATAACAACTTTCTCATATCAATAAACAACAACTATGCCAACTTTCGATCTTGACCTTTGCCTTAGAACTTTAAGAGACGGAAAAATCCTTTCAGAAAGAGACCTTCGACTCCTTTGCGAGAAGGCAAAAGAGATCTTAATTGAAGAATCAAACATTCAGCCAGTCTCAGCCCCCGTGAATGTCTGCGGTGACATCCATGGACAATTTTATGATCTATTGAAGCTTTTCAGGACAGGTGGAGAAATCCCGGACAGCAATTATATCTTCATTGGAGACTTCGTTGATAGAGGGTACCATTCCGTTGAAACCTTCCAGTATCTTCTCTGCCTCAAGCTCAAGTACCCAGGCAACATCACGCTCTTAAGAGGAAATCACGAGTCACGCCAAATTACAAGGACTTATGGATTCTACGACGAGATCGTGAAGAAATACGGAAATGCTAATCCTTGGAAATATTGCACTGATGTCTTTGATTACCTTGGAATAGGAGCCGTTATCGAGGGGAAGATTCTCTGTGTCCATGGGGGCATTTCTCCAGATGCATGGACGTTGGATGACATCAGATTAATTGAAAGAAAAATGGAAATCCCTTACAGTGGGCCATTCTGCGATATCATGTGGTCAGATCCCGATGACATTGAAGACTTTAAGTTAAACCCAAGAGGGGCGGGATGGCTTTTTGGAGGAAACGTAGTGAAGAAATTTAATCGTATGAATGTTGATCTGAAT
>ENA-UOTZ01001067-UOTZ01001067.1-compost-metagenome-genome-assembly--contig:-NODE-1067-length-20635-cov-10.841522_pt1 | contig 20635 bp, 10 predicted proteins | sample MGYA00238144_ERZ746983 | MGnify/ENA primary metagenome ERZ746983 (study PRJEB28759, sample SAMN06268863) | compost metagenome | isolation source: single cell | place: USA: California, Emeryville, Joint... | reverse complement strand
ATCCATCCACTGCTGAAACGAATACCAAGTATTCTGTGCCATTATTTAGATTTGATAGAGTTATCGTCGTGTTTGAATTAGCCTAAAGAGAAAACAGGCCGTGAGAAAGATTTTTCATAATTTGTCATACTTCGACGGAGATACTAACGTAAGCGTCTGCTGAGAAGTAAAGTCCATCAGAATTATGCACGACTTGGTACGAGCTCGCATTTCCAGCAAACATTTGCCCAATATAGTCAGTTCTATTGTAGTCAGGAGGACCAGAGTTGGTACCGTCGCAGATAACGGTCAACTCATTGAAGGCAGTAACTTTGCATTCACCGCCAGGAGAATACGTGGTTTCCGATAGGTATCTGATAGCAGAGTCAATAGAGTATGTAGTTGAAGGGAAGATCGTTCGGTTAACGGTATAGGCAACTGCATGGATAGTAGCAGCTGCGTTTATTGAGATCTGCGAGATATTTATCGAATGGACATCCGGTGTGAAGGTCATTTGCTCCGGACTGAGCCATCTGATGTCTGGAGGGTTAAAACTCGTTGAAGAGATCTGATAACCGACATTAATCTTGCCTGTTCCCACTAAAATGATAAAAATAAAATTGCTAGTGTTAAGTTCAGCTAAGAAAATAAATCTTACTTGCAGCATCCAATGCTCCGATATTCGCGTTGAGTAAAGTAGCAATATCCGAAGAGGCCGGCTCGTTCAACTCGTCAAGTGGGGGGAATATCGCAAGGATCACTTGGGACCCTGTGGATGGTGCTGGCAGTGAAGACTGAGTCACATTGGTAACCGGCATGATTCTGTTATATTGCGAAGAGTTATATGCATTCGGGTCGTATGAAGAATTTGAAGAGTTCATCTCCCATGTAGTATTTATCGCTGAGCTACCAGCGCTTTTTTCGAAGGTATTGAGATCATACTCCATGCGGCTTGTACTGACGCCGATGACTTTCTGGATCGCTTCCTGAAGAGCAGTAACATCTGCAGTAGTGACAGATGAAGCTGTCAAACCAATGCTGACCTTTACAGGCCAGTCAGCAAGCGTTGTGAATGTGTAGTTAACAACTTCGTCGGCTGTGTTTCCATAAAAGTTTTCCGCCCAAATATAAGCATCATATTGCATCTGATCTCTCAAACCACCGATCGTAAACGTGTAATCGTAGTTAGACACTTCATCAACCCATTCTCCAACAACGTACTCTCCTCCAAAGTAATCGTATGAGATTTGTTTGGCCTTGGCGTCTTCGTAGGCAGGAGCTGGACTTCCTGACGGCAGGCACATGAAAAGGAATGTAGTGCGCTCGCTCATAATGAATCTTACTGTAAAGTTGTGGCTTGCGACCCCCAAGAGCTCACTCTTCAAGATAACAGGGTAGATTGACAAGGTTTTGATCACATAGAAAGTGTCAGTTGGATTGCTGATTTTAAAGACGCCTTTATTCGTTCCATTAACCAAATACAAAATTTGGCCTTGATCACCCTCAGCAGACTTTCCGGCGGAAACCCAGAATTTTCCAACGGTTTGACCTGATTTGAATGTAATGTTTGTAGGGAAGATGTTAATTTCAGTAGGATAGCTTCCCAGCTGAATAATCTGGATGACAACATCGACTGTCGGGCTTTGTCCGAGGGTGACGTAGATCGGAACAGACCGCCCTCCTCCGTAGATGGTACCGATAGGGCTGATCGTAACTGGAACATATCCACTTTTGATATGAACAGCGAGAGGTCGGATCACCCAATAAGTGTTTGTGGTATCTCCTGTGAGTGTCCATTCGATGTAGGCGGTCTGAGTTGGAGTACCTTCAGCAACTCCGATCCAAATATCAACTGTTCTTGATCCTGTGGTGATAACAACGGAATCAACATTGAAGACGTCGCTTACTGTTGGCACAGGGATGATTGTGTATGACTGCGTCACAGGTGCCGGGAAAACGAATGTTAGTTGGGCTGAGCTTCCTGCGATAAGATGAAGGTCTTCGTTATTATTTAGCACAATTAGCTGGCCGTTATTTGAGTAAACGAGAGGGAGTGGCTGGTTCAGATTGGAATATGTTTTCGATAAGAAAGCGGATCCTACAATGAAGGCCAGACTAGGATACATGGCAATTCCCGCGTCCAATGGAGCATAAAGAGTACTTACAGTGATGTCGAGGGTTGACCCAGCAGTATAGGTTCCTGTAAATGAAACAGGAATATTGTTCGCGAGGGTTTCTGCAGTTACAGCGCTAGAGCCCCCAATAGTAACAGAAGGAGACGGCGAAAACGCATCAAGGATGTAGTCGTCTCCGAATTTAATTCCTAGCATACCAGGTCCAGTCACAGTAGAGAGCAGGGTCAGTTCGAATGCATAGTCAGCTCTTGTTCGAGTATATGGACTTGAACAACTGTACCCAGTCATGAAAACGACACCCGGAGACGCCGTATAAGTTGTGCTGCTTCCGATTCCTGTCACGTATTGGATGATAGAATTATCATCTTGGAAGATCCAGATCGCAATACCATCTGATAAGGCGGGCTCTCTGTTGGGATTGATTACACCAGAAATCGTGATCGTGATTTGAGTATTAGCGGTCGAACCGATATGATTCGTAATATTTACGATCCAATCCTCAATCGTGCATTGTACAGGAACAGTAGCACTGATCTGAAGAGACGGAATGGAGCAAGCGACTGTCGTTCCTAATCCTCTTGGAAACTCGTAAGGGAATTCGACCTGAATTGTCGAAGTTGAATAGAAATCTAGTGATGGGGTGATTTTGAAGACGTAAGTAGCATCGACGGCCTCATTCGTAGGGGAAAAGTAAAACGAATCCAGCGTAATTGAACCAGCAGTATTTCCGAAGGTAGCTTTACGGTTGGTTTCACCAGTCGGTGACGCATCAAGGGTAACCGAATCGTAGATCGCCGAGACCGTAACCACTCCTGAATCCAAGTTCGGGTTATAGTTCATGATATGTGGGAACGTGAATATCAAAGGAGGCATACCTTCTTGAATCTCAAGGGATGTATCCGTAATAGCTGTGTAAGATTTTGTACCTGTATTGAGTGTGCAACTCTTCAAGGTACTCAACGCTCCGGAGACTGTACAAAAAGATGGAACCACCGATGGGAAACTGGTAGTCGAATCAAACTCAATCGTTGGGAACGCAATGCTGATTTGAGTGTTCTTTGGATAGGTCGTTTGAGGGTAGTAACTCAGTTTGTAGTTTCCTCTCACGAGACCATTGTTGGGAGACGTGTAGAAGTAATTAAAGACTGCGCTTCCTGTTGCTTGTGCTGTAAGGATAGTCGCACCTGGAATGGTATTGTTCCTGTCGATAACGTAACCTTCCGCGCTTAGCGTCTGTATTTCGAAGTTTACGGTAACTCCAGCAGAAGGAGGGTTTCTTACACCGTAGATTACAACATAAATCAGCGTTCCTGCGGCGATCGGAGCTATTTTAGTGATTTGAGCGACGTTAATAGCAAATGAAAACGTGATCGGGTTAGAAGCATCTTGATCTGAAAGGCCTGACACAACTTTTCCATAAGGTGCCGGATCACTTGTAAGATCGTAGTAGTTGGGAGGGAAGATGAGTTTGATGCTTCCTCCCTTGGGGACCGGGTTACTTGTCACGAAAATCCACGTGTAATTCACATTAACATATGACGCTCGGTATTCATTACCGTAGATCGAAACATTTTTGATGGCTCCGTAGGAATATTGCCCCATTGTCGTATAGATCGCTGATTCCCATTGCTTATTGTTATTTACTGTTATAAGCTTCATTGTTCCACTTGGCGCACCAGCGTAAAATGGATTGGTAAAACCTTTCAGAATAATTGTAGTGACAGTTGGAGAGCCGGCGATAGCTGAAGCAAGATTTTTGAAAATCACCCAACCAACCTCAGGATAAGAGTAACAAACCTGAGCTGTAATGTAGCCCAAATAGCAAGACAGTCCGCTTCTTGGAAGGATGTACGACTGAGGGGACGTTGTTGGCAAAGTTGGCCAGATTAAAATCAGTCCCTGTCCAGCAGCAATGTTACGATTATTTGCAGGCGTATATTTGAACTGAGTCCAAGAAGCGAAGTTAATCTTTTTAGGATTGAATATCGGAGCAATATTTGTAGTGGTAGCTCCAGTACCGTCAGAATTTTTAGGGTTGTTTGTAACAGCATTAACCACGGCTGCTGAGAGAGTTATCGTTCTGGAGTAGATGTTAGTTACTAAGCGCCGATTAATTGACTGGATGTAGATCGTTACTGACGGTGCGGTTGTTGTGCTCTCAGAATACTTCACGTTTGGAATGTGGATTTCTATAGGAGTATTGACAGGAATTGAGGTGTAGTCTTTCACCTCGATCACAACAGGATTCGAAACACCTGCAGCAGCAGGGACCGTGATGATGCAAGTGAGAGTCTGACCGTTCGAAGGAGCTATATTAAGGATTGCATAACAAGGCAGAGAACTTCCGGTTGTGAGACCTGTCCCGAGGTCAGTGGCGAAGAGGTTCTGCAAGGTGGCTGATTGAGTGCTCAACTCAAAGCGTATGCGAGATGTCGAAGTCGCAGCGTACTTTTGCCAATTGCCAGGACTGAGAGCGATAGGAGTGGTCATCGTGAAAGCCAGCATCGTTTTGACGTTCTGATCTATGGTAAACGGAACAAATGTCGCTGTTGGGATAGTGGCTGGAGTGACCGTTATGTACGATGTCTGATGATGACGCTGTCCTGTCGTCGGTACAATCGTAATTTCCACATAATACGTACCAGCCACCGAAGGATTGACTACATTTGTAATCCGTAAGTTATGTGTGGCAGAATTTGCGAAAGTTTGTGTGCTCGTTGTAAACGTAAGAGTTGTTCCACTTACTGAGCATGCTACAGAAGCGTAGACACCAGCTGAAGGTTGCAACTCACAGGTTGGAGGACTTGCACTGAATGAGAATCCTGACTCGAAGGTGAGTGTGAATGACGCGGTATTAGTGTTGTCAATTGTGGTAGTCGGCTGCCAATTAATAACCCAAGCGGAAGATTGTGATGGCTGTTGGCTAGGAGGATTATAAGTGAGGGTTGGCAGAGTTGTGTAGGTTCCATCAATCGTGTACGTGTGAGCAGAGGCCGCTAGCGTATCCACTAACTTCGTTGCAGCCGAGTCTAAGTACGTATTGATTTGAAGGTATCCGGTGCTGGCGGTAGTATGATAAGCACGAACATGCAGGATTATCAAGGTTCCTGCTGCTACAGCGCGGAATTTAGTGATTGTTACCACATTTCCCGAAATTGCACACGAAACTTGGTTTGATGAGGAAATATCTTCGAGACCCGCATATACTCTGCAGTAACCTGACGAAACTGAAAGTATGGCGGGGAAAGTTACAACAACAGCTCCATCGTTAGGAAGAGGATTAGCTGTCTTGAAAAATACTTCGTATTGCGGGGTATCTTGATGCGTTAGCGGATATGTCAACGATCCGAAGTGTGTAGTGACGAGATTCGAGCCAGAGGGAATCGAACCTGCAACAAAAGCCGGAATCGCGAATTGTCCCTCCTGAAGAATTGAATAAATAGCGCCCATCCAAGTCTGTATGATCACCTTATTCGTCGTGGTGTATGAGTAACTCGGCATTTGGACGTTAGTCACGACAATGGTCCAGCTCTGCGGACTCACATCGCTTGTGAATCCGGAAATTTTGAAGGTGTAGCCGTCAATTGTGGTTGTTGTAAGGCCTGTGATTCCAGAGACCGTGCAAGTGTATCCCGATCCAAGGGAGAGGTCAGTTGGTAACTGGACTTTAATACTTCCACCAGCAGGCAGCGTTATTGTGGTCGTGAATGCAAATTCATAGGTTGCCAATGCATTTATCTGATTTCCAGCTGTGACTGTAACTGTCCCTGCCATAGCAGGAGGAGCATCAATAATTCCGACCGTGGCAAAGTAGTGATTATAATCGAACACATTCATGGTTCCTTGTCGTGTTTCAAGCTTAAAGTATCCGGTACCACCAGCAGTCGATGGATTGGTAATTCCCGTCAATGTTACTTGATACGGATATTCGTTTCCTCCCACAAGCTCGCCAACCAAAATTTGAAATTCGGTGTAGCTAGTCGCGCCGACAACCCGGAAAACCGATATTTGACAGCCGCTGCCTGTAATAACCTTAGGTGCTGCTAAAAAGATACCATCGGGTTCTAAAACAGCCGTACAGGTCCCTGATGTTGGAAGATGGCTATACGTCGGATAGGGAAATCGAATGAAGAGGTAATGGTCTATCAAACAAATGGTTTAAATTAATAAATGTGATTAGAGAAGGTGGTTGCTACTTTCAGAGTCGGTGAGAGCTGTGTCCAATGTGAAACCGAAGGTATAGTTCACATTAGAATAGCCGGCGTTGTTTATGGAAAGGAGGATCGGACTTCTTCCAAAAGCATGGACAGTGCCAGAGCGTGCTTGGAAAAAGTTTCCGAGCAGCACGAGTAGAAAAAGACAACACAGAGATATTGAGAACATAAAAACTGTGACAATTTAAAGGATTATTAAATTCTTAATTAAAACAATTAGGTGAAAAGAATTGCCATTCATCTGACTATAGAGTTCTACGAGACAATGTCTCTGCAAAGAGTATTACATTCATATATGAGCAAGAGCATCTTTAACATACCTGTGTGGGTTTCGAAAGAATTCCTTTTTTCTCCTGGGAAGCTGTTAAATGTTCTCTTAAATGTGTTCTTAATAGTAAATGACTTCATAAAACGTTTCTAAGTGAGCTCTGATTGCTTCTACTGATTGAGATGGAGAGCTTTCGGTGCTAAATTCTTTTGGGAAATTATTGATGTGAGGTGGGAATGTTTATAGCATAAAAGACAAGGGTTTTTGGATTTGGTAAAATTAGAATTTAAACGAGCTATTTTTTCCGCTAACAGAAAGAAATCAAAAAGCTTAAATATTTCCTTCAGAAATAATTTCTGGAAGGTCTTGTGTTAGATCGTCTGATCTATTTCTCTGCAAGACCAGCTGTTAAGTCAAACGCGCAACGCATACAATACGAGGCAACAAATTTATTTTTGGAAATAGCTAATGATGCTATCTTGCTGTTTTAGAATCTCAAAATTTTGAAATTAAATTGTCTAGATTCGCCATGAAAATAAGGGGTATAACAATGCTTTTATTTTTTTTATGTCAACAGCTCTCAGATGCTTTCCAGAGCAAAAATGAATTCGCAACTATCATGTAGAAATGGGACTTCAGAGATTGAGGAAGATAACTGGCAAGTGGTATTATCAATACCATTAATCAATTTCACAATTGTGACGAGTTGCTAGGAGTCAGACGGCTAATTAGATAATAACTTCGTTAAGCTCAATCATAAAGATTTTTTGGAAATCTACTCCATCAGCTGATTTCCCGAAAAGATTCAAGATCTATCGCTATATAATTATTTACTAACTAGGAAAATTCAAGATGGCCTTATCGAATTCGAATTTCCAGATTGATGATGATTGGAAATTTGTAGGTTAAAACCGTAATTACCATCATCTCTGTTTAACTTCTACAATTGAAACAACTTCAAATTCGTTCATAACGTAGCTTTCAAAGTTTGACATGTGGTTTGAACTCTTTATAATCTGATAAATTTCGCGTACGCAGATAAATGATCGTTAGATCAATATAAAATTAATTTGTATTGCTCTTTGTTTTGAGAACATCGCGAATCTCACAACCAGACTAATATGCAACCAAAACAGCACCCCCTAAGCTTATTCGGGAACAGCCCCAGCCCAAGACCAGGAGACAAGTACTTTTTGCCTAACCATAGCAATGGAATTGACATTTCCGGGAAAAAGAACTATTTAAATCAAAATCAATCTGCTGAACCCTCACCTTACTTGTACCAAACCGCATTTAACCAGAGCCAAAGCGAACCAACAGCTGTTGGGAAAAATCCACCAAACTATATCTCATATGCTTCTATCTCTAATCAGTCCTCTGAAACTCAGAGCGCAGTGGGGCTTCCTCCAATAAAACTCGGGAGCCCCAAAAGAGAGTCCGCTTTTAAGCCCAATTCTAACTCAGACACCTCTCCCAAACTCAAAATATCCCCTTTTGAAATTCAAGAAGAATCCCCGACCGCTCAATCAGCAGGCCCGAAACTACCTAAAGGGCTTCTAACCTTCAATCATGACTCCAGCCCAATAAACATTGGTACCTCGAAGTATGGATATCGGACGCCTGGAAGAGACCCATCACCTGAGAATAAGCTGAGAAGAAATCCTATTCAGTCATTGAGTAAGATGTTGAAGTATACAGAGGATAATAGCAAGAGCCTGACTCCTACCCCTTCTGGTAGCACGGCTCTGGATAGCATGTTCGCGAAGGATTGGCGCAATTATTCAACAGTAAACAGGAGTCGACTTAATCCGAATGACACTATCTATGAAAAAGTTCACCCACAGAACCCTTGGACCAATTTTGTGAAAGAGTATTATGCAAAAGGCTCGGAAATAGTTGAGCTGATTAAGCAGGGAAAGAGTTATGTAGAATTATTAGACCTCGACAAGCATATGACTACTCAAATGCCTGAGTTGACCTTCGGAGATGTCTTAAAAAGAGGATCTGGCTTCAGCCAAGAAGTTGCTTCTTCTTTGGGTTTTGCGCAGGATACTTTTGGTAATTGCAACCTCTCATCAGCGAGGAAAACCGAGGAACCCCATTTCAATCAGCTGAGAGCAGATAAGTTGGATTCAGCAGACAGAGAGAACGATGGAAGAGAGAAAAAGGAGTGTCCTGACAAAAATTATATTGTTATCAACGAGGACCCGTTCGTGGTAGGCGGAACCTTCGAGCCAACCTCAACTCGAAAAGAGAATCCACTTCAAGAAGTTTCATCAAGTTTCAATAACAGAAATCTCGACAGGAAAGCGTCTGTGAAACGCACCATTCCCGCAGAAGAATGTGAAAGTGTTGTGGGGAGCACAATAGACTTGAATTTAATAAAATCGGAGGTTCAAGAGCGCGAAGATCCCCAGAACGCTCAGAGAGTCATTAGTGAAGAATCGTTTCTTGAGAATAATACCAGCAAAGAATACGAGATCATACATCGTTCCGCAAAAACGACTCGTAAGAAATCGAAATCCCCTGAACCAAAAGATAGCGAGGAGTACTACTCTCCTTTCAACGAGCATGCGAGCCCTCGATCTGATCGTCCCATCATCAACTTCAGTATGACCTCAGGCTCGGTTTATAAAAATTATAATATCGATGAAAGCAAGCGAAATCTCTCTGGAGGTCTCAACGAGTTCTCAATAGACTCTTCACTGAAATATGATGTAAATACGAGTTTTAACCCTGCAGGGATGAACTTTGACGGGCTAACCTCTCCTATGGGAGATTTGACTTACAGTTCAAACTACGAGCAGTCTATGCCAAGGCATTCCGCAAACGACTCACATCTTCATTCAAAACCTTCGCAATCCTCTTTCACACATAGAAAAGCTCCGATCATGGCACAAATCAGCCTGCTGGACAATTCAGCGAACTCTCAAACTCAGAGAGCTCCTCCTGTAAACGTATTGATTAGTCTACTCTCGCCGACAGACGAGAAGAATCCTAATAAAGGCTCAGACAATCAAAAAGAGAATAGAGCATTGAAAGAATCACAATTTGAGCCTCCGAAGCCGTCAACAAGATTGGTGTTTGTTAGCAATCTCAAAAATGATAAGAAGCCATCAAAATCCATCGCTCCTAATCCTTTCTCACCAGATAAGAAGCAGTCTCCTAGATCCAATAGCAAATTGGTGTACGACTCGCCTTCTAAAGATACTGACAGTCAGCAGCTTTCAACTCGAAGATATAGCATCAATAGCTCAGCGAAACAACCGCAAAAAACATCGAGAACATCTGTATCCTCCTCTAACACGAAACCATCAAGATCGATGACCCCAAATACATCGAGTCAGAAAAGATTAGCAGCTCACAGAGCATAATTTTCTTTTGTTAGAGTGTCAACCGTGTTCACTCATTTTCGATTAACGATTAATCAATCAATAATTGCATTTGTACACTAGACATAAAATTTCAATGGAAGAGTTGGCGTTTTCGCGATGAATAGTATTATATATATTATAAGTGCTGCATAAAAAATTCATTGATATCCACGACTTCCAAAACTTTATAAAAATTACTCTCAATCGGTATTCTATGCCTGGGGATACTTGCATAATGCAGCTTGATGTACTCTTTCAATATCCCAAGGTTCATCTTCGTCTCGCTTTCAGGACTCATGTCCAGCAAGTCTTCGTGCTTGCGGAAAAAGTAATACAGGAAGCACATCTTCTCGAAATCGTAATGTCTGATATGTAGAACCACGTACGCTGGCAGCGCTTTAATAAACCCTTCTAGGTACCAAAGGATTCTTCGCTCTTCGATCTGAGCTAAAAACTCCAACAAATATGCAGCCTCAGACTCGCGGAGGGCTTTTAAACAAAGCGTTTCCACCTGTTTCATTATCTTTTCAAATATATTGGGATCAATGTCCTCTCGCTGTAATAGATCGATATATTCAAGCATATCTTGCAAGATGTGTTCTCCTTCGACGCCAAATATCCTAGACTCGATAAGTTCGTTAAGCTTGTCTTCTTCAAACACTAAATTGCCGTGAATTCCGAGTTTGACTAAATCCAAGACGGAATATTTGACTTTTGGGTCAGTGCAGAGCTGAGAGACTAACCTTCTTAAATTGCTCGTTTCTAACTCGGGATGCAAGACAAACGATAAGTTAATTATTAACACAAGGCTCGCGAGCATTTTCCCGGAATGAAGAATGCCTGAGCTCTCAGGCATTTTGCTTTTCAAATCATCTTCGATGAGTTCAAAGATAGTTTGGTAAAACTCACGACTTCCATGACTAGTTACTGCGTAGTGTTGCGCGATTTCTATCGCAAGATCGAGGTTCCATGCTCGACTAAGGGACTGTAAGATTTGTTTCTCAAAGATTGTAAAAAGCGAGCTCGGGAAGAACCCATTGGCTGCAAAACTTTTGAGAATAAGCTCATAGTCCGAAGCAGAAAAACCTTTTTGAATCATTTCAAGTTCTTTCTGAAGCACTCCAAAGACGGTTTTCACAAGCTCTTTGTCGTTGATGACGCTACTAAGATTCGTTAGTCCAATTGTGACCTTCCTTATCTCATTTGGAGACTTCCTCAATCTCTCTGAAGCTATGTGGTCAGCTAGAGTCAGCCAATGCTCTCCTTGGATTTCGTTTTTTAGAAACCATACACAGTATGTGTATGAACCGATGAGAGGGTATTCCTGATCGGAGTTTCGCAATCGAACTGGTATCGAGGTAACGATTGCCTGAAGATTCGTCCTGTATTTCCTTGGAAACTCTGTTGCATTTGAGCTTTGAAGGAGTTCGACCACTCTCATTAAAAACTTAATGGTATCGCTAATGAGATATTTTTTGCCTGTTACTCGGATATATCGTTGAAATAATTGTGTGATATCGTTGTAGTTCAACCAACCTTCAGGATCCTCTAAATCTGATTCATAATAACCCATTCTTGTTTCGAGGACGTCTTTGATCTGAGTTTGGGTAATGAGGTCGCTATTGTTATTGTTGGAAAAACTGTAGATTTGAAAGGTTGATAGTAATTTTGCTCTCATTATGCATAACTGAGACATACGCATTGCGGACCTGAAGGCGTTTTTAGTAAGGAACTGCATTTGTTAGAAGAGAGAACACTGATCGGATTTGAACTTGTTGTTCAATCGAAATAATAAACAAATAAACCCAGACAGTAAAAAAGGAAAAACTATCAGGAAATGGAGGAATGCATTCTTTGATTTTATCAATTTTAATATGTCAATGCTATCACAATATACGAAGGCCTTAGGATGCTGACATTTCAAAAAAGTAATATATGGATGCTCACTCAAAATGTTATGAGTAAAAGATACTTGATCATTTGGATTCCGATTAGTGGATTTTCTTTAATTCTCCGGGATATCTGCCATATGGTACCCCTTATTGATCCCAAAACAAATCATTTCTGATGTAATATTAACTCTTACCAAATTGCTGAAATGGATATTAAAAATAAAAAGATTCCTCATGATTAGCTCGTTCGTCATTGTGCTCTGTGATTTTCTATGTAAGACTATCTTGATTAGACGGGATACACTATTCTGAGGGTTCTTTCATATTTAATGGAAGAGAAGACTTGGATAATAGGCTACATCATTTTTCAATCTATGTTAATCTCTGTTGCTTCCGTCTTAAAAAACACCATGAAAAAGCACCATTTCGTGTATACATAATCATTTTGGGCTGTTATGTATTGTTTCACACAAATCCTCTCCTGGAGAAACTTGTAGTCATAGAGAGTATAATCCTCGCCATTCTATTTTGACGCCTAACACTTAACAGTGTCATGCACATACCCACATACGTTGGATTTCGAGGATACTCTTAACAGGAATCAACAGAGCTTTCATTCTTCGCTAGATTCGAAATTACGGTAAAATTAGCTCTAGAGTTAAGGCCTGTAAACTAATAGAACGCTTTTTTCCAACAAAAATCCTGGAACGAAGAATAAGAGAGCTCGGCTCTGGTCAGGAATCTAGCAACGTTAACAGCTTCTTTCTTGTATGCTGCTCGTAAGTGGAGAGTTTCCCCTTCCATTTAAGGGAACCGAACTTTAGTCTGCTCAAAAACGAGAACAAAGATGCTCCTTCGATTCGAAAAGGAAGCTTCTCCAGTCTCAAACACTCCAAGGTAATCAACCGTACTTATGCAGTTCATCAAACAAGAATTGGATCTTTTGATGCTCGATGTGCACCTGTTTTGACTCGTATGCTTCTTTGAAATTCTTTGGAAAGTCGTTGATCATCGAACATTTAAGATCTGCGAACATTTTTTTTTTTAATTAACCGAACCAAATATTATTCTAATAAAACGTATTAATGCTGTTAAACTTTCATCTCTATCGTCGTCAATGCAACCTCCGTGAGCCTATCAAACAGTAAATTTTCACTATTTTATCTCCAGCCGGAAGCCTTGCTATTTGGTCAAATAAGATCGAAGCTCATAGTTAATTTTCTTTAATACCACCACCACCTCGAAACATCTGCAGTTCAAATGTTTTAAGCTAAATTAAGGCATTCATGATCGTAGCATATTTTTCCAAGAAGCGGTCTAATTTGTTCTTATTCCAGATTTTGGAATATTAAAGTCATTTATTCTCCAATCCTGAGGCAAAGTGAAACGTATTAATTCCGATTTTAAAAGTAGGATAAATCTTTCAGTTCATCACTTTTATTTCACGGTATATTCTTTTCTCAGTTTTTCGACGGAATACTTCAGCAAGCTTCGATGCAAAAATTGTTATAATCTCATCAATTATCAAAGGAAAAATCCACAATGCAGAAGAAGGTATTACCAGAACTCATAACGGACGTTCCAGTTTTGACTAGGCCAAGGTAACAGTCACTACCATTTCTCCTTGTTTATCACTCACTATTAAACTAGTCTTTCTTGTAAGGCAGGTTCTACTGAAAGCAACACTCCTAATTCTGCAAGAAGTGCAAATCTCGCGTCAATTCGAGCCAATTTAAAAGGTAGAGACCTCGATCTACTGGACGCTCAACGATTACTAGGACTAATTTTCAAGCCAGAAGAAATAAGCACTAGCGAAAACCAGAGCACACCGTCTCCTTTAGATTCAGCAAGTAGATTCAAACGGTGGATATGATTACTAATAATGGTTAGAAACTCAAGAGTCGAATGCTTGCAGTAAAGGAAGTCTGGATGACAAACTTTCCAATGCTCCTGAGCTGGCATCGACCACCTCTCTCAACATACCTGAAATTGTTACTTTCAACCGCAAGCTGGTGGATAGAGTCACTGCAAAGAGCAAGACAAGTAAAAACAATTTTCTAGAAATCATCTGAATAAATCCTCAAAGTATCATATTTTGGAATGCAACAGAAAGAACAAGAAGAAATGAGAGAGATCGAAGCCAGCGTTTTTGAGATCCACGGAAATTTCAAGGAGTTGTACGACGAATTTGAAATTTTGGGCCAGGGTGCCTCGGCCATCGTAAGAAGGTGTATCTGCAAAAAAACAAATCAAGAATATGCAGTGAAAATAGTAAACACTTGCGGTGACGAAGAGCTCGAGTATATGGTAATATATCGTCTAAGTTGCTGCTAGACTGATTTCATCTATCTGAAAGATCCGGAAAGAGTTTAAAAATAGAATGAAGATCAACCACAAGAACGTTGTGAACGTTCACCAACTGTTTATAGACCAAGTTAAAAAAAAGATGTACGTCGTCATGGAGTTTATCAAAGGAAAAGAAATGCTGGAAGTGATTAGCGAAAACTCGCTCTATACTGGTACAGCTTGATTTCGTTAGCCTCCCCTCATTATTCAAATTTATACAGAGAAAGAAGCGTCTCGCATTTTTAAGCAATTGCTACATGCAATTCAATACTTGCATTCGCATGGAGTAGTCCATCGAGACCTGAAGCCTCACAATATCTTGTTAACAGCAGGTAAAATAATGACATTCCTGCCCTTTTAACCATCTCATCAATTCAACAGATTATACAAATTTGAAATTGACTGACTTCAACGTGTCCAAGTTTACCGAAAATGAGGAATGGCAGTACACTGCGATGTCGAAAGAGAACATCAAAATGTGGACGTATACAGGCACTGTGCAATATCTCGCTCCTGAAGTTTTCGAAGACCTCGAATACACGTAATTTTCGTGAATGAAATTTTTTTTAACACATGCAAATCTACAGAGAAGCAGTTGACATGTGGGGTGCAGGCCTCGTTCTCTATATGATGTTATCAGGAAATCATCCATTCCAATCAGACAAGTAAACAAACAATTTCTAGAACTTTATATAATCCTTCTTTCATTCAGCTCGGATGAACTCATCAAAGAGATCACAAAAGCAAAAATTGAATTCAAAGAGGATATATGGAGCTCTATCTCCGACGAAGCGAAAGATTTGATAATGAATCTCCTTGAAAAGGACTACAAGAAAAGATTCTCACCATTCCAGGCGATGAGTCATCCTTGGATTGTGAATGTATGAGAAAATTTTAATTCCTAGTATATTCTAATATGAAATTCAGAACGGTGGAAATGTCAGCTCAAAGAAAGCACTCGATACAGGGAAGATTAGAGAGAACTATCGAGTTAATCGAAAGAAAGAGATATCGAAGTTCGCTACAAGCGAGATTCTCCAAAAGAAGAAGCTTGAGAAAGATTTCGTTTTGGCTTATAGGTCAAAATTCATTTGCAAGTCCCCTGGTGAGAAGGACTATTTGGTATTAAAGATATAAAAAAGTTAGGATGATAGGGTGTCAGAATCTAATAATTTATGATCTTTGGTGCGACAATTTTTTTATCTCAAAACAAAACGTGTAAATCTCTTTTGTTTTGAGACCATTATTTTTTTTTATTTATCAAATTTATGTGTCAAAAATGGAGTAGCCTACCTTAGGAGAGGCTATTTCTTAACATTTTGTAAATTTGAACGCGATCCAAGTCAACCTTTTCACATATCCCTAATATATTCCTCACCTTCAAGAGCTCTATCAATCACGAAGGGCTCTTATATAAACCTGCCATCCTTCATTGGAGAAGTCCTTAATAAGCAAAACATTTCGAAATAGACAAGCAACTAAGTTAGTTCTGCTGCTGCTGTTGCCGTTATTCATTTAATGATGCATGCGAATGTTAACGTCTAATAATTCAACCAAAATCCATAGGAATTCTCTGGTAATTTGCATTTACAGCCTTTCCAGAGAGAGCTATTTCACCTGCTGTCAGCAAAGCGCGTTGTAAACCTGACTAATTTTTAAAAGATAATATGATATATGAAATTTTCTAAGATCAAGCTAGGATGCTCAATGGAATAGCTTCAGCTCTCACGAAAACAGTCACAGAAGGTTACAAGAGCAGTTAGAACATGTTAGGTAGCGAAAAAAAGACTTTGAATGCATAAAATTTTCTTCAAATATCTTAATATATAAATGGAAAGTCTATTTTAACGCTCCACCTAAGCCCTAGTATAAAGAATTTATCCTACGCGCTACTCAAACCTTCAGCTTAAGTGCTTCTTGGCAGTCCTTTCTACACTGATCGCACTTCCTGCTCTAATTCTCACAGACCTTTCATTCCAATTTTTATTATTTTTGCTTATGGTTTATCATGAAACTTTAAATCAACGATCACTTTTCTAAAGCAAGGCTATCTCAGAAATAGTTTCGTTTTTCAGGATTTTAAATTTTTAAAACCAAGTCTTAATCATTTGGTTTCTTTATATTCATTAAAAATAAATCTCAATACGCGCACATTGAATTCAGTGCCATCAAAATGGGATGCACATCTTCCAAAAGGCGAGTGCAAGACGCAGAGGTTCTTAAACGAAAATCATCGAGAAATAGCTCTTTAATGTCTTTACCAAAGACAGTGGCATCTATTCAAGATCTCGCAGGAGCGGATCGATCCCCACTTTTTAACACTTCTTCTGACGGTCCTTGTAGTCTAGCAGGCAGTCTTAAATGCAAGATAGATCCTCTGAGAGGCTGCGAAATCGCATTTTATTTCGATTCTGCAAGCCTAAAGTTCATTTCTTATAATTTTCTGAAGAGGACTTGGTTAGTTAATGATTTAACCCAGGCCACCACAGTCAATATGATGCACATAACCCATGAAAAATTCAATCTCCAGAGAGATTTGATCGCGAGGCTCGAATGCTACAGTCTTCTTGCGATCGCCGAAAACAAGATCGAGATAGTTGGGCCTTCTCATTTTCAATATCATATCGGCCTTAATTGCTTCTCTGCAAGGCCTCCTATGACCATTAAAGGCTTAAAATTTCCGTGTCTAGCATTCTCTGGGCGTCGGCTGTTCGCTATCTCTGGAGAGCAAAACAACGGATTTATTCCAAGCGCAGAGGTGTATGATATGAATAGCAAGCGATGGAGTCGAATTGAAGAAATGCCATCCGCTCATGGCAAAGGATTGAGCTGCTGCTTCCTCAGCGATCAGAAACTCTTGAAGGTGGTAGTTGTTGGTGGATACTCTAGCAAAGATCCATTGACACCGAGTCATAGCGTGTCTGTCTACGATGACCTCAATAAAAAATGGATGACATTTGATTTCCTTAGAGCTTGTCTTCCAAAAATACCTGTTCTCTCAGACGCTGTAATATACGTCTGCGATAAGGGGTTAATACATATTCAATCAACGAGGGACAATATGGACCATTACGAGCTTAATTTATCGAAAGGTCAGCTGACTAAGACCCGCTCAACAAGTCGATTCTATGATGCTTGTGAGTTCGAAATATTGAAACTATCTTCCCCTGGAAATGGAGAAATAGGGATGCTATTAAAAAACAGAGATAGCAACCCTTCTCTCATTCAATTGGCTCAGTCAAGGAAATCTTTGCCGGAGTATTATGTAGTGACTTCGAATTATCCGATGAGTGAATGGGCTCCTCCTCAAGCGATTCCGAAAACCTTCAGTAAAACCATGAAAAGTGTAATAATACAATAATATAAATCACATGCGGCAGTAATAATAAATTTTGGTGAGTAATTGTATGTGACGATGAATGACCTGATTGGTCGAGTTGTTTTTTCAAAAAGAAGATCATGAGAAATGATTATTTCATATTATAAGCAGATACTATTTATTAATTGTTCACGTTTTTTAGTTTTATTTTCACGCAATACCTCAGCTTTTTTTATTTTCCAAGTAATCTCCATTTTTACTATTGAAGGCAATACATAACTGAACATCAAATATTGAAAGACAAAGTGAGTTTTCTGACTTCGTAAATCAATCAAGGGATTTCAGGAGCATGATAAATTTGGTTTATGAATTGGATAAATGAATTAGTGAAACACCTATTTATGCGTTCTACTCGAAATTCACCACAAAGCCCAAAAATTTAACAATAGGTTTTAGCGATGTATAGTATGTATAGTGACTTCAGTAGCTAACCGTAAAGATCTCAAATAGAAAACAAAAGAGGAAAAAAAACTCCGATTATTCATGAATTTGTTCGGTTTAATTTTGATTATGTAAATGAGAGTTCTTCTACTCCTTGTAATGTTAGAATAATCACGCTCTCAATAGAAGAGAGAGGGTTTACGCTCACAATTTCAATCTTACTTTCATGGCAAACTTTCGTGGCTCATTGAAGCTTCGCAATTTAACTCATCTTGAATCACATTCTCTGATTAAAATACTTAAATATCTCCTGACTGATGAAGTATTCTCACTTGATCTTCTCTCTTGCTCTCCTGTCTGCAGTCACCTCGACTGTAGCCAAGACCGACGCCTGCGAATCATACCTTGCTGATATGGACTTCATGGAATACGTCACCTGCTACTCTTACCCTGTGGCATCCCATATAGTTGTCACCGACGACCAACACGAACTCACACTCTTCCGCCTTCAAGCCAAAAACTCAATCATGACCTCCGGAAAGCCAGTTGTGCTCTTGTGGCACGGTCTCCTGGACTGCGGTGACACTTGGATCGCCAATGAAGAAAATTTCGCACCTGCCTTTGTTCTCGCCAATCAAGGTTACGATGTCTGGGTCGGAAACTCCCGAGGAACCAAATACTCCCTCGGTCACAGACTCTATGACCAGAGAACCTCTGAGGCTTTCTGGAATTTCTCTTGGATGGAGATGTCAGAGCTAGATCTCCCTGCTGCTTTCGAGTTTGTCGCTCGCTCAACCGGACAGAAAATCAACTACATTGGACACAGTCAAGGAACCACTCAAATGTTCGCTGCGCTGGCTAACCCCTCCGGAAAAAATGAAAAGATCACAAAGAATTTGAAAAAGTTCGCGGCATTAGGTCCAGTCGCCTACACTGGTCATGTAGAGTCTCCTTTCTTCACGTTCTTAGCCAAGTCAAGCACCATGATCGAGATCGCTAAATATATGGGAAAATACGGACTTTTCCTTCCAGGATGGACTTCAACTTCAGCAGCAAAGATCGTTTGCATGAGATGGAAATGGATGTGCTCAAACTTGGTTCAACAAATTGCGGACCGTAATTCCTCGGTCAACAACATGGAGAGAATGAAGGTGTTTGGCGCGCACTTCCCTTCACCAACCAGCGTCAGGAACCTGTTGCATTGGAGACAAGGACTCTTGAACAATGGCGTATTCAGAAAATATGACTTTGGAGAAGCAGAGAATTTGAGAAGATATGGACAAAAAACTCCTCCAGTCTATGACCCTAACTTGATTACTGAGGATATTGCGATGTTTGTTGGAACTGATGATTTACTTGCTGTTCCAACTGATGCTACAGCCTGGTTTAACGCTCTTACTAATTCGAAGAAGTCCTATCATCAGTATAGAATCGGACATTTGACCTTCTTGATGGGAAAAGAACTCGCCTACATGAACGATTTACTGGAATTCTTGAAAAATTAAGATGATATACCTCTCTATCAAAGATTGAAAATTTCATATTATTTATTTCGTAAAATTACATTTAAGGATGGCTGAAGACCCTTTATCAAATCATTCTTGCTAACCAAACAAACAGCATATTTAAGCAATCAATATTTAAAACTTTAGACTATTCTTTTGCTGGTTAAAGAAATGTGCTAGCAAAAGAAAAAAGGATTGTATTCCTTGGCAATAAGACTATAAATAAAGACGCTTCAGGGTTAGACGTGTCGCCCGTTAGCATTATCCTCCATAAACGTACTCAACGGAAATAGTTGATATGATTTGTACATTGAATATATCTAATTTTTTGAACAAAAGCTAAGGAGAAAGTGGTTGAATCCATTGATTCCGCTGGAGTGTAATTGCCTTTTGCTCCATCAGCTCGAGAACTTGACTGAATTAATGTACAGCATCCAAAACATCGATAAATAATAAGGAATAAACAAATTTGAGGACGTGTCAACTTAATTATCTTTGAAGATATCTAATAAATTATATTTTCCTAATTCGAACTTGAGGATCATCACTCTTCTTTGAACTACAACAACTGAAGATAGAACCATGTCCACACCAATCAATCGTCCATCGTCAGGGCCATGCGAGACATATAAAAGTTATAGTTACCGTTCTACTTTGTCCTCAAATACGTAACACAGAGGAGGAAATTACTAACATAGGAACATGAAGCAGTTCAGCACCCGCGAAAAACAAAAAGCATAAATAAAACTCTCATAAAACAGAAAATACTCAAACTATGGACCATACATCATTATTACTAACTAACTATCACTATTATGACGAATCATAAATACAATTATTCGATGAAAAATAACTAATATTGGGCAACGAAGATCGCTGATTAAGCTATAATAATGAGTTATAACTGTTATAGAACCATCTCTCTTTTAAAATATTGAAAGTTTCGCGGGCCGACAACATCTCGTGATTTAATCTTGTTTAATACTTATTTTTAGTTTCTTGGAAGGACTTCCAGCGCACTCATAAACAGGAGCCTCTCTCAAAAGATTCAACTTACGTTGCACGAAGTCATCTTCAGTGCTATTTGATGCCAGCTTAAAAGATTTAATGCTGGATGACTCAAAGCTTTTCTGCGTTTTCTCAGTTATCCCTGAGAATACCA
>ENA-UOTZ01001065-UOTZ01001065.1-compost-metagenome-genome-assembly--contig:-NODE-1065-length-20686-cov-5.412393_pt1 | contig 20686 bp, 10 predicted proteins | sample MGYA00238144_ERZ746983 | MGnify/ENA primary metagenome ERZ746983 (study PRJEB28759, sample SAMN06268863) | compost metagenome | isolation source: single cell | place: USA: California, Emeryville, Joint... | reverse complement strand
ATAAGTTCTATCAAACAGAACCAAAAGGATACAAGGAGAGTGAGCTGCAGAAACTTCTCATTAAGATGGACTACATTTTCAACACTCAAATTCGAAACACACTTGTGACTGGAACACTCACTCAATGGGTGGAGTTTCTTCGGAAGTTTATCTATTTGGAAGATATCTCAGACGATTCACCTGTGTGGGCAATTTCAGAGGTGCCACTGCTCGTCCTTGATATCAAATTCCGCAAGAAGCATAAAAAAGACAAGAAGAAAGACAAGAAAGGCAAAAAGGGCAAAGAAGACAAAGAAGAAGCAGAGGAAGAAGAGAAGAAGAAAGAAGGTGAAGAGGAAGAGGAGGAAGATGAAGAAGATCAAGCAATTTATTTCTCTCCTTCATTCGACAGAGTGCTTCGAGCTCTGACAAAACCGATTGAATGGCTTGTCGAGTTGACAAGCTCTATCAATAAACTTGAAGCTGATTTAGTCCCGTTGCTTGATATCAAAAAAGGCCCAACCTACCCAATAACTCTTCAGGATGAAGAGATTGACGCAGCTATAAAGAGGATTAGAGACTACGTGGAAATTGGGTTTCAAGAGCCAAATATGATCATTCAAAAATTCCGAGATTTTCAATTCCTTTACGAGAGAAGTCCGAAGGAATTGATTAAAGCCCTTTTCGATAAAGAGAAACCAACTGTTGAAAATCTCAACGAAGAACTCGCAAGACTGGACAAGGCAATAAAGGAAGTTGGCTCACTCTGTATTAATGAGCGAAATACCCATTTCTTCCAAGTTCGAACTCAAGTTATCAAGGAGAATATCATCAACCGTGCGAAAGATATTTCGAACTCTATTCTCACAAAGATCTCTGACCTCTGCAAAGACATGGTGAATAAAGTTCTCACTGATTATCAAAGCTTGCAAGCTCAACTCGAAAAAGAGCCTAAGGATGAGGATGAGTGGGTTGCTCTCAGAGATTGCATCAAAAATCACGAAAAAAGCATCGCTGCCCTGGAAGATCGAGTCAAACAAATAACAAGCTTCCTGGACCTTCTCGAAGATTACCAATTCACTTATAAGGAAGAAGACATGATGAACTACTGGTTCTTGAAGGGATGGCCAGGAGAAATCAAATTTGCAGTCCTCTCTGCACAAAAGAAAGCTGACTATCATGAGAAGAAGTTCTTGGAGAAACTCGATAATGAGAAAGACAACTTCTATCGTGATCTCGAGAGATTCAATGAGGAGTTCAGATACATTACAAAGCTCGATGACTATGAAAAATGCGATGATAATTGGAGAGAAGTACATAATCTCGATGATAAGCTGAAAATGGCTCAGGAAGCTGTAAAATCATTCAACAAAAGAGAGAACATTTTCAATCTTGATGTTCAAGATTACGAAGAGCTTGAACTCCTCAAAGAGCAATTCCAACCTTATTTGGAGCTCTGGGATATGGTATATTCTCTTGAAGGCGACCTCAGAGATTGGTACACTGGACCTTTTGCTAAGCTACCTGCTGGAGCTATTGAAAAAAGAACTGAATTCCTCGCTCAAGAAATCGGAAGACTTAGAAAGAGATTCGAAGAAGGCGAAGATACGAATGAGTTAGCTGTGAAAATCATTGTGGAATCGAAAGCTCATCTTGACGTCTTCAAAAAGCAGATGCCCCTCATCGAACTCTTGATCACTGAGGCTATGACCAAGAAGCCTCAATACTGGAAGGAAGTGTTCCAGCTTGCCGATATGCCATTTAACGAAATTAGTGACGAAGTGACTCTCAACAAACTTATTGAGAAAAATCTTCTGGATCACAAGGAACAACTCGAAGAAATCAGTAACCGAGCAACCAAACAATGGAACCTTGAAAAGACTCTCAACGAGCTCACCGAGAAGATAAGAAATATGAAACTAGAATTTATCGAACACAAGAAGATCAAAGGAATGTATTTGATCAAAACAATTGAAGAGATCTCACAATTCTTGGATGATCAGTTGAACTTGGTTCAGATGCTGAAAGCATCTCCATTCATCAAGCCTGTGATCAAGAAAGCTAATGACCTCGAGGCTAAATTAGTGCTTATCCAAGACACGCTCGAAAATTGGATGACAACTCAAAGAGGGTGGAACTACCTTGAGCCTATCTTCACTTCTGACGATATTAAGAAACGTCTTCCAAAAGAAACCACTCAATTTGAAAGAATTGATGAGAGCTTCCGAAAATTGATGGAAGTTGCATACAAAGAGTCACAAAATGGGTACATGTTCGAATCTCCTGAGCTTGATTTTGAGAAGACACTTCACGATCTTGAAGAGAATAATAAGCGACTAGAAATGATTCAAAAATCTCTCGCAGAGTACCTTGAGACAAAGAGACAAGCATTTGCACGATTCTACTTCCTATCTGACGATGAGCTGCTTGAAATTCTTGCTCAGACAAAAGATCCACTTACCGTTCAACTTCACGTCTCTAAATGCTTTGAGGCTATTAACCTCTTAGAGTTCCAAGGGTTAGTAGTAGTTGGTATGATCTCTGCTGAGAAAGAAAAGGTGAGCTTCGTGAAGAAAATTGATGTTGAGGAAGGTGATATGAAGGGTAACGTTGAAAAATGGTTGCTCGAAGTAGAGAAAGTTATGCAAATTACTCTCCAGCATGTTACAAAGGATGCTATTGCAGATCAAACAGAACGTAACAAGTGGGTGCTCAGCTGGCCAGGTCAGGTTGTTCTGGCTGTCAATAATATCCGCTGGACACATGGAGTACAAGAAGCCATTCTGCGAAACAATGACTCTGATCTCGATAAATACGAAAAATTCCTCAGCATGGAACTTGCAGGAATTGTTAACCTCGTCCGAGGAGAGCTCACAGAACTTGAAAGACTTACGTTGGGAGCGCTCATCACTCTTGATGTGCACGCAAGAGATGTTGTGCATGAGTTATGTGTTCAAAACGTCGAAAGCATCACCGATTTTAACTGGACAAGTCAGCTGAGATACTATTGGGATGACTCGAAGATTCCTCTGAAGGTTAGGATGATCAATGCAGAACTCAAATATGCCTTCGAATACCTCGGTAACTCAACAAGACTGGTCATCACTCCTTTGACAGATCGATGCTATCGTACTCTGATGGGAGCCTTCTCATTATTCTACGGTGGAGCACCTGAAGGACCAGCAGGTACTGGAAAAACAGAGTCTGTAAAAGATCTTGCGAAAGCTATTGCAGTCCAATGCGTCGTCTTCAATTGCTCAGATACTCTTGACTATCTGGCAATGGCAAAATTCTTTAAAGGGCTCGCAAGTTCTGGAGCTTGGTGTTGCTTCGATGAGTTCAATCGTATCGATTTGGAAGTGTTGTCTGTCATCGCTCAGCAAGTCCAAAAGATTCTCCAAGCTATCAGAGACAGAAAACGATCATTCAACTTTGAAGGCACGGACATCGTACTTGTCCCCACCTGTGCTATCAATATCACAATGAATCCCGGTTATGCTGGCCGTTCTGAACTTCCAGATAACCTTAAAGCACTTTTCAGAACCTGCGCTATGATGGTGCCAGATTATGCACTTATCGCAGAAATTGTGCTTTTCTCTGTGGGTTTCCAAGACGCCAGAAATCTTGCTCGAAAAGCTGTCGCATCACTTAAACTGTCATCAGAGCAACTGTCGACTCAGAGCCATTACGATTTTGGTATGAGAGCTCTCAAGGCTATTCTGACTGCTGCGGGCCAGCTGAAAAGAAAAATGCTTCAAGAAGACGAAGATTTGGTTGTGCTCCGAGCTCTGATGGATGTCAATCTTCCAAAGTTCACCATGAATGACGTGCCACTCTTCCAATCTATTACAAGTGATCTTTTCCCCAAGAAACAATTGCCAATTCCAGACTATGGACAACTTGAAGAAAAAATTATTCAAGCCGCAGAAGAAGCCCACTTAATTCCGGAGCCAGCATTCATCAAAAAATGTATCCAGCTCTATGAGACCATTATGGTTCGACACGGTCTTATGATAGTTGGTGCTGCCTTTGCAGGAAAATCTCGCATAATGAGCACCTTAGAGAGGGCTTTCAATCTGCTTAAAGGGACAGGTGATTATCACGGTGCCCTCAGTTACAAGCTCAATCCGAAGTCCATTACCATCACACAGCTCTACGGTAAATTCGATATCGACTCAAAAGCTTGGAGCGATGGTGTCTTGGCGCTTATTATGAGAAATTGTACGAAAGATGTAGAAAATCTTGAAAGAAAATGGATCATGTTCGATGGACCCGTCGACGCTGTTTGGATTGAAAATATGAATACTGTGCTTGATGATAATAAGAAGCTCTGCCTGAATTCCGGAGAAATCATCAAATTGACGAATCAAATGACTATGATGTTTGAGGTCGAAGATCTTTTGCAAGCGTCTCCCGCTACTGTGTCTCGTTGTGGTATGGTCTTCCTCGAAACAAAGCAGTTAGGCTGGATGCCACTTGTCAAATCTTTTGTTTCAACTCTTCCAAAGGTACTTGAAAAGCACGCAGAGTACATAAAAACGATGCTTCAATGGATTTTGGATCCTTGTATCACTTGGGCTATTAAATATGGTAGATTCCCAATGCAGATTTCGGATATGATGATGGCAAATACTACATTGGTACTGATGAGAATGTGGTTTGCTGAGTATGCAGCTGAAGGTGCCAAAGTTCCAAAAGATTTTGAAGACCAGATTAACAATTTAATATTCTACTCTGTGATCTGGTCCGTAGGTGTCGCGCTCGAGGAAGGATCAAGATCAGGATTCCACGACCTTCTGGTCAGACTCAATAAGTGTGAAGATATTAGAGAAACCATGAAAATAGACCTCGATTACGCTTCAACATGGGAGCCAAAAGCACTTGGTATCAAGCTAAATGATGCTCCGAATGTTTTCGATATCACCTATGAGAAATCCAAGAATGCTTGGAAAGATTGGATGCAAACTATTCCAGCTTACCAAGTTCCTAAAGGCGGCAAATTCCATGAACTGATTATTCCTACTATCGATTCTCTACGTAGCGCCTTTTTCTTACGTTTGACTATTGACAACCAAAAGCACATCTTATTTACTGGACCTACAGGTACCGGTAAAACAATCACGATACTCAACGAGCTGAACAAGAACTACTTCAATGAAGATTATTCCTATCTTGCAACTGCCTTTTCGGGACAAACCCAAGCTAATCAAGTGCAAAGAATCATAGAAGGCAAAGTTAACACAAGAAGAAGGAAAGGATATTTCGGTCCAGAAGATCGCAAGAAATACATGGTCATCTTCATTGATGATGTGAACATGCCTGCCAAAGAGAAATATGGAGCGCAGCCACCAATTGAACTTCTAAGACAATGGATGGACTATGGAGGCTGGTATGATCTCGAAACCAAAGAATTCAAATATCTCCAAGACATTCAATTCATTGCTGCGATGGGACCTCCTTCTGCTGGTCGTAACAGCATTACCCAAAGATACAGTAGGCATTTCAATATCCATTACGTAGAGCCATTCAGCACGGGCTCGTTGCAAAGAATCTTCACGTATGTGTTAGATTGGTACTTCATGAACGGAGTTAAAACTCAGCTTCCAAAGTCGATACTAAATCTGCGAGATAACATCGTCAACTCTACTATAGAGCTCTACAACAAAATAAAAACGAGCAAGGAACTACTTCCAACCCCGTCAAAGTCCCACTACGTGTACAATTTGAGAGATATCTCGAAGGTATTCCAAGGCATGTCTCGTGCCAATGAAAAATCGTTTACTGATGATAACGACTTCATCAAACTGTGGGCTCACGAATGTATGAGAGTCTTCTCTGATAGATTGATCTCAGAAGCTGATCAAAGCTACTTCAAAGAGCTCCTAAAAACGATTACACAAACGAACTTCCGTAGAGAATGGGGTATCCTTGTTACTGTTGAACCACTCCTCTGGGCTGACTTCGTCCCAACAATTTATCCGGATGGTGATACCTCAAAGAAGCCACTCCAAAACATCTACTGCGAGCTAACAAATCGAGATTTTGTGAGGGAAGCTTCTTATAAAGCATTGGAAAGTTTCAACGACAGTCAAAAGGTAAAGCTCAATCTCGTCCTGTTTATGAATGCCATCGAGCATGTCATCCGTATTGTTCGTGTCATGAAAACTACATTCGGCCATGCTTTACTTGTTGGTGTTGGTGGAAGTGGCCGAAAATCGTTAGCCTACTTGGCCACCTTCATTGCTGGATACGAAGTCAAACAAATCGAAATTACTAAACAATATGGTCAAAAAGAATGGGCAGAAGACTTAATGAGTATTATGAGTAACGCAGGACTTGGAAGGGAAACTGTTTTTATTTTCACCGATACTCAGCTCTGGAAAGAAAGCATTCTTGAAGACATCTCCTCTCTCCTCAATAATGGTGAGGTACCAAATCTCTTCCCTAACGAAGAAAAGGCAAAGATTATTGAGGAAATTTCAGAGAAGATGACACAGGGAACTGTCAACGAGAAGTGGAACTACTTCCTCGCAACTTGCAAGAAGAATTTACACATGATTGTGTGCTTGTCACCTGTTGGTGAAGCCTTCCGTCGTCGTCTCCGTACTTTCCCTTCGCTCGTAAATTGCACCACAATCGATTGGTTCCTTCCTTGGCCCGAAGAAGCTCTTCGCAGTGTGGCTGAAAGTCTGCTCAAACCAGTTGAAGTTGAAAACGAGATCAAGGATGGTATCATCGATATCTGTGTCGACATGCAAGAAAGAGTGAGCAAGCTTTCAACAAGATACTTCCAAGAATTGCGAAGATACAATTATGTAACTCCTACAAGTTATTTAGAATTACTTGGAACTTTCACTCGACTTCTGAAAAAGAGAATAGATCAAGTACAGTTTGGAATTAACCGTTACCAAGGTGGTCTGGAGAAGCTTATCAAGACCGATAAAGATGTGAAAGACAAAGAACAATACCTGAACGTCTTGAAGCCTCAATTGGAAGAGAAAAACCGCGAGTGTAAGAAGAAAGTAGAAAACTTGACAAAACAGAGCGCTGAAGCAGATCAGCAGAAGAAACTCTGTGAAAAAGATGAAGCTGAATGTAACATCAAGCGAGAAGAGGCTCAGTTCTTGAAAGAAGATTGCGAAAAGGAATTAGCGAAAGTGCTGCCTATTCTGGATAGGGCCACTAAAGCTTTAGAAACCGTCAAGCCTCAAGATTTAACCTTCTTGAGATCATTGAACGTTGTCGTCGATCCCATTATGCTCACCATGAAAGGTCTCTGCATCATCTTCCATGAGAAAGTAAAAGTCGTGAAAATCAAAGAAGGACTTGCTTACAGAGAAGATTACTGGGAAACCGCCAAGAAATTCTTGTTAAATAATCCTAATCAGCTTCTTAAGGAAATTTCTGGATTCGGTGTTGAGAAAATCTCAAAGGTTGACCAGAAAACAATTGACAAGCTTGACGAATTTATCAAAGATCCGAAGCTCGAAGAAAGTGTTGTAAACAATGCATCTCCGGCTGCTGGTGCGATTGCGAGTTGGCTCAGGGCTGTGTGTGAAACTTACAAGGCGTACTTAATCGTCGACCCGAAGCAAAAACAACTTGCCGAAGCTGAGCAAAAGCTGAAATCAGCTGAAGAAACACTTGCACAGAAGAAAGCAGCTCTCAAAGAGGTCTTAGATTTGATTGATTTCCTGCAACAAGATTACCAAAAAACTAAAGATGAGGAAGATAGACTCCAAAAAGAAGTGAAACGTTGTGAAGAACAGCTCGTTCGCGCAAAAGAACTCATGAGCGGATTATCAAGCGAACAGGAAATGTGGGCAAAAAGAGCCGCTCAACTCGCAAATGACTCAAAAACTGTTACTGGAGATATTCTTATTTGCTCGGGTATCATTGCCTATCTGGGAGCTTTCCCGAATAATTATAGAGATGAGTGTGTTACTGCTTGGAAAAACCAGCTAGTCGAGAAGGCAATCATCTTCTCTAAAGATTTTTCAATCCAGAATATTCTGAGTGATCTTATCACAATTGGTACATGGACAAACAAATATAAGCTCCCGAATGATACAGTGTCCATCGATAATGCAATCATTCTTAAGAATTCTCGCCGTTGGCCTCTGCTGATTGACCCTCAAGTCCAAGGGAATAAATGGATTATAAATATGGAGAAGGAGCATAACCTCAAGATTATCAGACTAACCCAAAACCCGAATAAATACACCGCGGAACTGGAGCAGGCGATTCAAATAGGAAACCCTGTACTCCTCGAAAATATTGGAGAGACTATTGAGCCTGTTTTTGAGCCTGTCCTCGCTCAAAGAAAAGAGAAAAAAGGTGGTGCTTGGAAGCTAAAATGGGGAGACGGATTCCTTGATCTTGCTGATGATTTCCGCTTCTATATCACAACGAAACTGCCAAGACCACATTACCCACCTGAAATCTGCGTGCAAGTCACTCTTCTCAACTTCACAGTCAATCAAGTCGGTCTGGAGGATCAAATGCTCAACATTGTCGTGAAAGAGGAGCTTCCACAACTCGAAGAAAAGAGACAGAGAAACATTATAGATTATTTTGAGAAGAAAGACCGACAAAAGGCAATCGAAGAGAGCATCCTCGCGAAACTTTCTGCCGCTGGAGACAATATTCTGGATGATATTGATCTCATCTCAACACTCAAGAATTCGAAAGTCGAAGCCTTGGAAATCGAGCACAAACTTATAGAGCAAGACAGAGACAAAGAGAAATTTAATCATGAAAGAGTTCAATACCAATCTGTTGCCTCTCGAGTGAGTCATTTGTATTTCGTCGTGGCAGATCTGGTTAATGTGGAACCAATGTATCAATACTCCCTCGATTGGTATATCGACCTCTATAAGGACGCTATCAAGTTTTCAGAGTTTGCCACCGATAAGCCCACTCGATGTGTAAATATCATAAACACGTTTATGGTCATCCTTTACAGGAACATTTCGCGATCACTGCTGGAGAAAGATAAACTGCTTTTCAGTTTCTTGGTGACAACAAGAATTATGGATGTGGAGAAGAAAACTAATCAAGCTGAGTTACGTTTCATGATGGTTGGAGGAACTTCAATCGACCCGATAAAGCCCAATCCAACAGGAGATGGAGGATGGCTATCCAACAAGCAGTGGTGTGCTTATGAAGAGGTAGCTCAGACTTTCCCGAAGGCATTCAATAACTTCGACGCTGAGTTTACGACACAACTCCAAGAATGGGAAAAAATATTCAATTCTGAAGAGCCAATGGAAGAAAAATGGCCTGGAGGTTGGTGGGACAAGCTTACTCCCATTCAAAGATTAATTGTCCTTCGTATATTGAGACCAGATAAAGTAGTCGGTGCAATTCAGTCATTAATTTCGTCTGAACTTGGAGCACAGTTCATTGACCCACCTCCTTTCAACCTCGAAGCTGCCTTCCAAGATTCCAAATGGAATATTCCGCTTATCTTCATTCTGTCGCCGGGTGTTAATCCAATGGCAGAGCTGCTGAAACTTGCTGATAAGCTCGGCTACAAAAATATGATGGATAATCTCTCTCTTGGTCAAGGACAGGACGGACCTGCAGAAGCTGCCATTAAGCAAGCAACGAAGGATGGAAGATGGGTTGTGCTGGAAAATTGCCATCTTGCAGTCAGCTTTATGCCTTCTCTTGAAAGAATTGTTGAGTCTCTATCAAGTGATACCCACGAAGGATTCAGACTGTGGCTTACTTCAATGCCATCTGATAAGTTCCCTGTTACAGTTCTCCAGAATGGTATCAAGTTAACCAATGAGCCACCAAGAGGATTACGTCTCAACCTGTTCAAGTCCTACAATTCTTTCAATCCTAAGACCTTCGAACCGTCTGAGGGATTTGAAAAGCCAGCTGAATTTAAGAAATTGCTCTTTGGACTCTGCTTCTTCCATGCTCATGTACAAGAAAGAAAGAAGTTTGGTCCTCTAGGCTGGAACATTCCCTATGAGTTCAGTCAGGCTGATTTGGATATCTCTCGTGAACAACTGAGGAACTTTGTCGCTGAACCGGGAGAAATTCCTTGGGATGCTATAAATTACATGGTGGCAGAGGCAAATTATGGTGGAAGAGTCACAGACCCCATGGATAGAAGGTTGATTAAGATCATTCTAAAAGATTTCTATTGTGAGGAAATTTTGGACGACAAATACAAATTCAGCCCAAGTGGTCTTTACTATGCTCCACCCGAAGGCACCCTCGATAGCTACAAGGAGTATATTCAACAACTTCCTTACAACGAAAAGGCAGAAGTGTTTGGACTTCATGGTAATGCAGTCATCTCAAGCTCTATCATTGAAACCAATCAACTACTGGGCACATCACTATCGCTTCAGCCAAGATCAGGTACGAATTATTTGAATACTCATGAGATTTATTAAATTTTTTTTATTGATGTTGTTAGTCGGCGGAGAGGGCGTAAGCGCAGATCAGCTAATGAAAGAAAAGTGCGCCTCTTTATTAGAAAAGATCCCTGAACCTTTTGACCTTGAGTATGCAGCTAAAAAGCACCCTCTTATGTACGAAGAATCGATGAACACAGTGCTTCAACAAGAATTGTTGCGATTTAACAATTTAATCCGAGTTGTGAAATCAAGCATGAAGAACCTCTCGAAAGCCATCGATGGATTTGTTGTCATGTCTGTTGAGCTTGAAAGTGTATATAACAGCATGTTTGATAACTTAGTACCTGAAATTTGGGCAAAGGTAACTCTTTCACGTTATGATTCCCCCGAATCTAATCTATAACTATTCGAAAATAGGCAGCCTATCCATCTTTGAAGCCTCTCGGCTCATGGGTCAATGATTTGATTGAGAGACTCAACTTCATTCAGAAGTGGATTGATAATGGTGCTCCTCCTTCATTCTGGATTTCTGGTTTCTTCTTCACTCAATCTTTCCTCACGGGTACACTTCAAAACTTCGCCAGAAAGGTATAATTTACTAATGAAATAACCCTTTAGAATTAACTTTGAATGTCTATCTTAGAAAACTATCCCCATTGACACACTGACTTTCGATTTTTATGTTATTCGCAAGGATGATCCAAAGTGTGACATAACTAAAGGACCTGAGGACGGTTGCTTTATCTATGGACTATTCTTGGATGGCTGCAGATGGGATGACGAGGAAATGTGCCTTGCTGAATCGATTCCCAAGGTGCTGTATTATAAGGTGCCTCATATCTGGCTCGTTCCTATTGAGCAATCAAAACTTGATACAACCAAACACGTAACAATGACACCTTAGATGAACAATTTCTAACATAATTTAAAATAGGTATACGAATGCCCAGTGTACAAAACTTCTAGAAGAGCGGGTACATTGTCAACAACTGGCCATTCTACCAACTTTGTACTCCCTATTAATCTGCCCATGTCAGGTGAGCACACTCAAACTCATTGGATCAAGCGAGGTGTAGCCTTACTTACTCAGCTTAATGATTAGTGTTCAGCATATTCAAAAACATAAGGATTCTACATATACCTCAAAAATTTGTATAAGAACTCGAATTGTAAGAAGGTTTATGTGCTGAAATATTTTGTGTCTTTCCTCTGACACGAAATAAAAGATTTCTTCATAAATTCTCAAATCGCCTTCTATTTAGAAAAAAACAAACAAAGAGATGAATTTAAAATGTTCTTAGAACACAAATAACATTTGCTTAGCAATGCTTTGCTCGTGTATTGATAAGCAACTTATAACCTCGCAGAGCTAAAAAGTGAAGAAAAAGAAAAGATAAAATGCAATACCGATGTTTGTTTCGTTCCTGATAAATACCACTTTTTGAATGTATTTCGCCTATAACAGCTGTATTTTTTGTTTCATTTTTTTTTTAAATAAAGTACTGCATCACCCTCATTGCAAGCTCAATATTCTGCTAATGGCTGATATGAAGCTTGTACTCATAATGGTATAGCCATCCCCAATTTCTATTACACAAAAAGAAAATTTTCATATTATACAGAAGTCACAACTCAAGAACATAATGTGATTGAAAATTTTATTAGTATTGGAATGATTATGTTTTTATTCAAATTTATTTTGTGAATATGACTAAGGATTAACCTCTCGTACTATTCGATAATAGAAGATAGCTGCCCATAAAGCTGCGACTAAGTCATGGAGACAATTTATTTAACGAAATAAGCCTTTGGTTTCGTGCTGACGACTGTATGGAAAGAAGGCTAACAAATCTTCATATAGATATAGACAAAACAGGACTAGGTATTAAAGGCTAATAATAATCATCTATGACTGACAAGGCTATCTCTTTTTTTCCCTAACGATATACCAACAACTATAAAGCAATCTAAATTTTGAACAACTTGATTCTGGGTTTAGCCTTGCTCGTAATCCATCTTCCTAATCTAAATTCGTCCGAGGTTGCAGCTAAAGAAGAAAAATTAGTTCGAATCTCTCAGATTATGATTTACCGGCAATAAGACTGCCATTCCTCATAATTTTGACATCGTTCACAACTCCCTCCTATATAGAAAATATCAGTAAGAACTTCTTCGTTTTAAATCTATTACGATTGGGATTTCGAAGAGCTTTTTGAAACCTCTTCCTTCGAAATCAACGCCATAAGCATTAAGAGCCCCATTGTGAGAGCCTGAAATAAAAAAGTCCGAGTTGTAGATGGCTCCCTAAAAAGGATTATTTAATTTTTTATTGATTTATTTTCCTAGTTACCAAAGACGTGATCCAACCTTCACCATGTGCTTTTGGAAGCTGATGCAAAGCGCGTTTATTTTTTAAGCTCCAGAGTGAGACAAACCTTGATATTTTTTTATCAATAAACACAAGTTATATATTAAGTTTACCCATCCTGTGATCCGGTGACGAAGAAATTTGGACTCAAAGCTTTGATAGCATCCATCGAGTAGTCTCCTCCTGAGAAAATGAGCTGAGATTCTTGCTCGATTTTCCAAAAAATGGCTTGTCTATCGAATCCACAAGTAACCATATTGTTCTCGCTAATCGAGTCGATCATCGTAATGTCTGCCTTGTGACCGAAACTGTTAAAGAATAATAAAGGTTAAGCCTTAAACATTGACAGTTAGAGTTCTTACAAGGTCTCAATGTAGGCTCGCTCGTTTCCGTCCCATAATTGAAGAGTGCGATCACAGCTCACGGAGCAAAAATTGTTTGAAAACATTTGGAACTTCACTCCCTGCACCGCATCTCTATGTCCTCTGAAGGTGTGAACGAGTTTCATATCACGAGTATCCCACATTCTGATCAATTTGTCTGTGCCAGCAGTAAGTAAATATTTTCCGTCGTAGTTCAAATCCATGCATAGTATCTATCATGATTTCATGTGCTAGGTGTGACCTGGCTATTCAAAAGTGAGAGAGATTTACCTCTTTGAGGAATGCTCTTGTATCTTTTTCAAAATATGTATCCTTCACAAGTATTTCTTTCTTCTGCTTTTCGAGATCCCCTGAATGAATAAACGTATGATATTAACATCATTTCATTGGAACACTTACATTTTATGATACTGCCATCTTTGCTAGCTGAATAAAGAATTCTATTGAACTCATCCATACTCAGGCAATTGATGCTTTTTGTATGTCCCTTCAAGGTGATTTCTTCAGGTTTTCGATCAATTTGTTCATATTTATCATGAATTGCTCCTGCTACCGTTTTCATCTCAAGAATTCCTCTGTGAAGCTGAAAGAAATAAAGATGAGCATGATTTCACAAAAATGTCGGATTATACTTTTTCTTTTTTAAGTTCTTCGATAATTTCTTTTGCGTCATCGTCTCTTTCAACTCCAGTAAAAAACTCATCATCATCCTCGTCTTTCTTCTTCCTAGTCGCTTTTGCCTTTTCTATGATTGCTTTTGCCATCCTTAATCTAGCTTTATCAGCATCTTCCTCTAAAAGATGGAAAAATTCTTTCAATAACAGATAATCTGGCTAGATTTACCTTCATCGGCTTTTCCATCTTCATAACTCCTTTGGATAATGAATCAGATGATTAATAGGACGTAAGTGAAAAATATTACTCGACATCACTGTCAGCGGCTCCTTTGTCACCACGGCGTGCCTTGCCATTAGTTTGCATGATGTCTTCATCATCAGAAGCAATCTCGTCAGAGAGAATTTCTTCGTCCAATGGATCCTCTTGCATCTTTGACTCCGGGTACTTTTTATCATTTGATTTCTTTACTTTTTTCTATATTTCAGGAGCATTTGTAAAAACTCTTAAAGAGTCCTGATTACCCTTCCTTTGGCTTGTAATCTGCCCTTAAACATTTGTTTGCTTGTAAGTTTTGGCGAAGTGAGAGAAAAATGACAGGAAGATTGCTGCGCAAATAAATTTATTATTCAATTCCAAAACAAGCTTTCCTCAAATAAGTAATTTATCCTCTTATACCCCTGTATCGCTCTATGTTTCAAACATAACTTATTCCTTACTCAGGAAATGAGGACCCCTCTGCGCTTAGTTTCTAGATTCAGAGCCTCTTTTGTATCGGATTCTCCATTCATGATTAGTCGGTGTATTTTTTTGGAGGAGAAAAAAGGAGGAAGGAAAAGAGCAATACAAGAACAAGTGTGTATATGTATGTGTTGAATGACTAAATTTCTGGTATTAATTATTCCTCAGATGTTGACATAACATCTGCTTTCGTTACATAAATCAAATGGAAAAACTTTATTTTTCTTAAACAACAAAATTCTACAATTTAAATTCATAATAAGTTGATCTGACAAGCAAATGAGTAGTCTGAACGAATTTCTGTACCAGATTGCCGATGAAATTGGCAGACCCAGAGACTCCATGGAGGCCATTATCAAGCAGTAACTTACATGTGCTCTGTTTGTTTCCAACTGTGAATTGGCTAGACTTCAAGAAAATTGGTACGATACTGTCGATTCTCTCAGAACGATCGATGATACTACCTATGAAAAATTGAAAGTACCAGCACGGCTCGTTGAGCTCATCAAGAAGAAGCTTTCCCAGACGCCGGTTAGACAGAAAAATGAAACTCCTGTCCAAACGTTGCCAAGCAAACCTTCTAATCAAAACAAGGATAATGAAATGATGATTGAATTTGAGGAGAAGAAACAACCTGAGAGAGGAGGAGTAGTGCCAATCGAGGAAATAATTAAGCAAAAAGCGCAGAAAGGGAAAAATTCAAAGTCGGAGTGGGCCAAATTGCTCGAGCGCATCAAGAAAGAGGTGGGGTTCGGAGAAAAACTTGAAACGACTCTCATTCTTCTTGAAAAAATCTCATCGAACATAATTAAAGAGCCTGCTAGAGAGCAATTCAGAACGTTGAAAGTTGAATCAAACCAAAAGATTAGAGAAGCCATCGGGATTTATCCGAGTGCAGTGGAGGCATTAATTTTGGTAGACTTGTTACTGAAATTGGACTTGATTGGCTCATTCATTATAGTTGGGATTCGAGCCTGTAGGGGACGGAGTTCTTACCATGAAAGAGAAAAACATGAACATTGAACTCTTAAGTGAATTCAATGCTCACGTTCACCAATTTCTTGAGGATAGCAGTAAACATTGAATTCGATTGTCAATTTGACGTTACCTCGTATACTAGAAAGTAGTTTCAATCCTTACAAGGCAGTCGCATTTGGAACCAACGCGGGTAAATCATCGTTTGTCTCTGTATCCAAAGAAGCTGATTCTGAAAAATGAAAAGATAACGTCAATAGTGGAGAACGCAAAGAGACCTATGCTGATAAGCTTGAAGAATTAAAATGGAAAAGAGATGCTATGATTCCAAACACAATTACTAACAGAAATCCAGAACTGATTATTCTAAAACCAAATCAAACAGTGGGTAAAACATTTTTCACATCTCTCATTTTTCTACCCTTTTTGTTCATTCAATCTAGTTGACCATGTCAGGACCAGAGACGACGATTCAGAACTTCGAGCCACAGACGAGATAATTTTCAAAGAGGAAGCTAGACGGCTTGCAAAGGTTGTTCTTATTATTATGTAATTTTTGTGAAAACAGTTATAACTGTTGCATCAGCTTTTGGAAGAGTCCTCCCAATTTACATCGAAAAGGAAAAAAGAATACGAGGATTTGCTAAAGCGACCTATTTTTGCGGAAACACGAATTAGAGTGAAATTCCCAGACAATACATTATTAGAAGCTAAATTCTCTCCAAAAGAGTCATTAAAAGTTGTAGTCGATTATGTCAGACAGGTAAATAATTGATAGGTTACTTCGAAAATATTATTTCAATGGATGTAGTTTCTCGTGGATCCTAACTGGGATTACTATCTTTTTGTGACACCACCTCTTCAGAAAATTACAAGCAAAAACTGGGGACTTAGCTTGAATGAGTTCGAGTGCGTACCTTCTGGAATTTTTTATTTCGCGCTAACCGACAGAGGTAATCATAACGAATTGTTCAACATATCACTAACTCTTCTGTTCGGAAAAAAAGATTTGGAAGCGAAAATCAAAAAATTCGTCCACTATTAGAGAAAGAGAGAGGAAGGAAAAAATCAGATTCCCTTCAAAGTGGCTGAGTTCCTTGAAAAAGAGATAAATCAACCTCGACATAACGGCGTTAAATAGTTTAGAAGCTAAGAGCACCTACTTTTTTAAACCTTAATTTAAGTTCCATGTTTCGAGGACTTCTAGAACCAAAATAGAGCGTGAGGTGTTAAAAAATCGAAGTAACAAAAATTTTCAAATAAGGTAAAAAAAAAACAAGAGAGAAGTTTCCTACAGCCACCAGAACTCAAGGTTCTCTGATGTAGAGACATGTGGAAGTGAATAAGTAACGTCGTTTATTATACATAGTGGAAAAAATTTTGAATTTATCCCATCCTATCACCAATTTTGGCGTAAATCCAAAAAATCTTGTATTCAGAATTGCAAATATTGATTTTGGAGCGCATCTATTCAAATAATTTAGGAAAATAAAAAGTCAAAGAAACAACAGAATATCATTGGTTAGCGATGGATATAGAACTTCAGAAAGACAGTATGATCTCTATTGAATTAGGAAGAATTAACTTTGATACTAGACAATCCCGAGCAACAGAAAGAGGCCTACTCTTATTTGGAATTCTCTCTCAATGAAGGATTACTTATTGACTATGTACAAATTGAAAAAGAGACGACGCGGTCCTAACCAGAATATTTCAATCACCTAGATTGCTCGTTTGTCCAGCGAAAAAGGAGAGCAAACGTTAGTTGGACTCTTTCAAAGTTATGTTATCATGTTTAAAACTACGTACATGCAAATAATCGAGCAGCAGAAGGTTCAACATCCATTCACAATGTTTGATCCAAGTTTTGTGAAACCCAGCGTGAAACTCAGAAAAACTCTGAGGCTGATTGTTTTGGTATGCAAAGGGTTTCTCTCTGAGTTTTAATGAGATAGATTGTCTCCTACTATGAAGAATTAAGCTTGCAAACTCTCTGCGAAAATAATGATGAGCATATCTTTATTCGCTTTGTTCTGGACTGTGCAATCATCTATTGTCAGAATCATAGTAACCTGCAGCATATAGTTGCTTTTTTTTATTCGAGCCATTAATACTAGGAAAGAAATTTGTTGAGGCCTTGGTTTGGAAGAAGCTCAATATGCAAGTCAAATTTCTTGTGCAAGATTTGAAATACTGCTTGAATCTCTACAGTGCAGATGAGCAGAAAGAGTTACTACTCGCAATCGAAAAAAAACTTAGAGAACCAGCCGATCCTGTATTAAACTTGTAACAAAAAATAATTTCGATATGTGGCAACGGTTCCTAATTCAATAATAATGATTAGAATGAGGCTCCAAGCTTTCTATCTGCTGATCGTATTTTATTTTCAGACAGAAGATTATGCGAAAACTTCTCAACTCTTTTCAAGATTCGAAAATATCAGTAATCAGTATTCAGACAGACTTATTTCGGAGCAGAAGGAATGCGCCGATCAAAATATTGACATTCGCCAGCTGAAAGCAATTCAGAAACTACTTCAAAAATGGGATCAAACCATAAAAGTTGAGCAGGAAACCCCAGTAAAGAATATCCCGAAACAAGAAATTGATGAGGAAATTCCAAACTCAGCGAACGAGCCCAGCCAAATGTCTCAACCTTCACTAAAGAGCAAATTCAATGATATCTTACAATTGTCAAATGATCTGATTTATCTCTCGGAGCTACAATCCATAGAAAAAATGCAAGCTTTTAATCAGTATGTCAGGAATTACTATGAGTCAAAAGGTAATATTCTATTTTTTTATCGATGAACCAATATGGGTTATGAAAGACATCAGTTTTATTAAGATGGCCAGTGTTTCTGTTGAGTTGGTCCTAAAGGAAGACATCAAGAAAGAAAATGCCCTATATATTGAGTATATTCTGAGTCGCCTGATCATACAGTTTGAGAACAAAAAACCTGATGAGATGGAGAGTAAATTGAAACATGCATCTTGAACGTTTTATCTCACTCTCACAAATTTAAGAATTTGTCGAGTACAAAGCTGCAATAGAACAAGGAATCGGATTCTATGGACTTCCCTCTCCTGCAAAGCTAGAGTTGCTTCTGCTTTGCTTCTTGAAAGCGACTGCAACTCAAACAGATAAAGAGAAAATGAATTCCAAAGATTTGAGGGATCTCGTCGTCTTCATCCAAAACATGATACTGAAAAAGTTTGAATTGGGCTCAATAAGTGACTTGCAAAAAAGGATTACCAGGCTTATCTCAGATAGCCAAGATAGCAGAAGATCAAGGGACCAGGGCTCAGGCTCATTTATTGTGGAAGAGATGACAATATCACTTATAGTACCCTCACTTAGCTGTGAGCTTCAGTATCTGATTGAAAGTGAGTCTCCAGATATAAAGGCTTCGAAATTAAAAGAGCTACTGGAGCTTTTTTGGACGACTATCGGTTTCTTGGGAGGTAGTAGAGTCTTAAAACTGATGAATATCCTCAAGGAGCAGTTACTTCGAATCTGGAATCTCAAAGTGTTGCAAGGGTTGATGGATGTTATGTATTACATCACCTTGCTATTCAAAAGAAAATATCAAGGTTCTCAGATGGACAGTGACCTTAACTGGGATTACAAAACCCAAACTTCCGAGATGAAACTATTTGACGATCACCCCATTTTCATGCTCCTAGCGTCTAATACGGACTATTTGAAGTAAAGTTCGTCTCTTTGCTTGTTGTTAAGTTGCAAATTTTAGGTCCGCGATCTCCTTCAATGAATATGAAAGAGATCGAAAAAATATTGATGACGTGATAACAATGCTACATTCTGCATACTTGAAAATTTCTCGAGAAAGTAGTATGCAAGAGTTGCAATCTCAAACTCAAATTAGCAAGTTTGAATTTCAAGTTCAGAAAGCTCTCAATAAAATGGCTTTGGATCTTGCTAAGTTCTATATGTTATTGGGAAGTTACAACCAGGCTATGAAGTAACATTTTATTCAGTCTTTGAAAAACATCATAATTATTATTATTCTTTCGTAATAATAGGGTGATCGTCAATAATCTTAACATGATGTCTTATTCAAAGAGAAATGCATATGAAAGTATTCCTGATTTATTTACGCAAACTGTGCTATTCGACCTTCTGTGCATCTGTCTTTGGAAAGCGAAAGGATACAACGAGCTTCTTGTTATGATGCAGTTTTGTGGAGATTCGGAATATCCGAATTTGGGGAGAGTCATATCACAAGTGAATGATTTCCCAATATCTTACATCGAGTTTGTGATATCTCCTTTGATTCTCGAGAATTTGTATTACAGATTCAACAACTCAACGAAGGTGGCTTTCATCAAAGCTCTGGTAATTTCAAATCCTAATCGCTTCTTGTAATAACAAATTATCTTTCCAAATATCAGCACGAGCGAATCAAATCACCAGACGTGTATCAAACAAACTTCTTGTTAAATAATCGTAGAAGTGAAAACGTCGCGAAAATAGATTTTATAAGATTATTAAACGACAGCCATTTTTCTTGAGATTGATGAGTTCTCATAATTTGTGAAATATGGTGTTTTGTTTGGGTCATGATATTCCTAATACATTCCCTTAAGAAAAGTTGATCTGAAGGTTTGGAAATCTTAAGAAGTTGAGAGAACAAAAACTGTCATTTACATTTCGTGTTTGTCTGAAAATGAATAGCTATAGCTTTTGAGGGAGCTAAATCTCATTTTTAGCGAATTGGTGTTTGACAGCTGTTCTCAGTAGGCGAGTACCAATTAGAAAGTTTCAGTGTTCGTTTCAAATTGCGGTCTGAAAGTTAATTGTCAGATTATTTTTCTCAATTCGAAGGCTGCCTAATTTTATCTCTCTTTCAACCATTTAATTCCCTCTTTTCTTGGGTCATACTGACAGGATGTCAGTACAAGCTCATTTTTATTGGAATCCTTGGAAAATCATTCTGAAAATTGCATGTAGTTAATATGCGAAAAAAAACAAACACTCGCACTAAAAGGTAGAAATACTAAGTATTTTTGGGAATGTAAATGAGATAAGTAAATATCCAATTAACATACCTATTTTCAAGAGTTAAACGAAGTAGAATCTCCCTCCTCAATAATAGTTTATGCGACCAATTGCCATAATTTAAACGATGATACTCTCTATTAGTAATATTTAGTAATAAAAACTATTTTACAATTAATTTATTAAAGACTAATTTTATCACTCAAATGAATGAAATTTTCAATAAC
>ENA-UOTZ01001064-UOTZ01001064.1-compost-metagenome-genome-assembly--contig:-NODE-1064-length-20689-cov-7.682369_pt1 | contig 20689 bp, 9 predicted proteins | sample MGYA00238144_ERZ746983 | MGnify/ENA primary metagenome ERZ746983 (study PRJEB28759, sample SAMN06268863) | compost metagenome | isolation source: single cell | place: USA: California, Emeryville, Joint... | reverse complement strand
ACGCTGTATCTTATCCAGGCTCTTAAAAAGATTTGAAGATCGCTGAGGTCAATCGATAGGGATCTATCGAAATAAATGTTGTAGGCATCGTTGGAGTAGACGTCAATTGTTACACCAACGTTGTACTCCCAAATCTTGCTCTTGTTGTACCATGGAGAATAGGTATCGTTTCCGAAGGCACTCAAAGTGGTTCTGATCGTGCCATTCACGAATGTGTTGTTAGTACCAGTGAAATTAACGTCGTAGACATTCACCCTGTATGAAGTGAAGTTATCAAACACCCACCAAGCAGTGCTGTACCAGGCAGTCAGATTCTCTGCTGTCATGTAAGCAGAAGGGAGATATTGAGTAGTTGTGTTGGTGGTATTCTTGGTTGTGAGGTTGTAGTAAGTGGCGATATTAGGAGCCATAACCGCGTAGAAGTAGCCTCTCAGGAAATTGCTAATATCGCTTTCGTTGATTCTGAGGCCATAGTTAGGGTAGATGCCGGCATAAGGTTCAGAGCAGTCGTCCATATACACGTACATAGACCCGTTGGAGTAAACGGTAGTTCGGTTGCACCAGCCATAGTAGCATGGATCATAAGAGTCATTTCCGTAGGCAATGAAAGAGAAGTTGACGGTTCCTGACACATAATTGTCATATTTCCGTAGAGAAGAGTTGAAGTTGTAAAGGTAGACATAGTATCCTGGCCAGGTGTAGTTTACATAAGAGTATTGTCGGTTCCAGCTGGCCAAGTCGTAGCCTGTAATATTGTATTCTGGGAATTGAATACCAGTCGTTGTGTTACTGGAGTTATTCAGGAGGTATGGAACGACGCTGTATCTTATCCAGGCTCTTAAAAACATTTCGAGATCGCTTTGAGCTATCGACAAAGATCTGTGGAAGCTGATTAAGGATACCCAAGAGTTAGTGACCTCGATTGTTGCGCCAACTCCAAACTCCCAAATTTTACTTTTGTTGTACCATGGAGAATAGGTATCGTTTCCGAAAGCTTCGAAAGTAAACTGAATTTTACCATTCACATAGGAGTTTTCGACGGTACCGGTGAAATTAGCGTTGTAGACACTCACGACATATGAAGTGAGATTGTCAAACACCCACCAACTAGTGTTATACCAGGTAGTCAGATTCTCTGCTGTCATGTAAGCATAAGGGAGGTATTGAGTGGTTGTGTTGGTGGTGTTGCTACTACTTGAGTTGCTGCTTGAATTGCCAATCGACGAAATGATGGCGGAGTTGGCATAATCCAAGTACATGAAGAGAATGCCTCCCATATCTTCGCCTGGCAGTAAACTGTGATTGAAGTATTCACTCGCCGAGTATCTGCTGTGAAGATCGTAGACGATGTCTTGTTCATAGAAAGCGATAAAATATGGGTACCAGCCATTACTAACGACTGCATTCATGTTGAATTGGGCGTAGATTCTACCCTTGTAATCGTATGATGATGTGGAGTTGCCATAGAAGGTTGCGTTGTAAACGTAGATGGACATGTTGCCTCTCGTGATATTTCGGGAAGGAAGACTCAGAACAAAGTCTACAGGTCCATACATTGGCTCAGGCTCGGCCCAGCGGGTTTCATTTGTGTAATTAGAAGCATTGGTCGAGTTGCTGGAGTTAGATGTCGTATTGGAGCTTGAATTGCTGGTTTGATTCGCGTAGTAGATACTGTCTAATCTTAATTGGATCACGTACTTGCAATAGAGTCTTAAGAATTCAGCCATGTCATAGCTAGAGATAGAAGTGAAACCACTGAGGTTGCTGACAGAAACGTATCCATTTGGTCCACTAATCAAAGCCTCAGCAGATAGGTCTTCTGCAATGGTCATCCAGTCGCTAAGGGATGAATAATTTCCGCGAGCGTCATATATGATCTTAACGTTCGTGTAGTAATAGCCAGAGCCAACATGATTCGAGGTGACGGAGACATTCTTCACGTGAACGTACCAGAAAGCGTACTGCGTGTAATTCCAATAATCTCCAGTCCAATTTCTCAGAGTGTCGGAGGTAATGTTCATGCTTGGGAATTGAATGCTGAAGATTCCGTTGTTATGACCGTCTTCATCAGCAAAGAAGTCAATTTCTGAATCAGAGGAGCTCAGATTTGCGGCAAGAGCAATCAAGCCGACAAAGAAAAGAATACCGACGACGGTACCGATATATTTTTTCATCGAGCGAACAAATAAATTGTCTTTCGAAATAAAATTTAGATTATAAGCTATAAATCTTAGAACTAATCAGTGATTCGATTTCATTTGACGTCATATGGTGTGAGGCTCATTTCAAATTGGACAGATTTGATCGGATGATATTAAATCGTATATCCATGAAGTTGATTAATTTTTAATTCGATAAAATATATATTGGTGAAGTTCGCTTTGATCTGTTTCATTTAAATTTATATGGAAAGGTTCCGACGGGTCCTCTAGACTGCGTTTATTCCCCAGCAATGAACAGCGTTATTTGTTTCCAAATGAAGAGGGTGAAAATGCAAATATAAGCAGAGTTTCTTCCCAGCACAATGCGAAAGACATTTGCTAGACTGATCGATGCCAGCCTTATTTGATTATACAAGGCTCTTTTCTAAAGATATTCATATCGTTTCTTTTTGCGTTTGCATTTATGGATTCAGAAAATCTAATTTCAGAATTAATAAGCAAAAAACCAACCGGTTTCCATTTTACCAGAACCCGAAGTCCAATATGATTTCTCACTGCAACAAACTAGCGAATGAATGTTCTAAAGCCTGAAAGTCACGAATTGATTTAGCAACAGCGCCGCCCTTTGGGAATCTGGCTGAATAAATGAAAATTGATAAAACAATCTTGCTCAACAAGGCGGCAAAATAGATTTCAAAAAAGCAAGACTCGTTCAAATGAAAGTTCCATGAGTACCTAAAACGCGGGAATTTCTGTTTATTGCTGGTTTAGTTTCGCTAGTATCAGTGCAGGAGATTTTATAGGTTATTTTTCATTGGTTCGCGCATGGAGTTTTTTTGATAGCTTTTGTCATCTTCTATGAATCTTTTTTGAGAACAAAAGAGATTATATGAAGGTTTCCTGAATTATTTATCTGAAAGAAACAGGTTTTCCTTGTGAAATGCAATGGTGGGCTTTTATAGCAAGATTTCGAGATATTCTTCGCTGAGATCAGGAGTTTGTATAGTTTTACCTAATATTGTCGATCGAAAGCTCATAATCATAGAATTCTCCTAGAGAAACCAGAGAAGTTCATCCTTTCCTGCTTAATATCCTTCTTCTGCTTTAGATTTATAATAAGACTTGATTCGAGCATAGTTGAATTAGTTTCCATTCCTGAGAAGCTTCTTTCATTCTTTCCTACAGAAGAGTCAAACTGAAATGATTAGAAACAGATTTGCTTACTTTTCACTGGTTGAGGCTTTTAGAAACAGATATATCCAACACCCGTCTGAAGAACTCAAATCAGTTCGAGAATGGAAAGGAGGAAACGAACTTTCGTCAGGCAAACATAACAAAGTCCATTAGCCTTTTGTCGACTAGAAATTTCGCTTTAATGAAATAGTCTTCAAGAAATGATAATTGCTTACAAAGAAAATTTTCAGCTATCCTTTTTTGTGTTTTTTTTTCTTTGAAAGAAGAGAGTGTGCCAAACCTATTTCGATTAAGCGAACGATGCTGTAACCAACTTTATCAATAATAGAATATACAAAATTAAATCGATCAGAAAATTCTATGCTTAAGGCTATAAACTACTACTTGATCCCAGCTACCTATCATACAAAATTGAGAAACACGCTGATAATAGAAATATAATCTATTCTCCAGCTGAGATAGCAGGGAAAAACCGATAGTTCGTTAGCAATTTTCAATGAAGCCATGTATGTGCAATTATCGATATTGCTAAATTTGATATCATAACTATATTTCTTCAAATTTCAACTTCTTTGATAAAGGCAATTCAACTCTTGAAATTATTGATAATTCTGTATTATTGGATAATCATATTATTCTTTTAATTCATATTATTATTCTTATTATTCATATAGGGGCTGTTGATAGCGAGTTCCATTAGAGAGAATATTGTTCACGAACCATTGAATCTCCCATCGGAATCGGTCAGAGTAAACATGTTGAGCAGCATTCTGAACGAAATAGTTTCTATCGAAGATCACATTGGCAGAAGCATAGCTATCCAATGTGACATGATAGGTATTATTTCCGGTTCCATTAACCTGACCCCACAGGTAGAGGGTTGCATTTCCTTGAACATTGCTGTTAATCGTCTCTTTTCCGTAGTAAGTGCTTGTGGAGTTGATGAGGTTGGCAACGTAAGGGAGATTCAACCTTCCATTGAAATAACCGTTTCCTCTGTCGTTGACTGTGATTGAGAGATTGTATCCGACAGGACTAAAGAAGGAGAGATAGCTGTCTGGGTTAGCACCAGAGCAATACCAAGAAAGTCTTGAGCAGTCAATATTGACCTGGCTCTCATTGTAGTAGTTAGGGAGATAAATGGTTCGATTGGTGGTGGTGTTGGTCGTGATATTGTAGTAAGTGGTGATGTTTGGAACCATAACTGCATAGAAGTAGCCTCTTAGGAAATTCTGAACATCACTGAAGTTGACTCTGAGGCCGTAATCTCCATATATATCAGGTAAAGTGTCATTAGGCTGGACTCCATTTACATAAATGGTGGCATTTGAATAGACTGTCGTCTGGTTGCAATAATATCCCCAGCACGTAGTGTCATTGCCGAATGCAACAAAGGAAACATTAACGGCTCCATAGACGTTGTTGCCATACTTTTGTAAGTAAGGCCCAAAGTTATAGACGTAGACGTAGTAATCGGCACTGGTATAGTTTGGATAAGCATTATATTGGTTGATCCATGCACCTAACTGGTATCCAGTAATATTATATTCTGGGAACTGAATGCCTGTGGTGTTGCTGGAATTCTTCAAGAGGGAAGGAACGACGCTGAACTCCACCCACGCTCTCAAGAAGGTGCGGAGATCACTTGGGTAGATAGCCAATTGTCTATCGAAGTTGATTGAGTAGACATTGGAATAATAGACGTCCAATATAGCACTGATGTTGTATTCCCATATTTGACTCATGTTCCAGTATGGCACGTAACTATTGTTTCCATAGGCATCGAAGGTCACTTTGATTATGCCATTCACAGATCCGTTTTTAGTCGTGCCCGTGAAGCTTGCATTCCAGGTACGCACAGTGTAGTTGAAGAGGGTGTAGTTGGAGAAAGTCCACCAGGGAGTGTTGTACCAGGTTGAGAGATTCATTCCTGTAATGTACGCAGGAGGCAGATACTGAGTAGTGTTGGTTGTGTTGCTTGAGTTACCGGTAACATGGGCTCGTGGTCTGAAGAGCCCAAATTTTGCGCGAGAAGTGCTTGCGTTTGCGACGACTGCAAGCAAGCATCCGAGGAGGATAATGCTGGTAGAAGCGCTCAGAGATTTTGCCATCAAATGATTCACTATCGGAGGTTTTCTTTAGGAAATTCAAAAATTGATATAGTTTATAATGAATTCGCCGTTATAAGCCTAACGGTTCTACCTTTACAGCTCGTTTTCTCATATCAGATATGATCATACGATATCGAATCTAGTTTAACAGAATTTAATAAAATTTTAATTTTGAATTCGGCAAAACTTCTTAGAATAACAAGTAATTAATCTTCGGTCCAAGGTTGACAAGAACAGATCCAAAAATCCATTCGAACCTTTCTAACCTTTCAGATTTTCTTTGTTTAATGGTGTTGCCATGGAATTCATTCAGCGCATATCCTCTTTCAAGATTTTTTCTTTTAAAGAATGAGTATTTTATTGTGAAATTAATGAGTTTTGAAGCTCGTGTTTCTGAAATTCACGAAATCAATACTAAAATTTCCAATAATTCCAAAAAAGCTGGGTTCTTTTTTCGACAAATAGATAAACCACGGAGGTATGCCACCTCAAAATTTTCGAAATATTGGAAAGTGTTTTCTTCGCTAATTTCCATACAAGCATTTCAGTGTTCAGAAAAAAACCAAAAAATCCGAAAACTAATGAATTTTTCTAGAAAGAGGGCCACCAAGCATTCACTGATTGAGGAATGAAATTCACGAAATTGAAGGAAATTAATCAGCGCTACTATTGCTTTAGGGTCTGTAGAATATTGAAAACGATTAGCACTCTTCCAATGTATGCATTCTAATATGGAGACTTTTCGTTAAAGGAGAAGGAGAAGAACAACATTCGACTAGAAAAAAGTTTTAATTGTCAGTTGTAACTCAGCCTGAAGTATAGAGGTCAAAGTAAGAAAATATATGTCCTTGCACATCCCATACAAAAATGAATCTAAATATCTCACAATATTATCATAAATTGTCTTAATCAAAGCTGTAATTCCGCATTGCTCAGAGTACCAAGTAATGTACAGACTTCGAGAATAAGATGAAAGCTTGAGGTCCTTGAATTTGGCAATTAGAGTCATCTTATTAAATGGTTGAAGCTTTTGAATTTTCAAGACCCTCACCTCACCTGTCAAGCGCTCCTATTTATGGATTTAAATTAACGTCAAATAAGGGTGAATGAACAATAAGGCAGGCTATGCCATTCATATAATTCAACCCAGACTATCTGCATATAGCCTTGAATTTTAAGAGCATAAGAGGAACGATAATGTAGTCGAAGATGAGTTTTCAGGCCTGGAAAATATTACATACTAATCGGAAATCTTGGAATTCTTTTTATCAGCCATTTTGGTTTGAGCTGCTTGGACGGATCTCTTGATCTCTGAGCCTGCAGATTTTAAGGGTACAGCAAATCCACTATTAGTACCTTTCGCTTAATTTCATCTCTTTCCCAGATTGCGGCTCTCCTCTACACAGTGTTGCCGTTCAATTTGAGTTATTCTGTGACATGAAGTTCAGTTTATGATGATACCTATCTTTCATTTCACAATTCTATTCAGTAAGAGTTGAGTGCCTCTGGGAAGTTTTCTGAACAATATTGTTTTTATTTTCGATGCAATTGCTCAAAACGACGTAAGAAGAGTTGCTTGCAATTCTATTATATTGCCTCAATCCCATAGCAATAAGGCTGAATTTATTAGACATTATGGACATAGATGCCTATTGTAGACTTCTTCATTCATGGAAGGAATTTGCTTTCTGTTAAGAACTTAATGCGCTTCCAAGCCCGTAAAATCAAAAGCTCACGAAATCATCATAAAAATTAATTAACTACTCAGTTTCACAGCATTTCAAACATTTATCGAAAAATGGTTCCAAGCCACAGTTATATAGTTTAATTTTTTCGAACCCATGGTAATTCTTCTTGTTACGAGGTTCTCTAGAGGAGCTTCAACTTTCATAGGCTTAATTCCTAAAACTAATCTCTTTCTACAAAGAATTGTACTAGTTTGAGACTTTAATAAAATGAATCACCCACATTTACTGATAGCGTATTTGTGAGGTTAATTGATTTGAGTGCTCAATTCACGCGCTAAGCCTCTGATGAGTTTGGGAATATTCGGACCATATTTCCATGAGGTAAGCCATCTCAACTTATAACATTCCATTACTATCCACACAAACATATTCAAAATATTCTGAAATTAAGACGCATGCGCTGTCTTTACAATATAGCAATATTATTGATTCATACTCAAGCAATGCAATATTAATGATATTTAGAAAACTGATAAGCCTAGTTGTCATCAAACCATGCTTCATATCTTTCGATCCCTGTAGTTATGAAAGCTGTATCTCCACTCGAAATCAGCCTAAGTTCGCCTGCCGCGCGTCTCATTCCTCGGCACAACACAATTTCTCCCTCTTCAAAGTTAAATCTATCTATCATATGATTCCACAGTGTTAATAGTATCTTGTCTTCAGCCCGATCCGTCAACCACACATCCCTCACGAACATGGGCTGACTATCTACATGCCGCATTTTTTTGGAGCCAAGTTTCCACACTCTGAGCACAATATCAAAAGTCTGAGATTCCAAAGAGTCATCTATCTCACTGACTTGATATACTTTTTCTGGTGCAATGCAAGGAAAGGATTGTTCTTCAGCGCAAACTGTGACAGTCGTTGCTGGTGTGGCTTGGAGGGGAAATTTCCTCCGAGAACCTGCGAAAGGCCTCGTTGCGTACAGGTTATTGATGAAATAGATTCTGCCTTCTGAAACAACACGCTGAAAGGCTATGCAAAGGTCATCCTCGAAGGAGATTCGAGCTTCACTCAATTCTTTATCGATTATGTCAATGACGAATGTATTGTCAATAGTTGAGCTCTTATAACTGACTCTCACCTTGATAGTTGATTGAGAAAAGCCCATGGATAGATCTCTGATGAGAGTAATGGTGGGAGGAGAAGAAGAAGGGTTAGCAAGATTTAAAACGCTGCTTTGGGTGGATTGATTTGAATCAGCCAGGTTGGAGTTCAGAGGCAGGGAGTTTTGATTCAAGGTAAGCAGTTTATCAAAGTCATTCATTAAATCTTTTGGGTGCAGATTTTGTGTAGCTTCTGGAGAGTCAAGCAGGGCTATTTTGCTCATTCGATCTGCGGTTTTCTGAGTGAGTTCATCAGAGAAGTTATCTCCTTCACGTTTTTCCATTGAGGTTTAAGATATTTTTAATAAAAGAATGCTCTGTTGGTATTTAACTTGCGAAAATACTAGGAAAGTGATAAAATAGAGTTTACTTCCAAATTTTAAATTTATTAACTGCTATAAAAATAAGAAAAAGGTTCATAGTTCTTTTCTTATGACACATGGGACCCTAGCTTCATGCCCATGAATAGTTTCATGGCGAACCTTGAGTTGTAAACTATTAATTCCGTATAGATTGAGGAATATAGCTGGAAAAACTAGAAAAAAAAATTTTCAAAGTTCAGAGATCGGATTTATTGCTAGAATTGGGCTGAGGCTAGCTTCAAGTCTGAAATGATAAAACTCTCTATGCAAACTACTTGGAGAAGCAGAAAAGAAGAAGATTATGGTTCCATAGCCAAAGCAGAGATTCTTCTGTTCACTTGGTAGAGCTACGTGTTGAGGACTTGCTGTTAACACACCGGAATTTAGATATGTCTAGAGTCAGCTCTATCAATATGCAACATGATCGAGTATTACTGGAAACCGGAACCGGTACGCCTGAATCAAGAAAGACTTGAGCTGAGCTCCAAATTTAATGATTTTTGAAGTCTTCACTCGGTTTCTGAGAGAAGAAATATATCATTCAGACTGCCAAAATGCTTGGCTACAATAAATGTGATTCCAAGCCCAAATCCAGAACAAATGCGACTGCAGATTGCCAGGAGATTCTGCTTTATGCTGCAAAAGCAACATGACTAAAAAAGCTAAGATGCAGAGAAATGTAAGAGGTAAAAACACCATTACACTTTGAAATTAACCGAAATTCACAGTTGTTCTCTAAGACAAGCCTTGCAGGATGGATTTTGAATTTGAAGGATCCAAAATCGCTACTCTTTCTATTACAGATGGGCTCAATTTATTCATATGAAGGCTTGAGTCTTAAGAAAATGATCGGGAGAAAAAGATAGTAATGAAAAAGTAATCTACTTCAAAAAAGAGAAATGCCTTAACTCTACTAAGTTACGAAAGAGCTTCATGGATTTATTGAAGAAATTTTGAAGATGCATTCACACATTTTTTGTAAAGCTGTATTCATACATGGTTTTGGGAACTCAATATACAGATTAGTAGCACCAATCTATGACTAATCAATCCTATGACAAATTGTTCAGAATATGATGAATTTTCGGGTTTATTTTCTATGTGTCAGTTTTTGGACGAGCGAGTTGTAGCTGTTTTGGAGGTTCTCAATTGATTCGAAGTTCAGCCTTGTCTGATCATCCACTCGCGCCAGTTTTCTATATTGCTCTCGTAAATCTACTTTGATTTCAGCTAGTACTCTTTGAGTGCTTTCTTTATATTGTTTCAAGTTCGATTCAAACTCTGCTTTTATCGCATCCTTCTCTTTTTGAGAAATTCCATTCGTAGAGGCTCCCATTGTATTTTTTGCTGCTAATAAAGCCAATATTTGTTCATTTTGTGTTCTTTGTTGCAGAATTTGTCTTTCTAAAGCAGCAATCTGATTCTTGGTTTGAGCAATCGTATGAGATTGTCCATAATAGCTGTTTATCAGATCTGAGTATGCTTGACTTATTTTTTGATTCTCATTCTCCAAATGACTCATGCGAGCTTTCATTCTTCTGATTTCTGAGTTGATGGTGTCGTGATAGTCTTGATAATTACGATCACAGTGTCCCAGGTATGCACCAACAGCAAAGGACAATAGGAGAACAAGCACGATTAGTGAGATCGTGGTGAAATTGAATCTGCTGCTGCTGGATGACGATGACGATGATGATGGTGATGAAGAAGAAGATTTCACATTGGAAGGAGGAGAAGGAGTTGGAGTGTCATAATCTTGTTGGATGCTCATTATGAGAGTTGTTTGCTTTGATATTATTGGTTTTTGTGAGGATGAATGTTATTTTAACATCTTTGAGGTGTGGGAGGTTTAAATACTCTTTGTTAACACGCGTCATCACAAAATTTCTTCTTTGTGTTTTGTTGAATATGCTACACGTGCAGTTCTTCGAAATAGAAAATTATTTGTCAAGTTAAACCCAATTCTGACGGAAACCTGATCAGAATTTCAATTTGTGAGGGTACATTGTTGCCATTAAAAATTTCGCTGGGAGGTTATGGCGTCTCTTTTCCGAGGTCTGTGCCCACTTTTCATGCTCAAATGCAGTTGTACGAGAGAATTTTCTATATTATTTTGTAGAAAAGTTTCTTTTGATCGAATTAATTTCAAGGTACTTAAGCACTCACTTCATTTTCTTTTAGGCTGCCAGTTTAAATTCTTACATTTCAATAGTAGTATGAATACGATTGCTTAGAGCAGCAAAGTATATTTTCTCGGGATCACTCGCTTTTTAGCTTTCCAAGAGTGGACGTTAGTGGAGGGTACAGTTGATTTGAAACATTCAGAGAAATTACCCATTTTCAATACAATTAACAGTCAAGAGCATAATATAATTCTTGAATGAGTCCCTTGTTCCAATTATTTCAGGTATGTTCATTTGATTGCCTTTATCCAAGAATAGTACTAAATTGCATAAGCCATGTTATAAATTCCTGTAACTTCGGATAAAACAAAACATGATCCAAGTCTCATCATTGGCGAGAATATTCAGTTTTCTCTCTCATTGATGTGCTCACAGAAATGAACCACAAAAAGGGTCGCAAAACCGCGTTTATTGTTGGCTTTTGCTTTCAGCAGAATATTTCAAACTTATCATTGAGTGAAATTCTAAATATCTTCCAATTATCAGTCTGAAATAAAATTTCATGGAGATTCAAGAGAACTGTGTAATCCCAAACAAACTTGCTTTGGCCTCTACAGAGCTTAAGTTTTGCTCTCAAATCGGCAAGTTTTATACTTTTAACTCAGTCTCAAAGAGCGACCATAAAAGACTTACAATCAAAGTACTGGACACTAACAAATGTGGATCTAAAGCTCAAATCAATATGAACGCAACTGCCTATTGTCAAGAGACTCTCCAGTTATGTTGTACTCATCCAAAGAGAGTTTCCATCGCCTCATTTCAGGTCAATGACTCCAAGTTTGGTTTTTCAATGCAGCGGTATTCGACTATGAAACAAAAAATCAAAGGCAATGAAGAAGGAAATATATCTGAAGAGGCTCAAAACGACAAAACGCCCGACCAAAGCATTGACACAGAAAAAATGCTGAAGGATCTGATCGAGAATGTGCAATCAATATCAAAAACGTTCAGCGTCGATGATCCAAAATCCCTATTTCAACTAGAAAATATCTGCTCCTTCGATGAATGTACCACATTTTTTCTGAGCAACTGGACAAAGTTTGTGAAGAGCAGTACCCACTAAATTCCATTAAAAAAAGTTTATTGACCTAAACTCTTCATATATTAGAACCAGTCTCCTCTCAATTAATTGAAAAGAGCAATGAACCCAATTCGGAAATATTGGAGGTGCTCTTTGAGCTCGGATTGGCTCTCCTTGAACTGAAAGGATTCTCAAAAAGCGAAATTGAAAATTTGAGGGCAACTAAGAATACTCATCCTCAATCTGAGAAATTACTCTTGAAAAGTGCTCTTTGCCAAGAACACGAAAACTCGACGCTGTTGAAAATATTGAACAAAAGCCCAACTTTTTGGACCCAGAGTTTCTCTTATAACAATGGTGAGGCTTGTACACGTAGAGAAAGAGAGCCGAGCTTTCACATTCGGTTACTGCCAAGCGAAGATTTCTACTCCCAAAAATCGCTGCTGGAACCTATACAAGGTGACAGTGGATATGCCTTCTCGCAGTTGAGTAACTCTTTATTATAATAGACCATTTGACGTGGATTGCGTATTGCAATGTTGAACGTAATACTATCAAACTCAGTAATTTCGAGACCAACGAAGAATATGGTGAATTTCAAGGAGTGGATCTTCCTTTCAGAAATGGTACTCGCACCCTCAATATAAGTCGCTTATCAAATGTTAATTGTTACAAAGATTCATGGACTCATGTTAGGGAAATCTCTGGCTCAAAATACCTCATCTCATTCCATCACTCGATTGGCACAAGCGCAAATTTCGAGATCTTTGACCTAGCTCACCCGAGAAATATAAAAAAACTGTATACTTTTGAAGAAGTTCGAGGAGGTATTCATTATCGCTCATTATAATTTTTTTTGACAATTATCCTCTGATTTCAACCTCATAATAAATTTCTGCAGTCGCAGGTGTCGGAGATCTTAGCTACAACAAAAAGCGGAGTTTACTCGCCACTATCCCTCACAAGAAGAAAGGCATTTCGTATCACCTCTTTGACCTGAGCGATCTTGCAACGAACAAAGTCAATTTACTACGAAAGCAGAAGTGGCATGATCAATATAAAGGCGGTAATATTCAAATCTTAAATCAAATTTTGATGCATGAATTTCTTTCAGATTGGCTCTGTGGATTTGATTTAGACCTCGAAAGCTCGAAAATTGCCACAATTGATACTGCGGGTGTATTCTTGATATCTACAGTAGATTCCAATGAATGCTTACTTCATAAAAAATTGATAGGGAAGAAAGGTGATTTAGAATTCATTAACCTTATGCTTTAGCGATGAACAGATCCCGATGCAATCTGCAGATGGAGTACAGTCAGCCAAGACGCAGGAGTCTTCATTAAATACGCTCAGAATAAATTAAACGTGCTAGATATTGTGAAGCAAGCCATGGTGTTCAAAAAGCGCGTGAAGCTTGATGGTGGTACCTTAAGAAGTATTTTTTCTTTAAAAAAAAATTCAACGGAGTTTGCTTAATTCGAAATTTCTTTTATATAGAAACGTTTTGGATAGACACATGCCAAAATGATCGAAATTTGCTGGCTACCGCTGGGTCGGAATGCGTAGTGAAAATATTTGATCGACGGCAGGGGAAAATAATAAAGTGTTTAAACAACATACATTTAGGGCCAATTAATTGTGTGCGATGGGATCCCTTAGGAAATAGACTTGTGACGGCTTCGTATGATAGGTCAGTGAAAGTCATAGATTTTGCGAATGAGAAGGTGATATACACTGGTGAAACTGATGATAGTATACTATGAATTCTTATGCGAAATGTTAATTTACCTGGAAAATTCTAATAGAGAGCGCGATTGCAGCTTGCTTTATCTAGGTGGTCAGTAAAGAATTATGTTGGTTTTGCTTGTAGAGTTATTCATTGAGAATAAGCTCTCGAAAGGTATTGAGATCAGATCTCATTTGTCTTTTATTTGCTGATTTCTACACATAACTCTCTAAATAACTCGTTGAAAGAAAATTTCATTTCTATTATATTTAATATCAATACACAACACAACATTTTACTATTATTTCACATTCTATCCTTGATGAGAAATGATCATTTGAAAGGAAGAAAAAAAGCAAATACATAATTCGCTAAATAGTCTATCTTATTGAGTCAATGCAAATTTTATATATATGGTCTGAGTTTTCCTTGAAGTGTGTTCAGGCCTTTCTCGAGGTTCTCAATTGATTCGAAGTTCAGCCTTGTCTGATCATCCACTCGCGCCAGCTTCCTATATTGCTCTCGTAAATCTGCTTTGATTTCAGCTAGCACTCTTTGAGTGCTTTCTTTATATTGTTTCAAGTTCGATTCAAACTCTGCTTTTATCGCATCCTTCTCTTTTTGAGAAATTCCATTCGTAGAGGCTCCCATTGTATTTTTTGCTGCTAATAAAGCCAATATTTGTTCATTTTGTGTTCTTTGTTGCAGAATTTGTCTTTCTAAAGCAGCAATCTGATTCTTGGTTTGAGCAATCGTATGAGATTGTCCATAATAGCTGTTTATCAGATCTGAGTATGCTTGACTTATTTTTTGATTCTCATTCTCCAAATGACTCATGCGAGCTTTCATTCTTCTGATTTCTGAGTTGATGGTGTCGTGATAGTCTTGATAATTACGATCACAGTGTCCCAGGTATGCACCAACAGCAAAGGACAATAGGAGAACAAGCACGATTAGTGAGATCGTGGTGAAATTGAATCTGCTGCTGCTGGATGACGATGACGATGATGATGGTGATGAAGAAGAAGATTTCACATTGGAAGGAGGAGAAGGAGTTGGAGTGTCATAATCTTGTTGGATGCTCATTATGAGAGTTGTTTGCTTTGATATTATTGGTTTTTGTGAGGATGAATGTTATTTTAACATCTTTGAGGTGTGGGAGGTTTAAATACTCTTTGTTAACACGCGTCATCACAAAATTTCTTCTTTGTGTTTTGTTGAATATGTTACACGTGTATTGATTCCAATTCGAAAATCGATTTGTAGAGTTAACAACAATTCTGATATCAATCTGATCAGATTTCTATTTGTGAGGGTGCTTTGTTGTCATTAAAAATATCTCTGAAAATTCCTATCTGTCTCTTCTTGAGGGCTCGACCTCTACGAGGTGATTATTTCAGCTTTTCTAAGAGTGTTATTCGTCAGAGGATGAGAGATCTTTGGATATAAATCTTTCTCAATGATTGAATTCCGATTGTAGCATGAGAAAAAAAATAGCCTGTCATCTTGAAGCTTTTTCATCTTTTCATATTTCATTTTTCATTTCTCAAATTGGAGATCGACTTACTAATATTGCCAGGAATTCAAGCATGTTCAACATGCCAGTCATTCCGAAGACGTATTCGTTTAATTAATCTCAAAAATTTGCTCCTTAAATTTGAAACTACTATTGCTACTATTTTTCGAGAAAACTCAATCCTGTCTTGAAAAGTAGAAACTCGGAAATTTTTGAATATCGAACTATTTCAGATCGGCTCATACACACAGAGGCCATTATATAACACAATCGAAGCAGAGAACATGAGGCAAATTACTTGAATAATCACACATAGTCAATTCATTTAAATGCATTATTCTAATGTTGCCTACCCTTCATAAATCATCTTTTTATGTTCGAAAGTGCTTTCAGCAGAAACCATCATTATTCCTATTTACCAGCCACCGCCCCAGCCGCCGTTACCACCGTTGCCACCATCTCCTCCATTACCTCCCCAACCGCCATTTCCTCCATTGCCACCATTTCCTCCATTGCCACCATCACCGCCATTTCCTCCCCAGCCGCCATTTCCAACTTTGCATGTTGGAGTATAGTAAGAAGTAACGGTCGTCTGTACAGTTTTAGTAGCGTATTCAGTTTTCGTGGCAGTCTTCGTGTACGGAATACGATCAGTCACAAGAGTATGGACAGTGGAGACAGTATACTCAGTGAATGTAGTAGGGACAGCGAGTGTTGTATAGTCCGTGACAACAGTGTAAGCGGTCACAGTCGTATAATCGGTCTTCGTCGGACGGATTGTTTTCGTCACATAATCTGTTTCGAGAGTATATTGCGTTTTTGTTTCGTATTTAGTCTTCGTAACATAATCAGTATTGGTCGTGTACTGAGTTTTAGTAGCATAAACGGTTGCGCATTGATCGGAGTAAGCTTTACCACCATCGCCACCATTACCACCATTGCCTCCACTACCTCCCCAGCCACCGTTTCCTCCATTACCGCCGTCGCCTCCGTTGCCCCAGGCGCGGTCCGACCTAACACTGGATGATGTAACACATGCAAGCGTGAGTCCCAATAAGACAATAATTAGGATGTTTTTCGTCATCTTTTGAAAAGGTTGAGATTTAAGTTAAAGTTTTTCAAATTGTTTTGTTATTATATTGAGAGATGTCTGCGACTTTAAATAATGAGTCAAATCACCTTACCTGGTGAAGATTAGTCCTGATTTTCTTAGTTGCTTTTGGACTAGCCTTGAAGAAAATCCAGTAATTAAATTTTCTGTTGAAATCTGATAATCCAACTGATTAGTGAATTCTTTCATCAACATTCGAAATTCTTGCTCGATGATCTGCCATCTGAAGAGACCTATTCTGAATTCAATCTTTTCGAGCCTTTCTTCTCGAGATGATGCCAGCTTCATGTGGAAATTTCAAAGGAATAATGGAAAGTTAAACGGTTTTCCAGTGATTAATTAATGTTATTAGTAGTATTACTGGACGCATAAAATACAAACGAAATTAGATGCGCTAATTAGCTCTAATCAGTTTTAATCAAAAACGCTGATTTGTCTTATTACTGTCTTGCTTTGTCTCTTATGTGATTGACTATCAAAAGAAACTTTCAATAATTCTGTGAAACTGTCTTAAAATACACACACAAGACAAGAGGTGTGCAAAGCAAAATAAGCGAATCCTTGCTGGAAAAATTGCGATGCGGTATAGATCAAAGAGAACACACTCTGCAGACTCTAATCATTGGGTGACTTTCCAAAATTAATCTCTTTGACGAAGTTGCGAAGAATCAAACGGATAATAAAGTGATTTGTTGTATATTTTTATCTATATGCATTGGTGGATAAATTGAAATTTCATCAATGTGTCTTATGGGAAGAGCAATGTAATTATATCGAGATTCGCCATCTGTAACTTAGCTTTGACATAGTAGCTTTGAAAAACTAAAAGGTCTAAAGAAATTCCTGTTTTCTTTGCCTGACGATATTACAGCGAAAGCACACCAACAAAAATTAGAAATAGCATGCTAAGAAACAAAGATGGCTCACTCTCGGGAAATTAACATTAATAATTTCTGAAAGAATGAACAAATGGTATATTACATTAATCTTTATTTCAACCTGTCAGGCTTACAAGAAGATGAATTCAACCTTAATAAACAAGAATATCTTCTTGAAATCAACGAATGTCTCAAAAAGGAAGAACTTATACTCGCATTTTTCAAAATAGACATATATTAGAGATATTTATTGATTTTAAATTCGGGTTATCATTGTGTGAATGATCAAAGAATATAATTAATTGTCCATGAACAAAAATTATCAAACAAAGCAACTTCGTACCCGACAATTATCTATCTGAATATCTAAGCAATCAAGATTAAGTTATTACCAACCTCCACTGCCCCAGCCATCGGACTTATACTTCTTGGTCGGAGAAGTGACGCACGAAGCAGTAGCAGTAGTATAGCGTGTAGCAGTCGAATAATCCGTAATCGTAGTGTAAGTTGTCGAGGTGTAATAGTCTGTCACCTGGGTACGATCCGTCACAGTAGTATAGTTTGTCTTAGTGACATAAGTCGGAATCGTGGTATAGTCAGTAGCAAGCTTGCGATCTGTAACAGTTGTGTATTGAGTATTAGTGGTCCAGGTCGGCACTGTTGTGTATCGCATAGCGAGTGTATAGTCAGTTTCTGTTGTATAAGCCGTGGATGTCTGATGCTTCGTAACTGTTGTGTAATCAGTTTTAGTCGAGTAGACAGTTTCAGTCACAGTCGGTGTGATAGTGATGGTCTCATAAGCCGTGACTGTGGTAGACCCTGTGATCGTAGTTTTGGTCGTAGAGGTGAAATAGTCTGTCACCTGGGTACGATCAGTTACAGTAGTGGAGTTTGTCTTCGTGACATAAGTAGGGATTGTGGTATAGTCAGTAGCAAGCTTGCGATCTGTAACAGTTGTGTATTGAGTATTAGTGATGTAAGTTGGGATGGTAGTGTAGTCCAGAGCGATTGTAGTGTCAGTTTCTGTTGTATAGACTACAGAAGTAGCGTATTTCGTCACAGTGGTGGAATTCGTAGCAGTTACGTAAGTGGTTTTGGTCACAGTAGGACAATTGGAATATGCATTACCCCCATTTCCTCCGTCACCTCCATTACCTCCATTGCCTCCCCAGCCACCGTTTCCTCCATTACCACCATTTCCGCCATCGCCTCCATTTCCGCCATCGCCTCCGTTTCCGCCGTTCTGTTTGCTGCTGAGCCGACTACTATAGCTTCTGCCTACTCTGACAGATGTAACGAATGTCAGGGTAAGCCCCAATAGAACAAATATAACGAAGCTTTTGGTCATCTTGAGAAGAAGTTTGAATCAATTATGAAAATTAGTGTACGTTTAATTATAAGTGGCGGTACATTCTTTAAATAGCCTGCAATTTCTACTATCCCTTTGAAAATGATTTTGGAGGCTAATTAAGTCAATAATTGCTTCTGGACTAGCCTTGAATCAAAACGGTGAATTAATTCTTTTTTCTGAGCAATTCTGATGATGCTCTGAAAATTCTTTCCATATGCTATAACATCCTCAAACCTCTGTCTACTCGAGAGATTCGTCTCGAACCTCATCAAAAATCATTTTTAGAGGAAATATCACGCCCAGCTGTTTGAGAAGGAGAGAGCAGTGAGTTTTTAGAATCTGAGCAGTTTTTTAGCGATTAATTACATTCTTTTTCAGTATTACTGAATGCATAAAGCAAGAAAATTGGCTGCCCAAACTAATTATAACCAGCCGTGAGGTTAAACGCTGATCTATCCGAATACTGTTTTGCCTTGGCCTTTTTAAGAGATAGATGAAATTGATAAATTTTAAGAGTGGCTACTTTAACGAATACATACAGTCAAGAACTTTGAAAATCACTTTGAAAAAATGATCTGCGTTAACAAATGAACAAAGCAGGGCACCTAATTAATATATCTTTTTATGAAATGAAATAATTAAGTAAACAATGCAATTAAGTCCCAATTTCTTGGTTCTTTAGTACGATTAAGCAAGATTATAAAATTACATTCAACTAAATATTCAATTAAGTGAATCTAAAGCGATTTCTCATGAAATTACATCGCTCTGATTAAGACAATTCTTGCTCTCATAGCCACTATACTCTCCAAGATAGGGAAAAATGAGGAGAGATATGATAAACTTCATATTTTGTCAAACTCTTGCAGTGGCCTTGCAATCATAACCCAAAGAGATTAGGTTTTATGACACAAATTATGAGCTCAATTGACTATTATTCTAAATTAAATAAAAACTTTTATGAAAATTCATCAGAGTCTGCTTTCCCTTGTTTAGCAGAAGCACAAAGAATTGGAAAATTATGCAGCCAATCTGAAAACTATCCCTTGATTGTTTTGTATTGTCTCTTTTGATTTAGGCTCCCATTCCAATCTTCCAACAAACGAATCTATAATGAAAAAACAGTATGAGTTTTGCTCCAAATTTCTTCTGATTAAGATCCTTAGCTATTTCATTTGTCGGTATATGGATCCATCATCAAGATTAAATCAGTTTTTCATAGAAAAAAATCACAGAAAATCCAACCTGCTCACGGACTCAAGACTGATATCAATGGATGAAGGATTTAGTCTTCAATCAATGCCCGTTTGACTTTTTTAGGCGAAATTTTATAACTTTTAAAGCAAATAACTGGCAAACAAAATTAAGTATGGTGTAAAGGAATTACTATATGCAGTAAGATTACTGAGAATCTTAAAATATTGATTATAGCTTTCAAATTATGAGAATGTAAATCTAACAAATAAAACAAACTCTCAGATCGATTAGGGATTAATGTCTCAGTGGCTTGCTGCTTTATATTGTTACATGTAATAAATTGAAATAACTTGATTTCATCGCTGTTGAATCACTACGGTGTAGCTGAAATATCCATCATCCTTTCTCTATATTGAGGCGAAATGGTCTCTTTTTATGGCTCTAAATTTTCAAAATACTCGATATATGTGTTGATTACTTTAACTAGAGCATGAATTGAAACAAGTCTTGTTTTTCTTCTTATTCGATATTTCCATTAATCATGCTATCAAATGAGTGAAATGTCTCGAGTGAAAGTTTTAAGAAAATTGCTCCTAGGTGCAAGGTTGGAGCAGCACTAAATCATTCAAGTATATTGAAGTAAACGCATCCGAAAAAGAATGATTGAAGGTTAATTGCATTTAATGATATAAACTTTTAGGCTTTATGAACGAGGGAATTCATTAATGCATCATGAATCACCATAGCAAGCGCTAATATGAATTCTCACTCGATAAATAATAGAGACTTATGAATTCTATTATATGCAATTATATTAGCATCAAAGATGAAGCTATAAACGTGGAACTGTCTTTGTATAATTATTTTAGTTTTTGTTGTATGTCAAGACTGAATTTAGAACCTCAATCTTCTTCTCTTCTTTTCCTCCTCTTTCTTTTCTTCCTTCTTTTCCTCCTTCTTATCATCATCTAGTTTTCTTTCTTCCTCCTTCTTTTCCTCCTTCTTATCATCATCTAG
>ENA-UOTZ01001063-UOTZ01001063.1-compost-metagenome-genome-assembly--contig:-NODE-1063-length-20692-cov-5.975115_pt1 | contig 20692 bp, 15 predicted proteins | sample MGYA00238144_ERZ746983 | MGnify/ENA primary metagenome ERZ746983 (study PRJEB28759, sample SAMN06268863) | compost metagenome | isolation source: single cell | place: USA: California, Emeryville, Joint... | reverse complement strand
GTGACGGTGAAGTGGAAGTTTGCTGTTTTAGTGTATTGATGGGATTATAGGAATTGATTTAATCAAAGTCGAATCATTCTACTTATTTAAAGGAATTTAATTCTAAATTTGAATTTCTTATGAGAGAAAAAAAACATATTATTTAGAAAGGTAACAGTATTTAGATCGATAAGGTTAACAGCTCATTTTCGTGGTTTCTTGTTCTCAACTGACTCAGGCATCTATCATGCCATTAACTCTGTGTAATTCCTCGTCTTTCTGGGCGATAACCTATGAATATGTATTGACTGGCTGACTGACGTTGCTTATTATTCCTATGAAGTCGGTCTCGGTTATAATTTCTTTCATGATGTGCGAAAATTAAACTAACAATTGAAACCGCTTGCATCTTGTGTTTAGTTCAGTTGAGTAGTAAAGGATGACCTGGACGACTCTAATTTGGATCCCAGCAAGCAAGTGTCAATCTGTGAGACGACATATCGAAGCATTATTATTTCGCAGTCTAGCAAGGCAGAAGCAAAATAAATTTCTAGAATGAATTATATCTCTCAAGCAATTTACCACCATCATAATCCGAGTCGCAGAAATCGAATCGAAGAAGACCTTTAGATTTTGCAATTTACGACCAGAAAAAACTTCCAAGTCTGCAGAGGAGGAACTAAGGTAATCTAGTACTCTAACCAAACACATTTTTTTCCCCCTTCGATCATCAATGTTGTGTTGTAGCAAGTTTACTGAGAACATTGTAAAATAAACTTTCCAACTTCGCAGTGAAAGTCTCGAGTGTTGGGCAGATTTATAGACGCATTATCCATGGCGTTACAAGATGAGGTTGAATTTCGATATTTCTAACTTATCTGGTCATATCTCAATTGGAACGTCGTATCTTGAATAAAATTAAATATTTCCGTATTTATCAATGTCAGGTGCTCTCATCTGTGCAGCTATCGTCGGCGTGGTTGCAGTTCTTTTCCCTCTAATCACTGGCGGTATACACACAATCGATGAAGGTCACGTCGGCATTTATTATCACGGCGGCCAACTCTCCAAGACCATCACAGAGCCCGGGATCCACGTTCTGGTCCCACTTCTCACCACCCACCATCAAGTTCAAATCTCTGTTCAAACCGATGAGGTCAGAAACATTCCTTGCGGAACCAGCGGCGGTGTGATGATCTATTTCGACAAGATCGAGGTCGTAAATAAACTCAGAAAAGAATATGTTTATGAAACTATCAAAAATTACACCCTCAATTACGATAAAATGTGGATCTATGATAAAATTCATCACGAAATCAACCAGTTCTGCAGTCAGCACACTTTACAAGAGGTCTTCATCGATCTCTTTGAAACTCTTGACGAGAGTCTGGTGGAGGCGTTACAGAATGATTGCAAGATTTGGGCTCCTGGAATCGAAATCCTCTCTATCAGAGTAACCAAGCCTAGAATTCCTGAGAATATCAAGAAAAACTACGAAGAAATCGAAGCCGCAAAGACTCAATACCTCATTGCTTCGGAAAATCAAAAAGTGAAGGTGCAAGAAGCTGAGACATTCAAAAAGCAGGAAATTATTAAAGCGAACAGCAGACTTGAAGTCAGAAAGATCGAACTGGAAAAGGCGATTAAGGAAAGAGAAAACCAACTGAAGATTGGAAAGATTGAGGACGAGATGTATTTGAATAAAACGAAATCAGAAGTAGACGCCGATTACTATTCAAGCATTGTAGAATTGCAGACACTCAATGAGATGCTCACCGAAAGCTATCTCAATTACCAGGCAATCGATTCACTTACTAGCAACCTTACGCTTTACCTCGGTGATTCGATTCCACAGCTATATATCCCAAAAGACACTCAAGGCCCTCAAACCACTCAAAACGTTCAAGGCACTCCAGTGATCCAAGGCGCTCAAGGTGGGCTAAGCGCTCCTGTTACTGTGGCGTAGATAAGCGAATTAGCGTTAGTTCTGTGATAATTGAGCACATATAATTGATAAAATTGATTGATTGTTGAGAAACTGCTTTCAGCGCTTAAACAGATCGATAGTCTAACATAATAAATATATTTAGGCAATCAAAAAACCGGTTTGAAATTTAAAAAATAATCGCTCCTTTTTGAAATGATATTCAGAAAACCTACCAAAATTGAGATCAGACAAGAGGATGACTTTGCTGAGTATGAGGAATATAAGAGGAAGCAGCTAGAGCAACAGCGTTTGAAGATGAATGAAGGAAAAACAGCTCCATATAAAGGTATATCGCGTGATGGAATCTAGAGTAATAACTTTTGAAGGGATGAATATGTTAAAAGAGGCGATTAAGCAAGATCCAATAGCTTCCTCACGGATGGCAGGGTTCAGACAACAGAGGAACTTGCCTCAGGAGAGCCTGGATAACCAATTGCTGCAAACGTTCATCCGTACGAGTATGCAGCGTGATTCTACGACTGTAAATGAGATGGGAACGGGACTGCCAAACCGGCCTTCAGCGGGGCAGGACAGCTCGTTTAATTACATATTTAACATGTTGCTAAGCAGTGTGTCAAACCAGGATGGAGGAAACGTGACGGCATCTGAAAGCATGATTAATTTGAATCAAAGTTTTGGCAATTCAGGAAGCAATCAAGATATGAATGATAATTAAATTGGAGAAATTGTCACTAATTTCACTATAATAAGCAATCATTATGAACCGTACTATTGAATTTTGGATTTATCAATAAGAAGTATTCATGTTGCTGCAAGGAGAAATGATGTTTTCACTACGGTGAGATAATATCAGTACTTGTATGAGAAAATCATGGTTAATGGAGTCTAAGTTAAGTTATAATGTTTAGAGTCAAATTTTGCGAACAAAAAAATTATTCAGTTGATAGCGAATAGATTTTTTTTTTTCCTCTCTCTCTTATGGATTTTATTGGAAACCCTTGAAAGATTGACTTACTTTAGAATTTTTAACAGCAGCAAGCAGCAGCAGTAGAGTCTCAAAACTTCATAGACAAAAATAGAAAAAGTCATAATTACATTAGTTAAATCATTTGGTTTTCCATTGGTTGCCGGCATTTTTAATTTACTATTTCGAACCTTTCTCACTGTGCTAAGAGGAAATTGAGAAAATTGAATCCGGTTTTGCCAATACTTAGGCACTTTATCAGTAAATGCCTATAATTTCTCATGAAAATTTTATTTGGAACCACAATCTATTATTTATCCTGAATATCCTTTGTTTTTTTCCTTTTCCCTAGTATCTGCTTAACTGAACTCCACCTAAGATTTCTGACAAATCAGAAGAAAAGATTTTACAAAGCCCAACCAAAAAAAACCTTTTTTCAGAACTTGAGCTGTTCTGATTGATAATTTGTTACGAACTTAGCAATTCTGAGTAGAGAGTCTCTGGTTTTAAAAATATTGAATTTTTTATCATACAAATTTTCATTATTATTACTCAATCACTCCTTCTTTCTCATGTCAACTCGCTACGAGCTCGGTGTCAAAGGTATGATGTGCGTAAACTGCGCTGGGAAAGTCCGCACTGGACTTCAATCTATCGAAGGAATCGAAGACATCTCAATAAATATCATCTCAGATAAAGTAAGCTTCGTCGCTCACGATCCCTCAGTCCTCGAGAAAGCTATCGAGTTCTTTAACAGTCTCAAGTACGTTATCACCTACCAAAAGACTCACCGTCTCAACACTCCTGAAAATCAGCGAACCCTTGCTCTTTATTACTCTTTACAGCATAGATCCGAAATTGAAAAGACCTTTCAGTCAACCAGTCATCACTTGGCATTCCAAGACAACGTTTTGGAAATTACATACGACACTCTTTTCTTCCGAGGAGAAGACATTCTCAAACAACTGAGCGAAAAAAACATCGGGTATGAGATTATCGTCAAGGAGCTCTTAACAAAAAAAGTTGGTGACTTTACTGAGTCCTTTAGCTTGAGAGACACAGCAATCAGTTTCTGCTTGAACATTTTGATAACTTTCCTTGTGTTTGGGCTGCCTAGTCTTGTTGACGAAAATTTGCTGATTTATCCAAAGTCTTTTGGGGTGTTAAGCTATTATTGTCTCACAGTGACCGGCATGTCTTCATTTTTGGTATTTCGCTATGGGATTAAGATCGTCAAGACTGCTTTTACTAATTATATGAGGCACAGAATCCTCAATATGTTTACTTTGATCGCGTTGGGAGTCATTTCAGCCTATTCATTTGCTGTGTATAACATCATCAAAGGTGTTATAAGCAACTCGACGTCCCAACAAATACAGAAGGAAATGCTCTTGATGGATATGTACTGCATTAACGAGATGATGCAGACCGCTGGGACCATCTTAGCTGCAGTTATGTTCGGTAAATACCTTGAAGACAGAGCGAAAAGAGCAATTAACCGAGAAATCAAAACCCTTGAACCTAGGATGGAGGACCACCTGAGAGAGGTCGAGCTCTACGTTCCAAAGAACAAGAAGTTCGACTCGTTGAAGATACAAAAGCTCCATCCTTCTCTCATCGAAAGAGACGATTTTATTCGGGTCCAACCAGGCAGCTTGATTCCCTTTGATGGGGTTATCGTGAAAGGAGAGATTCAGATAATAGAGAATATCAAATTCGGAAGAGACACCAAGGAGACCAAGGGCCTTGGAGATTTGATTGCCAGCGGAAGCGAGGTTGTTTTTGGCGAGGCCATCATGCAAGTCAATCAGACATTAGAAAAAAGCTTGTTGTTTAAGCTCTACTCGCAAATTCAAGAATCCACAGCTCGAGTTCATCCAGAAGAGCATCAGTCGAGTCTCCTTAATAATCTTATAAAATATTTTATTCCTTTTGTTTTGGTTGCCTCGCTCTTCACACTGATAGGCTGGTTTGTCTTCATTGAAGCAGGGCTAGTTTCAGAGGGAGGTCTCACGCCTGCTTATTCCTTTGAACGAGCGTTGTCAGTGCTGGTGGCTTCGTGCCCTTGCGCTTTGGGACTCGCGATTCCTATCGTTTTTTCTGTGGGGCTCAATATGGCTCTAAAGAAAGGAATCCTTATAAAAGACGGAAATTTTTTGCTCATGGCTAATAAAATCGATTGTTTGCTGTTAGATAAAACGGGGACGATTACAGGCAAGTTCAATATGCAAAGTTATGAAAGTTTTGGCAACTACGATGAGGGTCTTTTATGGCAGGTCGTGAAGGCGATCGAAAAAGAGTTTCTTCTTCATCCAATCGCAGCTTTTCTCTATCAGGAGGCCGTAAGCAAGCTGAATCGTATGGAAATGAAAGGGAAGAGCTTCTCACTTTCGAAGGACAGTCTTACATATCAGCCAGCTGAAGGGATAATCGGGAAAAAAATACAAATTGATGGAGAAGAAGTTGACATTCTTCTCGGAAATAGCACTCTAATCATGAATGCTGGGCTGGATGCCCCAGAAAGTCCTTCCAAAGACTGCGATTCCGCGAGATCAGAGAGTTTCTCTCTTCAGCACAGCTCGACAATTTGGCTATACATCGGAGGAAAACCAGGACTCAAAATGAACGTTCAGCAAACCTGCAGCATCAGAGATAACGTCCCTGGACTGATAGAATATTACAGTCGTCAGCGAAAAGCTGTTTATATCGTAACGGGCGATACTAAGGAAGCTGCCTTGGAGAGCGCGAGGCAGATAGGACTTGGACCTGAGGCTGTTAAATATGAATGTGATCCTGAACAGAAGAGACAGTTTGTGCTCGAATTGCAACAGAAAGGCAACCGTGTAATGATGGTCGGTGACGGTCTCAATGATCTACTTGCTTTCCAAGCTGCTGACCTCAGTGTAGCGATCAATTACAAATCAGAGAAGAATTTGGTAGCTGCTGACGTTATTTTGCTTGACAATGATATTTCCAAGCTCGGAAACCTTTTAATTCTCAGCAAATGGAGTGAAAGAATGAAAAATTTGAGTCTTTTCTTTGCGTTCTGTTATAATATTGTCTTGATTCCCTCGGCAATGGGATTAATTAAACTCCTTTTCGGCTACGAGCTCGCCCCAAGCCATGCATGCTGGGCAATGGCAATTTCAAGCTTAGTGGTGCTAACAATTTCGAATTCGCTTAGACTGGTGTCGATAGAATTTGATGCCTTAGACTTCAAGCAGCTAACAAAATTCGCGGGTAAAGTCTTGAAAGGAATTGACGAAAGTACTAGCGGAATTGATATTTCGAATATCACCAGTCTCAACTTTGTGAAAGGGGATACATCTGCTAAGATAGAGACTAGATATTTAGAGTTGGCAGAAGTTTAATGAATATTGTTTTTTGATTGTTAATTTACTAAAAGGTTAGAGCTTCGCTTATTTCTCATATATCTTTTTTCTTTACATTGACAGATTGAAAATTCAGTTGACTTAGAATTTACAGTCAGAAAGTTTCATAGTTTGAATAGCAATCAATATACACAGCTAAATCATTTCATAAAAAAAAAATTAAAAATCAATTCTCTTTTTATCCGCATAGAGAACTTTGTGGTAGATCGCTTACTGCTTTAAATCGCAAGAGTAGTCATAGAGAATTCCATGAAAACCAATTACTCAATAACGGGTTAATTCACTAACGAGGGGGCAATATGATCTAACTTTACGCGTTAAACTAAGCATTATAAACAATACGATTTAGAACCTTGTTAACGCGTCTCAAGAGATTTTTATTGATATTCCGCGTTCTTGTTTAGTACAGTTGATGAAACGACAAAATATTTTTATGAATGCTAATGGTTTTCTTTGAAAATTTTCAAGTTTACTGCAGAAGTGAGCGATTTCATTTTTCAAATATTGAGTACTTTTTCAACGATATATTACTCTTTCCGAAAATCAAACTACCACTCAAAGCATCGCTAATTAAACAGATTTAAGAAATTATTAGATCGAACATATGACACATTCTATTTGTTATGCGTTTTTCTGATTTAGTCTGAATTGTTACGCACTGTATCATTCCTTTAGTAAACAAGACAACGAGCGTAGAAAGCATCAGACCACAACAGCACTCTTTCCTCCTCTTATTACATCTTTCTTCACCATTTTAAATTATGTTTTTCCCATTAATCAACAATGGCGCAAACTCAACTTTTCAAAACGCAACTGCTTATATCCAATTATGAAATCAAACAAAAAAACCTTTTAGTATTTCCACCTTGCTACTTAACTAAACTGAATTTATTCTCAAATCTTCTTGACAAAATTTTACCGAAAAATAAATTTGTTCCGGTTTCCTAAGTTTTGAATCACACTTCTATTTTCTACGCACTCTGTTTAATTACACAATAAAAACCCTTGCACTTACTCTTTATCATCACTGTCAATGAAAGGGTAAAGCTCTTTAATATGATTCCTTTTCCTAAATGCCTTAGCGTGGAGATCAAGACGTACACTTGGACGAAGGACTCGAATAAATTATTTGACTACGAGTGCTCCAACTTGTCCCATAACAATATCGTCACTACAGACAGTCTGGTTATCACCAGAAAAGACAATCAAATAATTTTCCACGATCCTTGCAAAGGGGACCTTCCTTCCGGCATGACTCCTCTGTGCTGCTTGAAGAAAACCCAAGATGGTAACCCATCTAAGTCTTGGCATTTTTCCATGAGATTTTTTCTCATTTTCCAGGCCGATTCTTCCTCTCTTCTGCTGATCTAGGGACTCCCTTGAAGCTCGTTATACGAAGTCTCAATCCAAAAGGAAAGCAGAAAGTAATACTCCTTATTTCCCATAGAAAAATGGAAATTATGTGTTTTAAAGGGATATGAGATGAAGGTAGGAGACAAAATACAAGTTGGGAGAGTGGAATATATTGTTCGAGAGATGAAAGACGGTCAAAATGGCGTCGTTAAAACTGACTATGGCTCCTTATGTTTGAAAAAGGTAGATTTTGTGAATGGGGAACATCTGACCGGAAATGACAATAACAATAGGATATGGATATAGAAGAGGAGTCAAAGGAGGCTAAAGTTTGCAGGATTTGCCTGGAAGAAGAAAATAAGGATGATAATGAGACCGATAATGTGTTTCTGTCGCCTTGTTTGTGCAAAGGCACAAGCAAGTACGTGCATCTTGGTTGCTTGAAAAATTGGATAAAAAGCAAAAAGCAGCAGATCAAAACCCATTCGACACATGGACCAAACGGCTTGCAGGCCTCTCTCATCAATCTTCTGAATAATCTCATTGGTCTTACAAACCAACCTATCCCATTGCCATTCCCACCATATGTTACTTTCAATCAAACGTCTGACGGACTTGCCAATCAGACTGCCAGACCTCTAAACCCATTTAATATAAGCTTCAACTCTCGTTTAAATACCCTTAACATGGCAAACCTTAACAATCCTGTTCCGGAAACCGAGTCAACGCCTAGTCTCACTAGCGGAAGCAACGCAAATCCTCTGAGTGCTTTACAGCAGCAACTGGAATCCTTGGACTCGATTCTTATGAACTCGTTAAACCAGACTACAAATACCAATTCTGATGAGCAACAGAGCACAGCTGCAATGCCTAAACCAGAGGGGAAAGTGGAAAACACCTGGTTTTCAAACTTCGCTTGTGATGTCTGCAAGGAAGTCCTGCCTTTTAACATTAAGTTAGACAATCAGTCCGAAACTGAGACTGCTAGCATCCCCAGACCAGAAAACACTCCTTATGTTCTACTCGAGAGACTCTCGCAAGGCAAAGGACCTAAAGGTTTCTCCGTTGTCAAAGGAATCGAAGGCGCCGAAATACGAGTGGTAAGTGTTGTACAATAAGACACGTTGTCTAATCATAAAATTCATAGGGTCGTGGTCATTTATGTGATGTGGCTATCTCTGACATTTCCGTGTCGAGATGGCATGCCATCATTCTCTACCAAAACGAGAAATTCATCCTAATCGACAATAACTCGAAGTACGGCACTTTAGTCAAATTGGAAGAGCCAATCGAGATTCAAAACGAAAAACTCGAGTTCCAATCAGGAAGAACACTGATCACGTTGACCACAACAACTTTCGAAGAGGTCGACACATCAGATAGCGAATTCCTTGCCGAAGTTGTAAAAGGGGAAAAGAGAGCGGGGAAAAAAACGAAAAAGAGTAGCAAAAAGGCCACGAAACCCAGTAAAAACGAAAAATCAAGCGTAGATAAGCAAGTGGCAGCACGGGTCAAAATGCCCTCAAAACGGAAATCGAAAAATGTTGAAGCTGAAAATGATAGCCCTTCCGATGTAGAGGAAATTACACCTCATGAATTTCCTGAGATAAACAAGCGGAGCAAGAAAATTGGGAAAAATTCCAAAAAAGACGCGCCTTTAAACAGAGAATTATCTTAAATTTAGCTATTATCTATTAGTAGCCAGCCATCTTCTATTATCTATTAGTAGCCAACTGCGATTACTTTGTGCTTTAAAATTTTTAGAAATTTGGTTTAACATCAAATGCGTCTCGGTTTATTTGCTGTTTTTTCGTCTTCCGCTCATTTCTATATGTACATGAATAAAAAAAGGTTATTATATAGCTTTTATGCTGTTGTTTCATTCACAAAAGGTCAAAAGTATAAATTTAAGCTATGATTATCAGGACTATACTGGATGGACCTGGAGAGGAAGGAAAAAATAGCATAAAATTTACGATAATTCATTCAAGCTAACTCATTGAAAGCTAATACAAACTTTAGATCATTGACACATGACCATCACTAGTTAAGAGACCAAAAAAAATATAAAATCATCTGGAGAGGGCAGTCACCAGATTCCTAAGCCTAAAAGCTATTGCGCGCCCTTATTAGCATCTTCTTGTTCCTCGCCAAGCTCGAAGGGTTCTTCTATCTCTGCTTGCCCGGCATTTTCGCGATGTCCTTCTGCAGCCTTTTCTTGTTGTATCTCTGCAGTGTTAACGGCCACGGGTTCTTGAGGAACGGGATTTTCAGCGGTGTTCGGTTGAATTGATTGGGGTATTTGCCCTAGAGTCTGTTGCTGTTGCTGTAACTGTTGTAACTGCTGGAGCTGCTGGAGCTGTTGGAGTTGTTGAAGCTGCTGTAGTTGCTGGAGCTGTTGAAGCTGCAGCTGTTCTTGCTGTTGCTGTTGGAGCTGCTGGTCTTGTTGGGTCTGTTGCTCTTGTTGTTGAGGTTGCTGCTGTTGCTCTGGCTGTTGTTGTTGCTGTTGCTGTTGCTGCTGCTGTTCTTGTAGTCTCATTTGCTCTTGCATTTGTTGGAAATAATATGCTTGAAGCTGCATATATTGTTGTTGCTGGAGCTGTTCAAGGAGAGCTTGGTCTTGGCCGGGAGGGAAATTGGCTCCTTGTTGAGAGAAAGGGTTCGTCTGGTTGGCCAAGTTTTGTTGAGGTTGCACATTTATTTGACTCTCCATTCTTTGATTATTTTGCTCCTTTCCTTCATTTTCCATACCCGAGTCCTCTTCGTCTTCTCCTTCGTCCTCTTCCTCTTCTTCCATATCATCTTCTTCATCCTCTCTCTCATCATCTTCATCAGACATTTCATCTCCAGATTTTTGCTTTTTCCCATTCTGCATGTTCTGTTCAACTTGCATTGCTTCTGTCCTCACAGCATTGACGTTCGGTAAATTTTCACCTTGGCCAGCATTATCAAGAGGCTCAATTTGAGATTGCTTCGCTTGCTTGTTCACAGTTAACTGATTGTCGATCTTGATGTGAGATTGATGCATCATCTGGGCTACACTGATGTTATTCAATTCTGTTTTCTCAATTTCCGTCGTGGTAACCACAGTAACAGGTTGGCCATCTTGAATCGCAGCAGCTGCAATACTTTCAATATTTTTCGTTGGGATTAACTCATTCTTTGACTCTTGCTTTTGAATCGAGCGTTTTGGGTCCATTGGACTGCCTTTTCGAATCTTTTTATGTAAAATCTTGAATATTTTCTTCTTCTTTGCGATTTTATCCGCAAGCTTTTCATCGATGTTCTGTGGGTTTGCGCTCTGTTGAAGCGCCTCAATGACTTGTGAAGCTTTGGCCATGGGAGGGAGTTGAAGATTTAAAATATTATTCGTGTCGATAGCGCCGTTGCTGTTGTTAAGCATGTCGTCAATCTTCTTTACCAAATCCTTTTTTGACATGCTGCTGCGGCTTGCAATAGCTTCAAGGCTGTTTTCACCGCCTTTGTTCCTCATATTGAAGCAGGTCGTTATGTAATCACCGTTTTGGCTGCTCTTCTCTTTGACGACTTCCTCTTCTTTGCCGTCGACGGACTTATTGATCTTTTCGGAATCCTACAAAAGAGGATTTAAAATACTCTAGTAGAACTGGCTAAAGTTACTTTCTTTGAGATGAACCTTCCTTTGATACGGAGACGAGTGTCTGCCACTCTTTTCCTGCAATCATAGGAGATCTTCTTGGACCAGATTCTTTTCTTGTTCTTATATTTCTCAATCTTCAGCGTACGCTCGTATTTCTGTCTCTCACGCCATTTGTTGTAGCTTTCCGCACCTGGGCCATAGAGCAGTTGATCTGTGTGAGAAGAAAATTAGGTATTATGCAAGGCATGCTATAGTTATATACCTTTTCGCATTCCAAGCCAGCTGTCAGCAGCCATTCCTCTATTGATTGGGTCAAGATCTGCGGTCGGAGCCATCGGATTCGATTGCATTGGGTTTGAGTTTTGCTTCATATAGTTCATGAGCTTTCCATAATCCGCAAGAGAGTTTTGGCCCAACTTTTAGATGAAAAATGATAAGATTGAAAATTAATCACGACCGAATTACTTGTTTATCATCTTGCATACCTGCACCTGGGTTGCCTCCACCTGGAAGAGTGCTGCTAAAATTACCCTGAGAAGCAGGGTTTCTGCCAGGGAGATTTTGACCACCACCTGGATTTGTTTGTTGCGGATTGCCCGCGCCTCCGGGGAAATTATTGCTCCCTGGATTCAAGAGATGTAGGTATTTTTGTATATTTGCATCTCCTAACTCAGCCCCGGAGTAGCCTTTGTTAAGATTACTCAAATACTGAGACATTCCGCCTTGTCCTCCAGCAGCATTCGGAAAATTCCCTGAATTAGCTCCTGCGTTCATGTTCTGACCGTAATTACCCATAGGACCTCCAAGCGAGCTTATTCTCCCGAAATTATCTCCTAATAAGTTTAAAAAGATCACAAAGGGATCTATCGATGAAATTACCTGTCAACGAAGGAATATTATTCTCGATTTTCAAATCCTAATGTTAATGGAAGCGATTAAACGACAAAATCCAACGAAAAAGCAAGTTACCGGCATGGGATTGAGGCCTAACTGCTTATTTAACCCTGGATTCATTTGTCCCGCGCCCATTTGACCTTGAGCGAGTTGACTTGGGTTTGAATTCTGCATTTGGAGCTGATAGAACTCCTCGATATTAGGAATCAGCATATTCAAGTTCTGGTCGCCAATTCCATAAAAGTTGTTCAACAGCATCGGATTCTGCATGTTTCCAAGTCCTCCGAGCTGACCTCCCATCGACAGTCCTTGCAGCATTTTATTCGAGCCTCCTAGCATTCCCAAACCGCCTCTATATAAATATCGCTCAGACAAACACTCTCACGAATTCTAATATTACCCGACTTGGTTCAAGTCTTGCTTCAGCAAAAAATCGTCAGCTCCGCCCAACAAAAACTGGTTGTCTTTTAATTTAGAAACACATGAGACCCTCTTTCGCCGCAAAATTCGAAAATTTACCTAATTCTCCCAAGTTCGCGCCATTGATATAAGCTTTATCTCCAAAGAAAGGTTGCCCGCCTCCTTGCATCCACAGCTCGTTAGGATTTGTTGACTTCATAAGTCCTTCATAGAGACCCATGCTGGCTGGATCGGCACCCAAATTTCCCAATCCTAAATTATTCTGCAGAAGGAAGTTGCTTGGGTTGGAATTATTGGTGGTCAGGTAGAGGTTGGACCCGTCGGTAGGGTTCCCTCCAGCGAAACCGGCTTGAGGATTTTGCGCGCCATTTCCAAAATTATTTGGGAAATAGTTGAGATAATTAGCATCAAATCCCGAAAACCCGGGATTGTTGAAGGCAGCGTTCATTAAAAAATCTGCTCCAGGAGCGTTGAGGTTCTTATCTAACATTTCAGAGGGTAGAGAGTCAAAAAACTGGATCTTTTTGCCGGGGTTACCTTGTAAGAATTCGCGATTCATCTCCATTTCCTAAAGCGCGGTTAGAATAAAGGTCAGAGGGTTGAAATACCGTCTTGGGGTTCTGCTTGTTGCCTAGCATGCTGTCTAGTTTGGCTGCGATGATGATTATTAGAGAAATGGAAACCAGATAAGCGAACCTGGTCGTTGGGAATTGATTCCTTGGGTGTTTGGAAACTGCCCATGCATGTTGGCAAAAGGATCGAACCTCGGATTTGGGGGTTGGTTGTTCATTCTTATGAATGGATGCTAATTTATATGTCAATAAGTGCGTGTAGGAAAGTCGGTCTTACCGGCTGAGTGGATGGTTCTGAAAGGTATTAATTATAAAAGATTAGATTATTATAGAAGTGCAGCGAAATTAATTTTTAACCGATGATAGCTAATCTGAAGCACCTATGATCTCAATTTTTAGGAAATAAGAATTTTGTTCTGTTACTGCCACACTTCGGTCTTTAATTATCCTATAGACTCTAAAGCGTTGGATGGGAATTCTTCACAAAATCCAAAGGTCTGAGTTCTTTGAGAATAGACGTCTGAAGTGCCATCCGTTAAAAAAGAAAGCTTTGACTCCATCTAATCCCCCTGAGACTCCTACCCCAAATCTTGTCGAGAGGGTATTTTATTGTTGAAAATTCGAGAATAAGTCCCCTTGAAGCATTACTCACTAAAATAATCGAGAAGCACAAAATACGTGACTGAGAGTTTGTTATTAAGAAAATGCATGAAGCTCAAAAATATCGAAAAATAGTTCTAAAAGATATCTCTCAAGATGACTTGTCTCACTTGACCCTCGCTAAATCTACTAAAGCTCAAATCATGCAAGTGAGCTGAATGAAAAGTGATTTTTATTCACAAAAAAAACGCTTACAATCGTAAATGAATGAAGCAAGACTAGACATAATAGTCTGAAGGCCTTAGGAATCAGATGGAAGGCAACAAATTCCTTGGGAATAATAGTAGTGCCGTTATTAGTTTGATATTGTCTCTATAATCAAGGTTCTGAGAGCTCAGAGTGCTTAAAAAAGTTTACGCTTTTCGAAGAATTATAAGAATGTTTCTTATTTTGAGTTTCTAATAATTAGAGAAAACTTTCGTTTTATTAGTGCTTCGGAAATCATTTCTCTTGCTTTGAGCTTCGCTGACTAGACTGGCCAGGTAGTTTCAGTGTTTGTGATGATGAGTTAAATAGAAAGAGCTAGTTTGGGTTAGGTGAAGAATTATGACTCCTCGAAACTATTAAATGTATGTAGGGTTTTTTTTTGTTGAAAATGTAGGGAGGCGTAGGAACTGGGTTTGGTGGTTTTGGCTGGTTCAATTTTTCGATGAGAGAACAATGTGGTAAGGAATTATTTCATTCTTCGGAATTTCGGTGCGTTGTATGAATTATTTATTATTTTCAGGTCTAATTTAGGAGAGTTCACTCCTTGAAGTTTGATTTTAGCGAAGAGAGACAGCCAAGTTTATTGTTGTTTTTGAACTAACTGGTTACGAAAAATAGGGTGTTAAGGGAAATTTTCGAGATGGTGGAGAAAAAAAAAAAATAAAAGTAAAAGAGTTATTGATTCGATTGATTTCGATTTCTTAGTCTTTGTCAGATTTTTCTCACTTTAATAGGGATGTTTTTAGTTGTTAAGTATTAAACTACACACAAGTACAGTCATTGCTACGAGTTACTAAAGCTGAGTATAAGCCGCAGCTCTTTGTAGATGAACATTCATAAGATACACTGCTACCAAGCATTTTCAAGTATTTCTTGAAAAGGATTACTAATCTAAACTCTCTTCTTGCTTTTGAGACTGATTATCATAGTGTATGATGATAATGACGACTGAAGGAAATTATGGGTAATATCACTTGATTTTGATAGCATCTTAATAAGCTAGTAAAATTAATAAGTGACATTATTGGTCGTAATGTTAAAGCTGGCTTTAATTGCTAAACCTGAATGTATCTATCATTTACGAGCTTAGCTGACATCAATCAAAGTTTTATCAATTACCTTTATCCATATTTCTATTCATTAAGCATTGAAGTCATACATGGTTTACGATTGGAAATTCTACCACCTGAACAATACCACCCAAGAATACTCATTGTTTGAAGGACACAAAAAAGGTACAACCCCACCTATCTCGTGGTTGACGCAGCCACGAAAGTTATATCTACACAAAAAATTTTTCGACTTAAAGATGTAATATTTACAATTCTACTTTTTATCGTGATAAATTCCAAATTTTCTATTACAAATGCGATTCAAACAAACATTCAAAAATATTTGATTTCCTTAGAAAAACCAAATAGAAAACCATTTCCGCAAGCAAATCATAAGAAGTGTTAAAATAGGAAAAGCACTACGATTTGCTTGCAATGCGCAACTCTATACCTTAAAGCTAAAACCCAACCTCTGAGATTATTAACTATTCATTATGAAAAATGAGGAAACCTTGCTCATAAGTTCAACATAGCAAAAGCAAAGCTTTAGTTTCTTTCTTTATTAGGCAATAAATGCTCCATCTAATGTAACAGATGAAATGCGTTATCTCACTTTGTCTCTATTGCGTCTCTCTTTTTCGTGTAAAAGTTATTCAAGCGCAATTCTTCGGAATTTAAATTAGTTAGATAAAATCAGTTTCATTTCAATACGCAATTTTATATAAAGAAATTGTAAATCAACCTCGATAGAAGTTTCAGTTAACCAATGGGAGATTTTTCAGCGGATATCCAATACCTCATGAAGGACGAGATCGGTAAAGTGATCTCAGAGGGGCTCTCAGTTTTGTACGAACAGAACCCAGCTCATCCTATCGATTACCTCGCAAAATGGTTCCTCAACTACGCTGCGACTCAAAAGAACCGCGAGCAAGCAGAAATTATCGAGAAACAACGAAACGAGCTGATCGCCAAATACAAAGAGCGTGCCGAAGTAGTCAAAAAAGAACAAGAAATCAAGAAGCAACAACAACAGGAGGCTGATAAAGTCGAAGAAAATTATAGAAAGGAGATCGTTGAGCATGAGTACCACCACGAGCTTCTTCCACACTCCCTCCCCAATTTTATTGAGAAACAGAAAGGATTTTCGGGGGTATACATCGGCCACTTCGACCATCCAACACGTCAGATCACCGACGAGCAGGAAGACGAATTAGCTCATATAGATTTCTCTGCTCCAAAACAAATCAATTACATCGGTGCATCTGATTCTCATCACTTCATGATCGGAAAGAGCCTTCCTCCTCGTGAGTCGGAAATCGCTCAGACAAAGACTGTCACCTATACGGTATTCGATAAAAAGGAAGAAGAACCGCAGGTGGATGCTGATGGAAATCCTATTGAAGTCGTCGAAAAGCCAAACTATCTCTATGTTTCTGATGTTACTACGGAAGATAGAATGTACTATTTCAGACTTCCAAGACTCGGAGCGTTCCTCGCTTGTCCACTCGTTTACGAATCTTGTTTAAATCCCGAAGCATTCGATGCTGGAGTGGAAGGCAGAAAGAATTTCTATGAAGCCCAAGCCGATTTCGAAAGCAGAAAGAAACAAAAAATAGAGGAAAGAGATGAGGCGCTTGCGCAACTTGAGGAAGGAACCGAAGAGTACCAAGCCACGGTTGATAAATATAATGAAGAAATCCAGGCCATGGAACCTCCTGTGGAGGCTCCTTTCCTCGTCACCAAAAAGGAATTTGTCGTCTGCATTGATACTCTGGGACAAGATAGACCAATTTCAGAGGAGGACCGCAAGTATGTTGAAGAGTTGGTGAAGTTGTTTGCGAATTCCTGGCAAGAGAAGGAGCAACAATTACTCAGCAAGGATATTAACAAGCAATTGGAATTGACTAAAGACATTGAATACACCGAAGTCGTCGAAGAGTACACAAAGAGACTTGAGGAAGAGGCTGACAACAGAGAAGTCCCTCCTGAAGCTGATGACTTTGAGAGAGAATACATCGCTCAGACCGCAAGAGTCGAATTCCTCAGAGATTTGCTCATGCAAGATGAATACAAAAACAAACTCAAGGAGTTGGTTAACTTCAGAGTGCTCAAGTTCCCAGGCATCATCCAAAACGCTCTCTACTTGATTGGCTACGAAAAGGAACAGGTTGACCTGCCAGGAACCAACGTCCTCAACTGGAAGGAAGCTAGACATCACATCGACGATGCAGATTTGTTTGAGAAACTGAAGGCTTATGAATGGGTCGGTCCAAAGCACAATCCAGTGGAGAAGACGGCGTTTATTAACCGTATCCAGAGAAGAGTCGATGAGATTTACAAGAACATCGATGAAGTTGATAAATATAACTTGGGATTGGGAGTGCTGCTCAAGTTCTTGAAGAACCTCACCGATCTCAGAATCAGAGATATCAGAAAGCGCAGAGCCGAGAAGGCCCGCTTGAGAGAGGCTAGGAATAAAGCTATTGAAGATAAGGCTGAATGGGAAAGAGCGAGAGAAGAGGCTGTAGCTGAAGCGTTGGCCAAAGCTCAAGAGGAAGCTGCTGCGAAACAGGCTGAGATAGATGCCCAAAAGCAGAAAGATGCTGCCGCCGATGGCGATGGAGATGGCGGTGATGGAGATCAAGGCGATGCTGGTGATAATGAAGAGGTCGTGCCTGTTGAATTTAATAAAGAAGAGTTCTTAGCCGAGTGGGACAGCGTTAATAAAATGCCTGAAATCCCAGAAGAAGTCGTTGAAGACATCGATTTGGATCTTGAGCCTGAGGAAGAACCAGCTCAGTAGTTTAAGAAAATCATTACTTGTTTGTTGCCTTAAGAGAAAATTTGAGGACTTGTGTAGTTAACAACATAAACTACATAATAAGGAACGAAGTGAATAAAGTTAAAAAAAGGCATCCATTTCATATCATAGTAAGAAAGAAAAGTACACCTTCAACTGACTCTGAAAAGCTTAAATTTTTAGTCCTAACTAAATAATACATACATAGATAAATCCAAGGGAACACGGAAAAAGGGCAATGTTTAGATCTTCTCTAAAAGACTGGCTGTACTTGAGAGCCATGCTTATTGAATGCCCATTCGCAAACAAGATTTTCACTTATAGGGAAATATACCAATATTTTCTTTAAAAATGTAAATCTCAAATTCGGATTAATTGTTCCTGATGATCAATTAAGAGGACCCGAGTGTTTACTCCAAAAAAAAGAATTCATATCTAACTAGTTAACTCAGGATAATCATCTCATTTCCCACTATAAATCGTTTAAATTACTATGTTATGAGACTAGGCGAGAAAAGTTTGTCGATTTAATCAGATTTGTATAGGCTGCGAAACTCTAACCAACGAGACGTCAAATAAATGTGAAATAGAGCGATATTTCAAAACTTAATTCTGCTTTTGCTTCTTGGCTTGAATCATTTTGAACAAGAAAAACAGCGAAACCAAAAGGCAAATTCCTCCAACAGTGAAATACGAGACTGACAGGAATTGATTTTTCCCTCCGAAAGGACCTATCGTCGACAATATAATATATTTTTTCCCACCATATGACTTCACATCATAGTCTAAATACAAATAAATCAGCTCAATCTCACGAAAGATAATTTTTTTTTTTACTATTGATGATATTGATCGTGTAAGTCCCAACATCAAGATCTCCTTCAATCCTCGCCCAAAGTTTTCTGAAATTAGGCAGTCCAGCGGTTCTCATCCAGACAATGAAGTGCTCTTTAAGCAATTTGAAACCTCTGTAAAAATACTAAATTTTACCATCTTCAACGTCGATCCATTGCTTTTTTTGATAATCTTGGATGTTTTTATATCGACCTGTTTTGTCTTTAGGCCATGCGATATTAGTTTCATTGAGGAAAATCGCAGCGGAGTTAGGACCCGACATAGTGTAGGTATCTATGCGGTGTTAAGAAAATAAATATGTTCTTGTTACCATTGAAAACGCTCCATGCAATCAAACCACATGGATGAGCGGCTGCATCCGGGTCGAGGGTAGTTACACCATCAAGCGCTTTGGTCCTCTCAGCTCCGAGGTCTTTATTGCGAACGATTGGATTGCATGATGAAGAAACTTCATCTGCCGATAGGGAAGTTCCAGCGAGCTGAGAGTCACTGCGAGATTTGATATAACGCCTGTGGTTTTGATAAAAATTGTCGATAGCATAGTAGAAGTAGACCGGGCCTGGCATCTTCGTATCGATGGAAATATCCACTGGGCAGATTTTATTCACTTCACAGGAATCGTCGTATTGTTTCGTGAATTCTACGATATCAGAGTTGGCGCTGGTGAGTATGACTCCGAAGACAATCATCGCAATACCTAGTTTTCAAAGGATTCCATCATGGTCTTTTCAGTTTTGCTATAATTACCAATAATAAAGAAAATAACGACAGTTGACCCCCAAGAAGGCACTGGTTGCCAAGATTTGAGCAAAAACGCCTTGAGCCCTGGGCATTTTTCAGCGACGTTAGCAGGCCCTGAGTCTGAAAGTTTGTCTGGACTTGATGCCATCTCCCTGAGCTTTTTGATAATTTATCTGAAATATAAATAATTCAGATAGACTCAGTTGATGCTTGAAAGGCTCAAACTGGTAGCTGTGAATATTTATCTAATTTAGAGGATGAATGAGATGTATATTAGTGACTATTCTTCACCTAACTCAAAAACATTTCATCATGCAACATTAATCGCAAGAGAATGAAATTAAATCTTGGGTATAGCACGACGGGTCCATAAAACATCAGTTGATGCTCAATGACCTATCTCAGCAATATCTCTCGGATTTTTTAAACTAGGCATGATAAGATACCGGTATTAATGATGATGAAATAGGCCATTTCAATTTTTCACGAGGTTTCATTGAATTAATAACAGCAATATTTGAAGAGGATTGAATCGAAATATTTCTTTAAAATAATATTTCTTGATTACTTTTTCAATAGGGTCAATTCAAATGTTAAATTACTCTAACTAACAGAAGAAATATATTTATCGTACAGCTAAGCGATTTGAGAGATTTATTCTCTATGAATTCGTAAATCGTCATTCAAATTCCAGTTTTCGAAAGCTTTTTCTTTACTGATATTTGTCTTTCCATGCGAGCGCAAACTCTTCATTAATTTTATAAGTTTCATTTTTGTCAATAAAGCGAAGCTTATTCAACAACATTTTTCTATGCGGGTTGTTTAATTTCGCGTTTAGTGCGGCAGACTCGTCCAATGTCTCCAGAAGGCTATTCGCAGGCTCTGACTTCAATATCTTGTCAGCTGACTTTCCATGTCTTCTAGCCATCTGGCTGTTTTGCGCGCTCTCAAGCGCTTCTAAGCCTAAAATAATTAGCGTTTTCAGTTGTTTTATTCAGGACTGCTGTTCCAAAAAGAACTATTGAAATCGAGTCTGAAGATTTATCAAGCTTACAATACGCAATTGACAGATACTCTCGCAGCTTATAGTGTACGCTATTTTCTCGTTTAATTTGAGGAGCTAAATTTATTTTCAAACGAATCAAAGAGCGTAGGGACTGAAAAGTGTTATGCTGGAAAAATGGAACCTAATGGAAAGATCAAACTGCTAAATTTTCCAAAAACTGAAGCTGATAA
>ENA-UOTZ01001062-UOTZ01001062.1-compost-metagenome-genome-assembly--contig:-NODE-1062-length-20696-cov-6.857025_pt1 | contig 20696 bp, 18 predicted proteins | sample MGYA00238144_ERZ746983 | MGnify/ENA primary metagenome ERZ746983 (study PRJEB28759, sample SAMN06268863) | compost metagenome | isolation source: single cell | place: USA: California, Emeryville, Joint... | reverse complement strand
CTAGCAGCGTGGACTCTTGCAGAAGGATGTTTACTGGACATTCTCCTCGACACCTCTCATTGAAAAGCCTTGCCATAAGCAAAATATATTAGACAAATCAAATTATTCTTAATTTACTGTCTATGGAGCTTTGCAATGGAATAATGAGTTTGAAGAGCGAGTTTCAGGCTTGTTGCGCGCTGGAACTCTTTCACTCCGTTGAGCAACCTATCTTTAAAGGTTTTATCAATCGTTCCTTTATTGCTTCTATTTCGAATCTTGCACACTAACAACGCTACTCTGGCTCCATCGAAATCGGTTCTAAAGCCCAAGCTTTTGAGGGTGGGGTCGCAGTAATTTTGGAGAATCTTTATCACGTGATGGAAACGCGTTTGGCCTTCATCAAGCATTGAGTCTCCAGCTCTATGGTATTTACCCGTCCTCAAGCGGTAATAGAGATAAGCTTCTGCGAATTTCACCTCAAAATTGATTCGCTGAATGATGTCTTGTTCGGTTATTTCGGTAATATAACCCCTGATCAATCCCACCTCGTCATTGTACTGCTGAGTAGGATTAGCATCATTCTTTCGTCTCTTAAGAGTGACCGCAATGATGAACAAATGCACCTTTATCTTAAGCAAAGCGATTTGGCTCCCTTTCACATCTAATTCATTTAACAGCCCAAGCACTTTTGACGCAAAGGAGATTACAGCTTCAGACTGCTTGCTGAATATCTTATACAGCGTTATCACAGCCAGCCATAAAATTTCGATAAGGTCCAGCGTCTCTTTCCTTGTTTCTACAATTGATAACGATAAATTTAGCAAATACTGAAATAACTACAATATTTACCTAGATTCGCGATCCTTGACTTGATCACCGCTATGTTCAGCGAGCTTTGTAGGTTAGGCTCGTGGATGTTATAGATATTCAGAATATCCTTCGCTGTTTTTATGTTAGAACCTTCCAGGTACGAGAGCATAACGGATCTATCTTTCAAGTACTTATTATAAAAAGTATTGTCTTCCGCGATTTCCCAGAGTCCATGTCTACAAACTGCCGAATTTTCCATCAGTCTCTCGTTATATACAGATAAGCTTCTGATTTTCGCTAACAATGAAACCGATAGCAGCGTCAAATATTCTAGCTTTAGAAACTCTGCGTCTTGCGTCTCCTGCTGGAGCTCCTTTAGCAAGAATTGATGAACTGCCTGGCTTGGTTTAAATAAGAGACCACCTATGCTAGGAATCTTGTTGATCTGAATCCATAAAAAGTCCCCAGTGTTAATCGAAAGCTGATCCATGAGCTGACTTGGGGAGTGCTTGAACCCTGGCTTTGGGGTTCCCGGCCCAAAGGACCTATTTTCAGAAATTGCATCGGTTTTGCCCTGCGGAGTTTGGTCTTGTGTCTCCTTGGGGAAAAGATTCGACAGCGTAGTTCTCCAGTCATCAGAAATAAAGCCAAACCTGACCAGCTCTCGGAGATCCAAGGATGTTAAGCCTCCAGGGAAAACCCCGAGCTTGACAATCAGCGCACAGGCCTGCTTATCTTGCAACTGAATCTCACTAATTAAATTTTGTTAGTTAATATACAAGGATACAAATTAAATACCGCAAAGTTTTTTCGATTGCGTGGTCGCACTGGCTGTCTTCAGAGACGGTTCCGAGCTCTTTTATTAGTTCCCTCTGGATTTTATCAAAGCTCTGACCTTTCATCAGCCGCGTAGAAATCAGCCAAATAACTTGAGGAGAAATCGTCTTGTAATTCACAAACAGATCGCTCTTCCTCAGTTCCTCAATATTTCGGTATTTCATAGGAATTTTGTCCATAGGAGTGTTCGCCAGGAGCAGTTTAGCCGCATCGACTGGATAAAGATTGCCAACCTCCAAAGTCACCTCCTTCAAGCCTAAATCCAAAGGCTGATTCAGGATGAGGAGGAATTTAACACTTTTCGTCAGATCTGCAATTTCAGTCAAGGTTCTCACGAATTCGATCATATGTGTTCGTAAGAATCCGTCGCATTTTTCCAGGATAAACAGAGCGTCTTTCGATTTCATTGCTTCGCAAAACCCCTTGATATCGTTCACGAACTCCTCTTCGCTGTAAAGCTCCGAAAGGAAGCTCGATAACGAATAGAATTTGTCCATGTTGAGAATCGCTATCTTGTTTCTGAAAAAGTTCCTTGCGTGGAGGTAATTCGCCATTTGCTTCGCAAGCACGGTTTTTCCAACTCCGCCCTTACCCACGAGCTTAATGAATCGCGAAGGGCCGCGTAGTGTCTTCAAAAGGTCATACATGATTTTATTCCTTCCGATAAGTCTTTTCACAGGGAATTTCTGCTCGATGACGCTGTTTTGTTTCCTGAATTCTAACCTTCCTTTGTCTTTTGGCTCATAAAGCACAAGTTTATCGCTTTCTTCAGGATTTTGCGATAATTTAATAAATTTCAACACCTCATCATGTGGCAAGTCAGGTTCGCAGCAGCAGGTCTTGAACTCTAGTTCCACGTTGAACCAGCCGTCAGGACCGAATGTCATCATAAACTGGTCTGCCCATCTACATCCCATTTTGTGTATATGTTCTGATTTCCGAGGGCATTCGAGGCAAACGGGATCATGAAGGAGATGTGCTTGATGATAATCCTCTTGAATTGCCATTCGATACCATTTGCAGGTTTGTTTATGCTGATGCCCACAACAGCAGGACCGGGACTCGGGCGATTTCGAGGCTACAAGAGCGTTATTGAATGCAGTTCCAATGGAGTACCCATCGAATATAAAGTTATAAAATTCCTGTGCGAATTTACGGGCAATCGCGTCGGCTATCTGCAGCTGGGACTGAACGGCTATAACACAAGGGATGCCCGCGTCAGTGAATACCCTGGCGACTGGCTCTGAGTGGCAGGCGTTGACAAAGACCAGCTTGATGTCAGTGTTGACTCTTCCCAAAATATCTTTGAGATCCTCGGCGAAGATTGGATCTAATTCACCATTGGAGTTTTCAAAGCACAAAAAGAATTTCCCTTTTTGTTTGTCGTATTCACCATGGCAAAGTATATGCAAAATCACGGGATTAGAGCTTAGGACCTTGACTAAGTTTTCTCGTGAGGCGATTTCTATCCCAAGATGGATTCTCATCTCCTTCCTTTCCAGCGTTTCATAAATCTTATTGCATTCCTCTTCGTAGTCTACAGCATCTGGAAGCGAGTAGACACCTTTTCCATCGGTCCGTGCTAGCGGCTCAGCGTACATGATCGCGATGTCGAGCTTAGCATTGATTGAGAGCCTTGAAGGGTAACTTGGAGGGTAATAATAGTCAGGATACAGGCTACCCTCAGAGTATCTTCCTAAAGAGGGCATGGGAACTCCAGAACCAGAGTCTCTTCGATCGCGGCGATATTCTTCGGGTCTGATTGATAGTGATTGATTGAGGTCGAATGATATATTTGGATGCATAGGACCGAAAGAATAGCGCAGATCTATTGGCTTTGTAGCCGGACTCAGATACCCCATGGTATTCGCAGGAGGTTTTGATAGAGTCAGACCCGATTTTGCTGAGTCACTGCGGTGGAATTTACAGTTGAGTTGTTGCTCAAACTGCTTCATCCGCTGGTTTAACGCGGTTATCCGGCTTCTCAAAGTGAAATTTGCGCCTTTAATCCAAAGACGGAGTATCAATGGCGCGCCAACACTCAGCATACTCGAGCTGCGAGATAACTCCAGTGTGAAGTCTTTCTCCATTCGGAAGTACGCCTCTGAATAAGGATCATAGTATCGAACGCTATTAGGATAGAATTGAGCGCCGTCGCTTTTGAGTAAATCGATGATATTCTGGTATTTTACTACAGTTTGAATTGCGTGGTCCTTGAAGTATTTGGAAACTCTTTCCTGTGAGACTTGATGGACGCCTGCCTTTGTTATATCGTCCTTAGAGCCACCGTAGACGTATTTTATCACGAGGTTTACAGACATTTCACAGTATGAACAAGTTTTAATTTTATAAGCATTCTCAGCGCAGTGAAGCTTCATCAAATCTGTTAGAATCAAAAAAATTTTCTGGTACTATTTTCAGGTAGAATTTTGATAAAAAAAACCAGATGTATCAGCTAACGCGCTCCGCACCCTCTCCCCCACAATTCATTCCTAACAAGCTATTTACTACTTAAAGAGACAAAAGTGGTTTTAGGCTCCAATTAAATTTCCTTATAGTCCGTAAATTGAAGCGAGTTTTTCTACACTTTACAAATTATTGTTGATGAATGCTTTTACGACATAAGCAATGCTCTCAGGCTGGTCAAGACCTCCGATATGGCCGGCCTTGTTGATCGATACAGTTGCTAAATTCTGATAGATTCTATATGTCGCGACTGGTTGATTCGGCTGGCCTTCTAGATAAGCGAATTTCTTCTTAGCGGTTCTCCACCCTTGGACCACATCGGAATTTACTAAATTCAAGTATTCGTAAACGCCAGTGAGAGGGAGGTTCATATCATCCTGCCCGGCATAAATCATGAACTTGATGCCAGCATCAAGCATCGGGGCTATCGTATACAGCGTGCTGTTGCTGAAAGCAGCCCAAAGATTGTTCAATGTAGACCCGTTGACTGATTGCAGAGTTAGTTCAGTTGGGATTCCCATAGCAGTTTTGAAGGTGTTATTGTTCAAATAAGCGTAGGTTTTAGTGGCGATCGCGGCGATCCAAGCAGGGTTAGTTCCAACCTCCTGATAATATCTGAAATTGTCCAGATAGATTTTGCCAGCCCCGTTAATGGTAATACCCGAAGCAACGAAAAATATATCTGAAGCACCCTTGTAATCACCTCCAAGCATGTGAGTCTTCACCAGCAATTGCTCCTCAACGCCAGCCCGGCTTGTGCTTGTATCAATTACTCCAGCCGCATAACCCATCTGAGCCCAAAACATTTGGCTTTGCGGGTCAATCAGACCATCAGCGAACGCAACACCTTTAAGATTGATTTGATTGGTAGCTCTTTCCTGGAAGATTTTGTAAGCAAAAACTGAACCTATCTTGGCTCCGTAGCTCTGGCCGAAGATGTACAAATCATTCGGCTTGAGATTAGGGAAAATTTCATAGAAACGCAGCATAAAGGCGTAGAGATAGTCCGCTGCTTGCTGATCCAAAGTGACGAGATCACCGTTGAAAGATTGAGAAAAGCCAACGCCGATCGGTTGGTCGAGAAAGAGGAGATGGAAATCAGTCGCCCAAGATTGATTTCGTGGTCTTGATTCCAAAGTGGTGTTTGAACTCATGATGTAAGGACCCATTTGGGTGTAAGCTCCATAGATAGAAGACACGCCGGGACCTCCTTCGAGCCAAATTATCAATGGGTTGCTTGTCATTGAATCAGGTGTCGAAATGTTTGTGTTTTCGGCGGCGAAAAGATGATAGAAAATGTTCGAGCCTGTCGTGGCATTGACTGTGAGAAATCCTGAGTAGGTCGAGTGGTTCTGGTCAGGGAAGTAGTTGCTAGGGGCTTCGGTTCGCTCAGGGAAAGTGATACCGAACGCACAGAAAGCAATGCACGCTATTAAGAATATGGATTTTGAGAGACCTAAAAAGTTACTCATGTGTAAAAATTAAGTTTTGGTTAATACCTAAAGTTCATCAATCCAAATTTAATAAATGTACAATGCGTTTCTCATAGATTGAGTCAAACACAGAAATAATGGCATACCAGTGACTCCAAGATTTTCTAAAGAAAGGTGAAGGAATCTATGCTAAATGGACTAAGTTCTTCAAGCAGTTTGTTATAAAATGGAAGATCAGAAGATCCTTGTTTAGGTACTTGGAGGGCTTTTTTTTTTTGTTCTTTTCTTAAGCATTTTCTCTACTTTAATTCAAGATATTACAGCGAGGCTAAATAACATCAAACAAATACATAAAGTAGGTTATTTGAGACCCATTCTACAGTTTCCATTTTCATTTAGAAAAAAAAAAATTCTCCTATAGATATTAGCTAACAGCTTTTCAAATTTTTTGAAGATTCTATTACCACAGTGGTTGTTGATTGAATGAGCGATATCTAATTCAAAAAAGAGAACTAGTTCTGGTAAATCCAGCTTCAGAAATTTGGTCTAACCTTTTCTGTTGCAGAATAATACCAAGCTTTTTAACATCAATTAATTGAATGAAGGAGTTTTAAAAAGAATCAACGTTATTCAAAGAAATATTCTCAAGTTACGGCTTCTAAAGTCTTTCATAAATTATTAGCGACACGAAACTGTTTTACTGCTCTTCATTTGTTTCAAGCTTCGAAGAGAAGCTCATGTTGAAATAAACTTCAAAAAATATGCAAAATGAATGGAAATATAATACCTCTTAACCCAGCTGGAGGTTTCTCTGTTCAGAATGGAGGACAGAGGATCTCTATCAATGTGAACGGGATGTCAATAATATCTGAATTCACCTTTGGTCAAGACCCAATTCAAAGAAATTTGCCACAAAATGATAGCCAATTGAGCCTCAGTCAGCCAGCCACTCTCTCGTTTGACGGTACAATTAACAGCAATCCAACACCAGGCTCCTTCGTGCATGTTAGTGCACCACAACAAATGATAATCGGGAATAATATTAGGATGGATACAACTCCCGCCTCAATGCCAAATTTCATTCCTCAAGAAACAATAACGACTGGATTTCCCCCAGGATTACCAACATCTTTTGCTTTTCCAATGCCTGTTGAAGAAGTAAATAGAGAACAGAATCCTGTTTATGAGTTTATTCCTATGGAAAATGCACCAACTATGCGTCGATTTGTGATCAGTGTAGGCGAAATGGAAGAGTCACAGCCAGAGCAAGGTCTTACTAGAGACCAGATCGCTGAACTTCCCTTCTCAAAATATCATAGCAAGCAAATGCGTGCGCCACCTCGGATTAAAACTAGAAATGGAATCTTCAAGATAACGAATGAAGAAAATAAAGATGTAAAGAGTACAAGCCAAAGATCGTTCAACAAAAGGCAGAGTAAGGTCCACTCTCGGAAGCAAAAAGGCAAAAGTCATCTTAGTCCCCCTGAAAAAGGAGAGAGTAATATAGAAGGGCCATCTAGTGATGATATATGTGCCATTTGTATTGAGAATTACAAAGATGGAGATGAGATACGAAATCTTCCATGTGAACATAAATTTCACAAAGACTGTGTTGATCACTGGCTGGTTGTAAAAAACTCATGTCCTGTCTGTAAGAGAAAACCCCTAGAAGACACCCAACCTCTGAATCAAGAAGGAAGAGATCAATTAGAAATGCAGAATCAGCTGATGGCAGTTCCCTTGAGTTTTACTGATTTCGCGACAGGTGTTCAGATTCAGCCTATTGTTCAGAGAACTATGACGATTTATCTTACTCCTCCTCCTCTTTCTGCTGAAAATCCTATAATCAATCTCCCAAGAAGAAGAAACGAAGGTGAAAGGAGAAGAGGTAGGTCCACATCAAGGAGTTACAATAGAAAATCTAGTTAATATAATTTCTTTCTTTGATAGTCATTATGTATATGAGCGATTTTGTATTCTTCTGATTCGAAACAGCATGAGCTCTTACTCAGAGGAATCAGGAGTTTTGTATGTCTGATTATCGAGGTGTATCAATATAGAGATATTCTTGTGATATTTTATTTGTTAGTTTGCAACTACTCATTCAAAGACTACAAATGCTTGACCGACTCCATCATTATGTAGAACTAAGGCTAAGTGCTACACAGCAAATCTCAAATAAACGCACAGAAATCACTTCTAGAAATGGGACATAGCTCCTACGAACAACTTAGCAAACAATAATAAGAGAGAGAAAGAGAGTCGTCATCTACTTTGATTCACACATATCTAATTTCAAAAAAAAAGGCATTCGACGAACACTTTGATGATTTTTCCGAACTAAATTTTTTGAAATTAGGGAATTTTCTTGCTCAGACTTCTTGACACATTAAGATGAAACGACCACAAATAAAGCGACATCTAAAATCTAATAAACTCCAGACTTGCTTGGCTTTCTGAAGTTTCACTGTCTTGCTGGAACTCTTGATTGACCTCCTCGATGAGCCTCAAGAAATCCTCATCACAAAGAGGGAGTATCTTTTGAGGACTGCTCTCAATATTATTCCTGAAAAACCTTATTATTCCTTGAATAATCATTCTCTCCTGAGACCCTTTAGCCTCTGTTGGTCTTTCTTTCCCATCTTTATATGCCAGAATCCTTTGCTTAGTGAGATCAAACACCTTTTTGATGACTGGAGTTATCATTTTCTCTTGCTCCAGTTGTGACTCATCACTTTTCAGAAGTATCTCAAATATCAGGATATTCAGCTCCAACACTGAATAAGAGCTTATCTGACGCGCCTTAGGTTCAGTTAGAATTCTCTTATCAATCTGCAATAGCATCTGGATAAGCGAATCCCTTGGGAAGTGCAACTTTTTCATCGAATGCGCAATCGAAACCAACTCTTTCTCAGAAAAATGCTCTAAATTCTCTTTGATGTACCCTCCAAAGCTTTTTTCAACTTCTCCGCCTGGGAAAAGCTTTTGAACTAGCGGAATATTCACACTCAACGCATATAGCAGATACTGGAGCTGATTAGGCGTGAATTCTGATACTCTTTTGTTCATCAACACGTTGGCATATTTTACAAACACATCTTGATTGACTGGCTTACTAAAGTAGTAAAACACTGTCGAAAACGATTGCAGGTCCAATGACTCCGCGCGAACGATCGCTTCTTCCGCAAACTTCTGAAGAAACCCTGGAGAGCCCTTGTGGAATATCATATAGCCTCTGAGAATATTACTAAATGAAATATGGTTCATTTGCTTTAGGTAGCCCAATATGACTTTTTCGAAAGTTGCATAGAAATTATCCGAGAAAATTTGCTGTTGAAGCAAGCAAAGCGAATGAAACACAGACGTGAGACCGACCGGGTTTAACTTATCTCGCAAGAGGTAGCCTGTTCTCTCCATTTTCTTCACTACTTCTTGGTTGAGATACAACTCGGGGCGTTTGCATACTGAAAAGAGGACGTTGGAATAGTCCTGAGCGGTTAGATTTCCAAAGCTTTGATTTGATTGGATATATTCCGCCGCCTTTCGATAAAGCGCAGGGCTTTCAGTGTCATTCTTCGTGGTTTGATAGATGAGTATACAAAAGGCTCTGATCCCAAATTTCTGAATTTTATTCGTTGCTTCATTCATTATAAGAGGCACAAATGAATCCATTTCGTTTTGATAGAGAGTGATGAGGGTTGTAGAAAGCTCTTGGTCGTTCATATGAGGAATGTAATGAGGTAAAATCTTGGCGATTTCGGCGTTGAATGATTGGCGATACTGCTCAAAGCGCGGATTTTTATTGAGGTAGTAAAAAATATTGGATAACACTCGCGCGTCGACTTCAGATGCGTCTGCCTGCTTCAGATCTTTTTTAATAAGTATTAAGATCTTTTGCGGGATGTCCTCGGCCAATTTTTGGGGTATTCCGTTCTCTGCGGTCGTGAAGTCGTTTATTTTTTTCAACAGCGTGCTAAAATTGATAAGGTTCATATGCGAGGCGGAGCTATTGTAGAAGTTCTGCAGCTCTTCTAATGATTTAGATTGATTTAGCTTCTGGTTGAGGTTTATGTTGAATTTGACGTTTGGTTTTGACGATACAGTGATAAAATGCCTTTGAATCGTGTAACCGCGTGCCAATGTACATCTCCGAGGCATCTCTTTGAAAAAAATTGATGGTACATGCTTGATAAATTTTGACAAGCTGATCATTCCGAACCTTTATTTTTTTAAACTTTAGAGTTTTTTTAATTGCAGGATTTGAATGCTAAATTACTAACCAAATTTGGAGGGGTAGAATTGTTTATAAGAACAAAATACAAGCGTTTGCTGCGTTACGAAACCTTATGCAAACTAATGCGTCTCCATATCCTAATTTATTTTGTTTTATTTTAAATTCATTGTACTAACAATAAATAATCTCTTGTCCTATGATATTCTTCCTTCCTGCTCTCATTTTGATTACCTGATCGTTAGCGAATGTGCCAATTTGTTTGCTTCTGCGGGACGGGACGTCTAGGTTACAGGAAGCAATGGTACGCACGCTAGCATTATTCTGCGGAGAACGCTTGTACAGTTTTCAGAGCGAATATCTTTCAACTCGTCCATACCAGCGGAAATCTCGGTGAAACATTTGTGGAAGCCGCAGTAGCAGCCCTGATATGCGGCTATATAAGCTGCGAAGAAAGCATTCTAGACATGCGTAAGGAGGCGACGGAGAGCGAATTCTCTTACTTTGAGATTATGGATTTGGAACATACCCTTGGTGACGTTATTGGTTGGGTTGAGAGGGTCTTGTATGAACAATTTCTGAAGTTTCATTGTTAGGAATCAGCTTGTAAAAATAGTATAGCTCATACCATCATTCCCATGCCCATACCCATGTTCATTCCCATATTCATGCCCATTCCCATGTTCATACCCATGCCGACATTCATTCCCATGCCCATATTACCCATATTCTTACCCATCATAATGGTCGCTAGCACATCGGGAGTCTTCGTCGGCGGCTTGGCAGGCGTGATGATCATGTTGTAATAATCGAATTCGTAGTATGTTTTAAAAATGTTTAGCATGGTCGTTCCTAGTATGGCAGGGTCTGTGGGTTTCGGTTTCTGTTGCTGTTGCTGTTGCTGTTGCTGTTGCTGTAAATAGTACACCACCATAAGAATGAGCCCGTATGAGTTCAGACCTCCCTGTAATAGTCAGAATTAGCTCATTGAGGGCACTGATAAGTGAGTTACTTCGTATGTGTTATGTAAGTTCAAATTTTTTAAAAACGTCTTTAGGACCAGCACCAGAGGTCGCAAGATAGTATAGTAATCCAAGTACTGTCGGACGAGTTCAGCGCACTCACAGCCGTTGTGATTTGGCCCAAGTATAGTGAAATCAACGTTTTTACTGTCGTATTCTTTGGTACAGACCATTTTGACCACTGGAACCGAGGCCGTGGGAATCATGTTGATTTTTTCCACAAACTTCTGCTTGAACAAGGCCTTATAAATCAGCTCAAGAGAGTCTTTTTGTTCGCTACATTCGACAACGATGTCGATATCTGACCATGGAAGCCATAGATCCGTACGATACGAACCATAAATGTGACACTAAAGTTCAATCGAAATTAATTAATTTCAAAGGGTTAGGAGCAAAATAGATTACTTTAGCACCAGGAATAAGTTCACTAATTGCTTCTTTAATATCATTGAGAAGGCTTTCGAACAATGGCTTCTTCTCTTTGTGAAAAACGTTAACGTCTTCTTCGAATTTTTTAATCTCGTCATGCAAAATCTCAGCGATTTTATCAGTGCTTGCACTCTCATAAATTTCATTCGGCTTAAAAATTCCGCATAAATTTTCCTTCTCGATAAGACTGCCAAAAAGATCTGCAAAAGATGCGGCATTATAGCAAATGCAGATAACAGCCCCTTACCTGGTTCAGTCTGGGCAGACGATTCATTCTTTTGAATATCAGCTGGGTTTCTGAGCGTCAATGGCTTATTTAAAGCTTCTAATTTCTTCGTCATTTCTGCCAGCTTTTGCTCCTTTTCCGCAAATTCTTTCTAATATCATCAATTTATTTACTCCCTTTTCACATGGTATAAGTCCTACCTCCTTTTCTTGAATCATATTTAATGTGAAATCACGAATTTGTGTTTGTCGCTCCAATTCTAACTTCTAAAGGATTCAAATTTGTTAATTTAACTTATCTTGACATTTGCTATGAGTACCTTTTTTTGAATTCGACTCTCAATGTCTTCGGAGTCTTTCTCTTGCTTGTCTAAGATATACTTGTACGATTCAATCTAGATAATTGTTAATAAATATCCTCAAAGCGTAACTTAATATCAACCTTTGAGCTGTTTTTCAACCCTTGTCGAGCTTGACTCGTTGAGATATCAATATTGACTTTCGAGTGACCCGTTTGTTGCATAAAATTCTGTTGCGGTATTTGATTTTGATGCTGAACATGCATTTGGAAGTTCGGAGGCATTAGACCTGGTCCTTGCTTTCCGGAAACCCAAGCATTCGTTCCTGTCATAGGGACTTGCTGCTGCATATTACCCGAAGGGAAAAATTGCGTTTGATTTTGATACACAGGACTCTGAGTCCCAAACGTCGCCATTCCCATATTCGGTGGAGAGATAAGACCTGTCCCTGTGTTTACATTGCCCATAAAATTCTGCTGGACACCAGGCATGCCACCCTGGAATTTGTTCGGCATCTGCCCTTGATTAAATTCCTTCGTTTGGTTCATTTTTGGATTAAAGAAAACATTTGTGTTATCGCCACTAGGAGACGTCAACGGCTGCTGCATATTTTGATTGAATTGATTCTGCTTTGAGAGATTGGGCCCCATTTGCTGTTGTGGCGATTGTCCCTGCTGCATTTGATTGCGCTTGCCTCCTTTTTGGTAATACCCCTGGTTGTGAGGGAAATTCTGTGGTCCAGGGCTCAGTGCTGAAAGTACTAAATTGTCTTGTATATTAGGTTGCTGTGAAAACTGCTGCATGTTGGGCTGCTGAATATATTGTCCTTGGGAGCTAGGACGATTGGGGTTCATTTGGCCCCTCATGTTTTGCATATTAGGATTTTGATCATTGAAATTTGGATTTCCTTTGGATTTTTTCTTATCTGCGTGTTTGTAGCCCATCTGCTGCTGTCCCTGCATGAAGTTCATATTGGGCTGCTGCTCATTGCCATAGTTTTTGTAGCCATGGGAACGGAAGCCCTCAGACGTGCTTTTGGTCTCGGAACTCATGTCATTTACATTAGATGTGTCGTCAGATCGAACGGTAGAGTTCACAGGGAGCGAGTTTATCCGATGGGGTTGCATTTGGCTGATGTCGTCAGAAGAAAATGTGCTACTTCTGTTCGACACTTGAGTACTAGCATATTCCGTCTCTTTTTGATTGAACTCTGCACTTCGTTGCTTGGAGAAGGGAATTGGCTGCTGGAAGGCTTCATGCTCTTGAGGAGTCACTTTCTGAATGTTTGCGACCTAGGAGGCAATTTTTATAATTAATTGTCCAAAGTACTGCATGCTCAAACCTTTTGCTGAAGCAATTCCTTCAATTTTGGCGGCATATCGCTCCAGCTCTCAGCTAATTCAATACAATTGACTCCTTTGGCATTCTTCAGAAATGGATTTGCGTTGTGCTTTAATAGTTTCTGTGCAAGCTCAACATCTTTGTTTCGAAAGGCTATATGAAGGGCGGTGTCCCCTAGAATCAACACACATTTTATCAAAATTTTTGCAGCATTAACCATTGGTTACTTGTTTCTTCAAAAAAGTCATTTACGTTCGCTCTTGCCTGGAGTAACCGGTCTATAGTGTTCTGATATCCGAGTTCTACTGCTTTTAGAAAAGGCGTCATGTTTTCAGATGTTCTCACTCGGACCTCCGCCCGATGTTGGAGGAGGATTGATATAATACCAGGATTTTCGGCTGAGGGTTCCAACGCATAGTAGAGTGCGGTTTTCCCGTTCTTGTCTTTATAATTAACTCGAGCTTTATGGTTCAAGAGTAGGTTGACAGTCTCAAGGTCGCCCTTTTTTGCAGCGACCATCAAAGCAGTCCTCCCTACTAAATTTTTCAAAAGATAATGTTTTTGATAATATTATTCGCTTTTTACCCTCCTGGTCCGATGAATCTGGTGATGCTCCATAACTTATTTAAATCGAATTAGTTGAGGAAAGCAAGCCAATTTACTTGAGACAGCATTGCACGAATTCCTTGTCTGTCTGTCCCTTTGAAGATGAGATTATCTCGAACAAAATTCTGTTCTTGAGGTCATTGTCGAGCTTCCAGGTCCGTAAAATTTCTTCAAAAGCGGTAATGTTTTTTTCTGAGATGGCTTTTTGAATTTCCTCTGGAATTGTCTTCTGTCTAGCGTACATTATTTATAGTGGCTTGCTGCGAAGAAGAAAATATTGGAATTGGTAATTGATTAGAACTTTATTTTTTAAATCTGGAATTTGTCTTATCTTTTCCAAAATGATTGGAATAACAGCAAAAGCTTGGGAAATATTGATCATTTAGGAGTGCCGAAAATTTTTTTGGTAATTTAGCTGTCGTATAATTACTAGATTATCTAATCTGGTTAAAGTCATATGATTAAGAGCGACAGCGAATGGTTGAAGTACCATAAGCTTGAAGATTTATCGTAAACTGCTTTCTGAAATTTTTTAAGCTTTTTTTGTTAAACATGGTTTTTAAATGAAGAGAACAGGCTAATTTCCTCTTCTAAGATTCCTTGCATTAAAAGATTGTATTTTTTAGTCTATCTCACTAATTTGCTCAATGATATAACAAACTTTCAATGCATTGTGGTCAGAGTGTCAAAATGCCCAATGAAATAAGCACACACATTCTTGCACTTGCAATGATAGTTCTCCACGACCGACAAAAAATTATAAGCCCTGTACAGAATTTTGTAGAGATCTTTTTAATCAGATAAGAGTAAAACAAGCTCTGTACCTCGAGAGATCTGACTATTTGTTGAGAAAAACATATAGCATTTTATTGTGAACAGATTTAATCTCTCTATAGGACTTTATAAACACAAGTTGTCGTTGTACATTTGAAACAAGGTAGGAAAAGAAAATTTTTTGATTTCTGATAACTCTGCTTTAGTTTAGGGTTTAATCAATTTTTTTATATTTCCAAGTATTAAGGAATATTAAATGCTAGCTGATTCCTTTTGATTCAGTTGAGCATACCGCAATTCAATGGAAGCGATATGTCGCGTCAGTAAGAAAGCAATTGGTCGAAATTCATGCAAATACTTTCATTTATTCAAGAACAAGCTCATGTTCTACTTGGAAACACCAGATGAAGATGACTACCGCTCCGCAATTCTCCACGTTTCCAACGTTATCACAAGAAAACCAGTCTACTCTACCATTCTCTCCAATCTGCTCGGTGAAAAGAGCAAAATTACCGGCAAAATGGCTTGTTTATCTAACCAATTGATCGTTTCGTATGGAAACGGGCTTTATGCGATTGTAATTGACGGCATCATTCAAAGACACCCGAAAAATATCATCGAGTTGGAAGATGTAAGCATAATGCAGTTCTGTATTATAGAAGAGCGGAAAGAAATCGCAATTGTCAACACATCCGAACAGTTAACATGCGAAATCCATGTTTCTTTTTTCGATTTAACCACGAAAAACATCGTTCGTACTGTTTCAATCAAAGAATCATTGGAGGAAATGCTATGCCGATCCATCTGCTACAACCAAACAGCGGAAAGCTTATTTCTGATTCTGACGACAGCTCGAGCTTCTCCTATAGAGCGATTTTACAAGCTAAATCTAGCGAATGGGTCTGTTCGGAAATTCATGAAGACGAAAGACACTGAGTCAGAGATCCTTGGGTCTTGTCAAGAAACAGGGCAATTTTTACTGGCTGTAAGGAACAATATCGGTGTCTCCCATCCGAAGAGGTGCGTCAAATGGATAAGCTCTGACGAAATGGTAGTGGATCCCCGAATTCATTTAGCGGTGAGCCTCAAATCGCTTGGGGAGTTTTTGCTAGGTTTCGAACTTCAGCCGTCGTACACTGATCCTCAAATGAACTCGTGGGCTGTGTTGGATTTCAAAGGAGTAAATATTTGGCAGAGCTCGCCTGGGTACAGAGTCGGGTACCATTCGGCTGATTCCGTTGAGTATTTCACCTGCCTCCCGAGCAAGTATTTCGAAATTTTTGTATTAGGAAACAAGTTTTTCCTGATAACTGCTCATAAGATGAGAGCGATCAAACAGACCCAAGAAAGGAAGATTATGCCGATTGTTGATAAGACCTACCATAGCATCTGTTCTACTCTACCGCTAACTCAATAATGTAAACTTACCTGATATTTTTTATCTCCTTCCATGTAATTTTTCTGAATGATGGTGCTTTCTATCTAAAATTAGCTGAATACGCATTGATTTAATTGTATTCTATTTAAATACGCTTTCCTTGATATTGAAGAAGCACTGTTGACATAAAGAGTAAAACATAACAGCTCGATTTAAGAGGAAGTCTAATAAATTGATACCTGAATCTATAAAATAAATTTAATAAAAACTCCGACCATGATACTCAAAGAGGATTTAATAGACGCGAACTCAACACCAGGCGATGAGATTTTCCAGGCTTGGAAGGTTCCGTACAAAAAGCTGTTCTATCTAAGATGGATAGCTTGCAGCTATGGGCTCTTTGGAGTATTGTATATGTGGTGGCTGGAATGGCCGCTCATTGGGAAACAACTTTTCTTTATGACTATATGGGGACATGACCTGACCTTCATTTACTTTATCCTCATGCTGGTCTATATGTACAAGTATGAATCAAAGGAAAAGAGAGAAACTCAAGGGCATGTGCTATTGAAATTTATTACCCTCATGAGTCAGATTGTTTTCTCTCTGGAGTGCGTGATCATGATTTTCTTCTGGAGCGTGCTTGCAGCCGACATCATGAAAACGAACGCTGCCAGACCTTTCCCTCTGAACGTTGAATTCATATTTTTGAACGTCATTCTTCACGCTGTGTCACCTCTTTGCATCATCTTAGAAGTAGTTTTTAACAAGATTCCCTTTGATCGAAGAAAAGGAGCTATTGCTGTAACAGTTGTGATGGCAGTTTATTCTGTCTGGAATTTCATTGGAACTAAAGTCCTGGGAAAACCAATATATAAACCAATTGATTGGAGTTCTCCATTGACGGTTGTATTCCTCTTGATTGCGTATGCGCTTGGTATGGCTGCATTTTTCTCTGGGCATTGGCTTCAGAAACGAAAACTTGAGAACGAGAAAGGCCATGACGTTCTGCCTGAAGATTCTTTGACCAGTGTTTAGTAATTACTTTCCTTCAAGCAATAGGAGCTAATTTTGATTTTATAGATTAAGAAGAGCTTTCACCGAGAGCCTAATGAATTGGACCTGCAAAGGAGCAATTTTTTCAAGTGAACTTGACATATTTTGCCTTAAGGGGGATAGAGAGAAACGAATTTATTACAGTAGGAATGTTAAACAATTTCATTGAGGTCGCCCAATTCTATACAATATATAATGACATTTGTTTCAAATCTCTGTGATTTAACCAATTCCTCTGAGATAGAGTAAGCCAGGTACAGACTTGAAACCTAATGTTTAGGCCATCATTTGACTATTTGGTATTACCTAAGGATATTCTATTAAATCCGATCCCAACTAGATTAGGTCATGTAATAACTTGCTTATAACAAATATAACTCTATCGCAAAATAAAAACCCCAACCTTCTTCTAGCACCAACTTTCATCAAAGTCACATCTGGCTGATGTTTCCTCTCTCACTTATTTATCAACTCCTCTTATCTTCATTAACAACAAAAAATGTAGGGGTTAATTCCTAATGTGTACGTAACTTAAACTTTACATAAGAAATTTGGAGGGTTGCTTGTTTTTACAAGCTCTAATACTAACGTTGCCCCCGATATTTGCCAAAAATGTGCATCAGAGTTACTACACTCTTAAGGCTCTAACTAAGCTCTAAATTTGTCTTTCAATGAGAATTTTCGTTCGATATATGATTTGGACACTGATTCAAACGCTTAAGAGACTGCTTATGTTTTATTACCATTCAAATTAGTTATCGACCATTTTTCTTATTATTTATCGGGATCACATTTCTAATTAACATATGAATAAAATCTTATCTCTTCATTCAAGCTTTCTGATGTATGTGGCCTTGTATTTGTCGGTCTCGCGCAACTCAATTTTTATTGACTTAACCCCTTTTGTTCATTAATAAGATAAAACTATCAGATGGTAGATAATTTACCAAGTTTATTGAGCTCTTTTGGATCGAGTTTTTTCAATATATTATCACATATCCACCTCGAAACCTCTTCAGCTGAAGGGAACTTCACATCTATTAGCTAATAATTAATTAGTATCATTTGCATTCGTTTGATTTTAAATATCTTACAGCACAATCTTGTTTAGGTAACATGAACTTGGACTTCCCATGTCTAGCTATCCGTTAATATTGAATAATTGTTGATATCATACCTTATGAGAATGTGATCCTCTTCTTCGGCATCCTTAATTTCTAAAGTCTCACTGAGCATTGGAACAATCAATTTGCTTTTAATTGTCTTGACGGTTTCAATAGCAACCTTCTCTACTCTGTCGAAATCCATTACATACCCTGTTTTGGGATCAATTTTTTCGCACTCTAGCATCCTGTGTTGTAATTAAGAAAGATATAAAGATGATACCTTGAAGATAGACTTTCAATCGATAGTTATGACCATGTAGAGTCTCTCTCTCCTCTTCATGAGCGATAAAATGTGCTGCGTTGAAGGCGTATTTGACGCACACTTGGAAGGTGTCTTGCATTGTTGAATTTCAGAAATAGAAATTATTATATTAATGTTCGACATCATACGCTCATTTCTTTAAATACTAGCGTATTTGATATGCGTTTGAACAACGCCTCAACGCTCTTAGCCATATATATAAAAATTATTCTCATCATTGCTAAATTTTATTTTTTTCATTATCAAAAGTTCTGGATAGAGACGGTGCTTTAAAAAACTGATATTGGGAGTACTTCTCTTCAAAATTATTAATTCTGTCTTCGATGGAACGAAGTACCAAACAACCAATTTAATTCAAAAAAATTAATTCAGAAATTATTTATTGAAGAGAGAGCGAGCCGACTACTACTACGGTGAACACTTAGTGAGGAGATGAAAGCAAGAGAAGTCTCGGCATATTTGATGAAATACGCCGTTTTCAAGCCGCAGGAGCAGAACTCGAAAAATATGGTGTCTGAGGGAAAAAGCTCCTGCTTAACAATGCTATCTTGAATTAATGGCATATCTCCGTGACGATATTTTTTCTCTCTGTGGGTCTTAAAGGATCGAGTCGCTGATAGATTCGAGGAAAATGTAGTAACTCATTACTATCGGGTCGACAATCTACACGGCTTAACTTCCTCGGAAGGTCGGTCTTTGAGATCCAAAAAGATGTAGTCTCCAGTAGGCTATGGAGAAAAATTGGGTCATTTTGTGAGCGAGGTGATCTACCAAACTAGTTCTGATCATGAAATAGACCGTGAGCTGTTTTAAGCATCACGAGAACCTAAATAACAATATAAATATGTGTAAAAAGGAATTTGTTCCTGGTTGTCTGGGTAGTCTTAGACAAAATTGACAATGCTAAAGCAACTAGTAAAAATTTAAATTTTTTTCAAAAATACTCACTCGCGAGGAAAATGGTCAACCGGAAAGAACCTCTCATATGAGTTTTTTCAAGCAGACAAGCGAAACCAAGCCCTCCACAGATAGTGAAGATATATTGATTCTTCTTCTCCAGTAAGTGTCCTTTGATATTCAAACAAAATTTTAGATATAGTAAGGCAATCGAAGCTTCCTTGTAACTGAACATTTGCAGCCCTCGTCTGTTTTTACAAATGAAAAAGCAAAGGCAAGGCCTTTTCGAATTCTTATCCCTACTACCTTATTGATTCTCAACAAATACTGTGAACAGAATTAGATTCATCTAGTCGTATTTATTTATCAAGCATGTAAAACGAATTAGAATTCAAATTGACTGCGCAACCATCATTGTTTTGAGAAATTACCTAGATTTTGCAGAACATGCAGAAGAAGCTCAATCCTACGTCCAAAATTGGAATTTGGAGAAAGTTGAATGTAGCAAAGCAGAATCAAACTCAACTTATCTTATTGAAGTTGATATGCGCCTCTCCAACAAATCGAGTAAAAACTTGTCCTCAAACTGTTCATTACACAATGATCATCGTTTATATTTCCTGCGTATCCTTAACTTCTACCTATGTACTTGGCAAAGCACAATTTACAAAGTTTTTCAGAAATATTTTTGTAAAATACACAGATAAAATCAGGCACATAGCCTCATACTCAAACATTAATTATACAATTACCGATTCAAAAATTTTGACATATCTATATTTGCGATAAAGTGGGAGCCGTCCCAAATCGATTAACTAATCCACTGCTAGTCAACTTTTATAATACTCAACATCTTCTATCACCAGCGCAGCCGATTGATCGATCAGCAGGTTCCTCTATCGTTATTTTGTCTGGTTTTTCAGGATCATCGATCATGGAGGCCCTTGCTCTTAAATTCTCTATAATATCTCGAGCAATCCATTCGAACGCTAGATTGACATTGATATCTTCTTTCGCACTTGTCTCAAAAAACTTAATTTTGTATGTACTCGCCAACTTTTTCCCTTCCTCATAGCTTACTTTCCGGTCGAGCACATCACATTTTGTTGCAACGACTATTTTGCTTATTCCCTCCTCCGAATATTCGTTTAATTGCTTCACCCACCCTTCAACGTTGGTAAACGATGTTCTATCGTCGCAAGCGTAAGCTAATATGACTCCTGAAGCCCCTTTATAGAAACTACTTGTGATTGTTTTGAATCTTTCTTGTCCTGCCGTATCCCAAATCCGCACTTTCAACTTTTCGTTATCAATCTTAATCGTTTTGACGCGATAGTCGACACCTAGGCAGAGCAGAAGGTTAGTAAATCGGTCTGAGGCGAGAAAATGTACCTATAGTGGCCAAATGTGAATGAGTAAAAGTCTGATCACAGTATCGAAGAAGTAGACATGTTTTCCCGACGCCAGAGTCACCAACCACCA
>ENA-UOTZ01001061-UOTZ01001061.1-compost-metagenome-genome-assembly--contig:-NODE-1061-length-20708-cov-17.761863_pt1 | contig 20708 bp, 21 predicted proteins | sample MGYA00238144_ERZ746983 | MGnify/ENA primary metagenome ERZ746983 (study PRJEB28759, sample SAMN06268863) | compost metagenome | isolation source: single cell | place: USA: California, Emeryville, Joint... | reverse complement strand
TAAAAAAGAAACAAATTATTTGGACACGCTGTTTGACCTTGCTGAGAAAAGCGCTTCAAAGAATGACTTCGATCAGGTAGATCCCTGAGGATTTTCCTCTCTGATAAGCAATATCATGCAACGCTAGGCCATCAAGCAATACAAAAAGATCATCAAGATCAACCCAAAATACTGTGAAGCCTGGGCAGCATTAGCTTATTGTTCTTCAATGAATAACGATCACCTTGAAGCCTACGAAGCTTATAATAAAGCATTGACTATCTTTCGCGCTAACCGCGATACTAACTCATCGGAATTGAATGAGGAGTCCGGGAAATTCGAGGAGCAGCTTTGGTATGGGAAAGGACTTTTGTCAGAAGGTACTTTGCTTTTTTTGGTCGAGTGTTTATTTTAACTTCGTTAACAGCTCGACAAATACGACGAGGCCGAAGAAGCGTTTAGACATGGGATAATGCTCGGATTCACGAGTGACATCAAGGGCGAAATGATGTATTACCTTGGATACATACTGAAAGCTAGGAACAATTATGATGAAGCCGCGAAAATAATGAGCAATGCGATACTGACCGGCGCGTTTTCTACTAACAAAGTAATTGAAATAGTCAGCTCGATTGGCAGGTGTTTTGAGGATAGAAAGAGGGTAATTATTGAAGTGATTATCCTAATTCTTACTGAAACAATAAACCCATCAGTACAAAGAAGCGTCGAGATTTTATGAGCACGCATTGAGCATGGACCCAAAAAACCCATTCACACTTCAGTTTTTGGGGTGGCTTTGCTTTTTCCAAGACCAAATCGTAAGAAAATTGAATTAATGAAGTAATTTTGATCATTTAATCCTAGAAAGAGGCGCTCGTCTACCTTCAAAAAGCTGAGAAACTTCAAACCGAAGAAGAGGCAGAACTGCATTACATGCTCGCTCGATGCCACTTGAGGCTGAAGAATTATCCGCGAGCGTTTGAGGATTTCCAAAAATGTTTGAGCATCAACCCTGTTATCTCGTTTTATTGGACGTCCTTTGGAATTTGCTTTGCGGAACTCAAACAAGTAGATTTCATTTCATTGGGCGTTCCAATTTTAACAAAATCTTCATTAGTATAAGCAAGCTCTTGACATATTTAACCAAGGCATCAAGTTAAACCAACACAACCTGGAAAACTATTACAACACGGGAGTTATTTCCGAGATACTTGGGAATAAAAAAGAAGCTATCGAGTACTACGACCAAGCATTGGCAATAGATAGCAATCACGAATATTCAAAGAATAGAAAGAGAATTTGTCTATCATCCAATTATACTCTACCCACAGAGTAAAAGTTTGAGCAATATCTTAGCTAATTTTTTGTTTTTTGAAAAGAGCGGATTTTCAGCATACTTATTTCATGCTAAGCTACCTCAAATTGTCGATGAAAGAGAAGTTGGACACGCATTTCAAGAACCCATACAACACGAACGGCATGCATCAATTATACATCGCGCCAGCTTCGCTGTCGCTTGAGCCTAAGGAGAAGGTACAGCATCAACAGCAACAACAACAGCAAAATTCTTACAACATGTCTTCGATGATACCCGAAACCAATATGAATACTTCTAATTCGTCGATGCAGCTTTCTCGAGGTCTTCCTTCCTATTCAAATACGATATTGACGATGAATGGCCAAACGAGCACGATTCCACAAAACAAGTTTCCAACAATTACTTCTCAATACTCAACTATCATGGACACTAATCAAATGAGGTTTATTTATCAACCGCAGCAGCATCAACAATTCCAGCAGCAGCAACAGTTGCATCCACAAAGTTTTGGACTCATCGATCCAAGTATCATTATCCCCCGATTTATTTTACTAATTCAATCATAGTGCAACGAAAACCGCTCACGACTTCTTATTTCAATCAAACGACCATTGGGAATAACAATATTACTGGAGGTGCAATAATAGGAACTTCAATGCTGGGAGGTATCTACAGCAACAGCATGGGGATCATGGGAACCCCTCAGAACTCACAAGATTTGAATAATTTATCTGGATTGAGGTTTAATAATACTCAGTTCGGTATAGTTGGAAATAATTGGCAGGGATCCATCGAGATTGAAGATCTCGGGCCAAGTAAAAGGTTACAAGAGAAACCAATTTCCCAGGGGTACTTCTTCCCTAACAAGCGATAAGGTCATCATAAATTTTAACTCTTCTTGCTAGATAGGTTGTTATAATCTACTTTTATCTTCTTTTTTTAACTATCGGATCTGTTTTTAATTTCTAATTCTAAATAAATGGCCGAGAGTTTTATAACGAATGGGAAAAAAAGGGAAATAACTACATAAGAATATATATATAATATATATTTTTCTATTAGTTTAGGTTCTTCTTAATTATTTCCATATTTTTTTAATATTTTTTTTTGTTGGGTTTGATATGCCTGACAATTCCCATGATGAGTTACCAATAAATTTGTGATTTTGAGAGAAATTTATCAAAAAACGCCTGATAGCATTTATTTAGCAAGATTGCAAATTTACTGAGCTATAAAAGAATTTACCTCATCTTCTATAAAACTAAGAGACTTTTCCAATAAAAATACCCACATATGGATAAAAAAACGCCTGAGAATAATTGATAGGGACCACTCAGTTCTCTACCTTGCGGAAATCTTTCATCATCTCATCAATCTTTTTAAAGTAATCAGAGGTCTCTGCTCCTTCCTTGCTCTGTTGACCATCTAGAAGTTGATTGTCTCCAATGGTTCCCGATGGCTTTTTCTTTTGGGGAGATTGTCGGAGCTCATCGCTGTCTCTTCTTCCCATATAGGGGAACATCGTCGGCGAGTAATGTTTATCGCTAAGAAGAGTCGTATATCTATCTATTTCTTTGCTCAGCTCTTCTAACGCCACCGTTTGCATTCCTTTATCATCGTCATCAAAACTACCTCGATATCCCCCACCATTTGAGCCAGGATACTCGGGGTTATGACTTCTGTGACTCAGACTTCCATGTTTCGGCTCCGGTTCCATAACAAATCTCGTGTTCACGTTTTCTTGTAGCTCATCCAGCAAAACGCCGTTCTCAGCAACAGTACCCGTTTTCCCGTCATAGAGCTTCAGTGGCGCTGGCCCTCGGAAATCATATTTCCGATTTCTATCCTCGTGTGGTCCTCGAATATTAATCAATCTATCTCGATTTGCTCTTTCCAAGGTAAATCCAGATTTATCTCCCAAATCATATGGGTCAGTGTGGAAAGGATTGTACCCTCCCATAGCAACTCTCTGCTGAACGCTTCTCGCTTCCAGCTTCTGTTCCGCAGTGAGATTCAATTTTTCACTCAAGTCTCGAAGCTGTTGAGCGAACATCTTCCTTCCATTGAGAATTTCAATTTTCAACATGTTCACTTTATTAGGGAGCAATGAAGTCTCGTACTCATCAATGTTGCTCTTTCTTTCCGGCTGCGGTGTGTTAAAAGAGGCAGCTTTGATATGCATTGGAGGCACGTACTTCCGTGGAGGGTTTCTGTCGTACATATACAACTCATTTTGATTGAAAGACTTGAATTCCAGACTTCGATAAGGAACTGGAGGTCTCTCTTCAATACTTCTTTTAGGTTGGACCTCCAAGGACTGAGCGACCACTGGAGGATTTTCCTCTCTCTTTACCGGCGGGATTGCTCGGACTTCCTGTTCCCGAGCCACATTGCGATTTAGTTCAACCATCTGGGCTCTGAATTTCTCCTCCCAGTATTGTTCCTCTTCCATGAGTTTTCTCTTCTCTTCTTCTTTTCTTTTCGCAACCAGCATGCGCTGCTCATTAAGTTCCTTTACCCAAGCTTCCTTCATTTGCTGTCTTCTATCTTTCCCGCCGCTTTCATCGTAATTCGTGATCTTTCCCGATCCATAAAACATATTAGTGTTTGAGTTAGTGCTTTGAGGTTCAATCGAGTAAGGTTTGTTCAAAAGCTTCTTTAGAGGACTCTCAAAGCCAGTGCTTGGCGTTTGAAATGGATTGTTGTTATATGGTCGTTCAAATGTATTGCGGGATTGATCGTAGTCTCTCATGTAATTATTTGAAGAGGGCGGGTAATAGTTTGGCTGAGGTGTAAACCCAGTTTGTTTCTGAGGCGAGCCATAAAGCCTCTGCAATCCTGCGCCTCTTTTGGTATTGTAGGCGAGAGGATCTTCTCTTCCATAGGGATAATTATCAAGACTCTGTCGTAAAAGGTATTGCTCTTCTCTTTTCCTGTTTTCATCGAGACTTCTTTTCCGAATTTCCTGCTCGCGGATCTGATCTGCAAGCTCTTGGCCGTAAACATCCTTTGAAATACGTGGCTGATAGGGTGCATTCTTATTAAACCTCTCCGGTGATGGAGTCCGATTTGGGTCCGTGGACTCTCTTGGCTGAAGGTATCGCTCCTTGAAAATGTCTAAGGTGTCCTTGGAAGGACCGCCGGTAAAACCTGTTCTTCTGAGTTGGGAAGACATGATAGTGGTGAGTCCAGCAAATTAAAAGAATAAAAAGGTAAAATCACAAAGGTTATGTGAAAATTAAAACTGTAATAAAACCCTTCTGCGAATTATGCTTGAGCCTTCTCCATTGGCGAATTCTTTTGAGAATAGACGATTTCAAACCTGCTTCACCAAAAATTAATCATACACAACGAAGAATTTGAATTCACGAAATTTTATGATTTACAATGATTATATTTTGACTATATATATATTAATAGGTAAATTTTTTTGCATGCGAAATTAATGAATTACTTCAAGGACGGAAAAAAAAATAAAGGTGTCCAACAAGCACCAGATTTATTAATTCTTAATTTTGTTTCAGTTTTTTCGATTGAAAATATTAAGTTTTTTCTGCAATTAAAAAAAGAAAGAATCAAACAATCAATCAATTTATGCAGCGCTACCATTATCAAAGGAATTTGCAATCATTTTTATAGTTTCAAAAAATTCCGCTTCATCTTTGGTTTTCAGATAGACCTTGTAGGCAGCTTCGACAGCGTTCTTCGGTTGGCGAATTCGCTGTCTGAATTTCTCGATCTAAATAAGGGCCATGGATAACTGATAGCTCTTCTATAAAAAAAAAAATACCTTTGTGTCCGAAAGTCCTAATTCTTCCTTCTTGGTTAAAATAAGCTTCATAATAGCTTCTATTTTTAACTTGTAAGGTAAATCTTTATTTATTTGTTTACTCCTAAGTAGCGTTGAGTCAAGGATCCGAAGATTCTCAAGAAATTCCGCCATATCTTTCGTGACTTCCCAGCTTTCAAAGATTCCATCGATAATTTTATCATTCTCTTCAATCATCTTCAACAAACATTGTTATCGTCTCTACAACTTGAAAAAAATACCTTGAAAATCTGATCGACATTAATGATTCCTGTTAGTAACTTTTTTGCGAGGAAATTCTCAAGATAGTCTCTGCGTTTCTCGCTTGCACTTTCGGGCATGGCTTTTTTTGCTGATAAGCTATCCTCATAGTTTTTGATGACTAAATTTGAGGTTAAGCAGAGAGAGTTTGATGAACATCACTTTGTTCTTTGCTTTCAGCAAAATCACTAAGCTTCTTTATGAATTCCATCTTCGTGAGGCTTCCCCTCTTGAATTCGTTGTACATATCGGCAGTAGTAGTGTTACCTAGGCGAATAATCTAGCCACAAAGTAAACAGTGTTGAACTGTTTTTTCAAGGTTTCCAAGTACCTTCTCTAGTGTGATCCTGGTTTGGAAAGAGAGGTATTTTCTGATCGAATAGATGATTTTCAATTGATCCTGCATCATGTCGTTGAAATCAAACAAAGGATCAGATTGTTTCTTTTTAAACAAAAGAAAACAGTTATGTCAGCCTTCAAGATGAAGGAAAAATGTTTTTCTTACAGGGTGATGCCTAAAAAATTGAATTTTTTCGATTTGATAGAGCGTATCCAGAAACTCTGCTTGATCGCCAGTGTAGAGGAAGACCTCGAAGGCAGACAACACGCTGACCTCCTCTTCAAGGAACAGATAGATTAAAGAATTGAAGTGCTTCTCTGCAATGTATCCTTCGGCCTAATCCAAATCATTCTTTGAGCATATACAACCATCAATTAATTACCCTTAGTTTCGTTAGAATCATCTCAAAAGTTTCAAAAGTCGCCAATCTTCTCTTTTGAGTAGGGCTTGACACTATAGATACGCTACTTGGATCTATCTCTGCCATTTCTCTTTGGGAGAAATAGAAAACCAAGATTATATTATGTTAATGATGACTTTGTTGTTACCTGATTTGTTTTTCGACAGACTCGGTGTGGCCATTTCTCTGATACTCAAAAACTAACTCAAGCAGACCTCTGTAATGTTGATCCATCAAAAATTCGAGCTTGCTCTTTTGAGGCTCCGTGAGATAGGTTGCCTCTGCCATCATCTTGTCAAAGACTTCTCGCTGGTAATTGAGAATAATACATTAGAAGTATAATCAGCTCTATGATTACTTGGAAGGGTTTTTGCCCTAACACATCATGAAAATGATACAAAATTTCCTTTGCATGAGGCTTTATCTCCGTCTTTGATGGAATGAGGGCCGATTGATAAGTTATTGGCCTCGGACTATTAGAGCCCCAAACTTGTTCGCCTTTTTCTTCAGGACTATCGTTCCCGCCGGATCCGTGAAGCTTTAACTTGAAAGACTTTTTCCGTCCTTCACTTCCATAAGCATGCAATAAATCATGGTATTTGGATGAATGAGACGTGTTGTTCTTCGAGACTTGGTCTTTATGATCAGCCTCAGATTTTTGTTCGAGGATATTGGCCATCCTCTCCTCCTCCTCATCTTCCTTTATTAATTCCTCTGCTTTTGGTATCTTGCCCTCTCTCTTTTCTTTTTCTTTTTCTACTGCTGACTGTTCTTCTGCGCTGGCTCTCTCCTTAATAGGGGTCTCAATTTTCTGACCGACTTCGGTTATTAGATTCAGTTTAATAAGTCCGTTATCTGGTAGCTTGGTTCCACCAGTCGATTCACTCTGCCCCAACGTGCGTGATTCTTGGAGGCCATTTGCTGATATTTTTGCTTTTTCATCGGTTTGATGGAATATAGGCGATCCTCCTGGACGAACCTTTAGGAGAGAAATGAGTTGAGGGAAAACACTATAATGAAAGAAAATAGTACATTGGTTTCGACTTTAATGGGTGGTCTTCTTTTCTGTAAAGCTTGCCTAGAATCTGTAGAAGAAATAGAATCGGAGCGCTTGACCGGAGGCGATTCGAGGTCTTTTGTAGACTCTTTGAGAGCAAGTTGCAGATCAGCTAGATTTCTATCGTATTTAAAGCATTGCAAAGCCAGATATATTGGAGTGTCTGGATTTGCTTTATTTGCATTGATTTTCTCGATTTCGGGTTCAGAAAAGTTAGTTTTGAGAAATCGATTCCAGGTTTTCTTCGCAATGGATCTGAAAGCAGGAATGCATGCCTATTATGAGCAGTAGAGTAAACAAGCCGAAAACAAAGTAATCGTACTTCAATCCCCTTATCATCAGTCTGACAGTCTGTCATTATTTCGATGAGGAGGTCCTGATTTGTTTCTGCTCGATGGAACAGCATTCCATATTCTTCAAATTCTAGCTCTTTGATGAGTTTGTTCTCCTTTAACTCCTCAATCTGCGCTCCATCAATTAAGCATCGGTGGCGAATGAGAATATTACATGAGACTGGAATGAATCTTTTATGATCTCTGACTTCCGTTTTCGTGTTGTCTTTTCACTTTCATCTAGCTTGGGTTCAGTGATAAAAGGTTTCATGCTCTCTATTGAGTGCTCATCGATCTTCATAGGTGGCTGTAGGTCAGATTTGTCCTTCACGTCAAAAGAAACAACAAATTGTTCCTGAGGCGGAGTTTTCTCCTTCTGTTGGCTAAATAAGGTATCGGTTAAGAGGACCAGAATTTGAAAAGAAGTACCTATGAGCCTCAAGAAAATATGAAAAATCATCGCTTTTTGGGGACATGACCCTCTGGCCTTTTCGTCCGGTTGAAGCTTCATGCTGTCCCAGATCAATGACCTCGTCTTCGAATCTAACTTTTTCAAGCTTTTTTGGAATTGAGCCTGTTTTTGGAGATTTCGCTCTGCTTGCAGAACGAGCTCGCTGCTCTGACTTGTTTAATATTATTCGCTCGAGAGTGTCCAATAGGTCATCTTCGTCAAGGTCGGATTTAAAAACGTCAAAAGCCGCATAGACTAACTCATCTCCCTTATCGATGAGCTCTTTCAACAATTGGAAGCTCGATCGGTCTCGAATTCTTTTTTTCACAACTGTCTCTACAAGATAATGGAGCTCCTCTCTGCTTAATCCAAGCTCTTGAGGGCTCTCTGGACTACTTGATTCATCCTGAACTTTGACCCTTTCAAGGAGATCTAGTATGCTCTTGGACGCGACCGCGAGCTTTCCGGACCTTAAACGGGTAAAGGTCGGTTTGAAATTTTTTTTAAAAAAAAGTACTCTGCAAACTTTTGCGCTATCTCTAAAATATCTCTCTGCTCTTCAAGCAAGTTGCATTTCAAGAAGTAATATTCTTTTTCTAATGTCACCAAATTGTGAAGTTATTGGGAACCTCAATCGAGGCATACCTGATATATATGAACGAGACAGCAGATCGTCTAGAAGCTTCTTTCCAGCAGCTTTAATTATTGAAAATGAATCGGCTTTTCGAAGTTTTTTGCCCCCTCGACCGCCAGTAGCTTCTGAATCTAGAGTGGTCAATAGCATTTTCGAGAGTTCAGTTCTGAGGCGTTCGTATTTTGCTTCTCCGTCAACAGCAAGGATGACGCTTGCTCCTCTGAAAACAGTCACCATTGGAAACGTAACGCATTCAAACCGCGAACCCAAAAGGCTTGCTGGATCTTTTGTGATAAAGCAATAGCCCTCAATTTTATCTGAAACAGATGAGATGGCTTCTTCAAAAGCCTTGCATTCCATTGGAAGTCCATGCTTGTGCTTTACAAACAGCACTGCAGTCACTCTTTTTCTTATACTCAAAATTTTCTGACTGAACTCTTCGAAATCTGTGATTAGTTTGATAGACGAGCAAGTATTCAGAGAGCGGTAACCGGAGCGGGACGTGTTATTGGAACTTTGTGAGAGTTCAATGAGTTCGCTTTCTATCTCTGAAGGAGTTGCTGACTCGACGACGATTTCATGAGATGAAACACTAGGATTTCGAATGGATTCGTCTAATATTAGCATATAAGGTTCATTTCTGATATAGCGAGGCTTATGTAAGAGGAATTCAAGGGTGCAAAGGTTTCCTGACCATGCAAATGAGTTGTTTAAGAAAAAACAGTTTACCGTCGGGGTCTAGCAACCCTTTTATTGTTTTGTTGTGTATATCGAATGTGGACGAAATACTTTTTGCAAGCTGAGCTGCGCTGTCAAATTCTTTCCAGCGGAACTTCTTGACTCGATTTTGGTGCTTGATGGCTATGCTTTCTTTCTTAGGCTTGTTCATTTCTCTGATATCTTACGAAAACTTTTTTTTCAATATTCACTGAACGCGACATAATTTGTGAGAATAAATAGATTCAAAGAATATCTTCTTTAATCGTTACTGAAGAACCAGGTAGCTGAAATTTAAGAACCTAAAATTCTATTGAATTAAAAAAAAAAACAGTGAAACTTCTGACAGAGAAAAATGAAAACTCATCAGATCCGTTTTGAACATTAGTATTTTGTCTTATATGTTATTGATATACAGACATAAGAGATGTTAGGATAAAATACTTTGATTTATTTTACTTCTATCTCCCTCAAAATGTATTTGACGAAGATCATTTTTTTAGTTAAACTATGAGTGATACAAAAGGAAGTGTCATTGATTATTTCAAATCCTGCGTTCCATCTTCTCGAAAATGTTTATATCCATTGCAATCATTTTTGTATGTTATGCAATGTTAAGCTCTCTTCGAAGAGTATCCATGAATTTATTACGATATTCTTGAAAACTGCATTTGAATCCCGTCATTCTCATTCTTGGTTTTGCGCCTTGTTGAAATTAATCATTCTCGATAAACTTAATTCGTTTATAAGCTCAAGGAATTATTATTGTGGAAGAATATACAGCCACATTATCAACTGGTTACAACTAAATGGACGAAAAGCGGCTCATTACTCCTAAAGTACACAAAGAAGCTTTGCATAATCTGATCTTCTCTTACCTAACGGGACATATACTATAATTTAGAGTGAAATAAAGAGCAACCGAAGGACACAGAAACCAATAACTAGCTCTCCCCTCAAGGATTCAAGTCCAAACAAAGGCAGCAACAATAATGCTCACATGGCTCAGCCCATAAAACCATTATCGTCGAAAATCATTCCGAATTCAGACCCTAAGACTCCATTCGCTATTGTAAGATTGATACTTATTTCATTAAGTCCTTACATCCCACACAATCTCAGATGATTGAAGACCAGAAAATACCTTCCAAGTCAGCGATTTATGATTTTAAAGCGGAAGGAGCTTCTGGAAAGAATATTGTTCGAAGTCAAGTATCTTTCACTAAAAATAGCTATTGATAAATTGAATTCGCTAATAGGAAACGATATTCAAGACTCCAATCAGAAGTAGAAATTCACAAATCGTAGCTTTAACCAATCGGAAACAATTTTATAATTATCATTATATTAGAAGAGATCCGCTTCCGAAGGCAAAAGAAATTCAACAAAACTCAATGTTCCAGAATGTCCTTCCGAAACACCAATTCTTCAGAAATCAGAAAGTGCAACAAATATAACTCAGTTACCTCTTGTTAAGAACGAGTCGACGCTGAGTCCTACTCGCCCAAAAAATATATTGACGAAGAAGGAATTAAGTCCCCATCGAAAAATTATACCTTCTCTCTATCAGGCCAGAGAGCATGGACAATATTATTTCCCTCAAGAATACCATCTTCTTCGAGAAAGCCAGCACCACCATGATGAGCGAAGGTCTCATTACCATCATCGAATTATCGACCATTTGAAAAGAGCAGTCGAACGACAGTCTGAATTCATTGAGAAGATCAACAACTCCATTAAAGAGTTGGCAGAAATCCAGCAGAAGACTGAGGGAAATCCCACCTACAAACAGAGCCAAAACGAATTTTTCAGCCAGAGAAAAACCAACCTCAGTCCCAGCAAGCCGCAGAGTAGCTTGAAGAGTTTTGAAACCCGAGGTAAAAACCTGAAAATGCGACATCGATCTACTAGCCCTATGCGCACTAATAGATTTAGACCAGATCGTTCTAACAATAACTCAGCAATGGTGACAGGTGAATCCTTCATGTCAAAGACGAGCAGGGAAAATGATCAAAAATTGGATCAATCGCAAGATCTGAGCTCCATAAACGATGAAGAACAAACTGATAGGGAGGATAGAGAGACTTTGAGAAAACATTATTGGAGCAGGTTGCAGTGGCAAATGAACTTGTTTGGGATTCCAGTATTAGGGAAGCCTCCAAATTTGCCAAATTTACCGATTGCAAATCATTTGCAACTCATGCGACAAAAGCAGCAGCAGCAAAACGTACTTTCAGACAAAAACAAGAGTGCGAAATTAAAACTTTTTAAAAAAATGCTAGCTAACACAGCTGATTTAGAACATTAATTTGGATGAATTCTACTGAAATTCCCATTTAATTTGCTTTAGAGCAAATTTACAAAAATCCAAAGCACTTTATTTCAGCAATGCATTAGCTGAGCTGAAGTTTTTTTTAATAATTATGTAATAATAATATCAATTGCTCGAAAGAATGAACTAAAGATTGATGATGTAGAACTTTTGTTTAATGCCTCGTTGAGATAAAGAAAAGAAAAATACTAACTCAAAGATTTGCTGTTGAAATTCTAATGAAATGTAATTGATATCAAACCATTTTACTCAAAGAAAAGAAGATATCAAAATTGAGGCATTGCGATTCTTATTTTTGTTGGTTGATTCGCCATGCTACTCTGGAAGATACCCGCCGTGTAGTCATCTAAGATAAATTTCAAGTGTGAGTCCAAAATATCAAATAGTGCGCATTTACCTCTGTTTGCTTTTGCAAATTTGGTCGCAGGAGATGATTTTTTCTTAGAATTAAATTGAACCCCAATAGACCTATAATTATTTTATGAAATCCAGAGCAGAAACACCATAGCCTTACGATCTGGTATCGAAAGTTTCATGTTTGCTCAAGTGATTGTCATCTTGGAATCTACTCGCCTTTTTCATTGTAACTGCTGGAGTAGAGTGCACGGTACTATTCAATGTTAGATTAATGAGATTCAAACCTTGTTTACCTAACAAATTCTGTATTAAGGTTTCGATATCTTCCAGGTCCCACAAGATTAGGGGTTGAACTTTGAACAATGAGCGCTGATTCACCCTTTCTTTCTCTTCGATATCCGAATGAATATTTCACTGGAGAAGGGTATTCTGGTCTTTCTTTAGGGTCATATTCTGGTCCTGGGTTGTTATTGAGCGCCAAGCCATCGTTGGTAAACTATGAACGAAATTAGATTGAGATCAACTTAAGAAAATAGCTCAGAGTACTCTCGTCTCTAATCCCAGCCTCACTGTTGGTGGCTTTTGCTTTACCGCATTAAGTGCGGTGTTAACATCCATCTATTTGAGAATCCTTATTGTCAGAGCATAGTAAACGCAGAAATTTACATCATCATCGCTTCTGAAATAATAAGGGTATTTTGCCTTTACAGCGAGCGTGTTGCGTACTTGTTTAGGGAGACCCCAGACTGGATCATTTTTGTAGTAGTAAGAGTCAGCGCCACGTGAATTATAAATTGGTCCTGGTGAGCTTATGCCTGAAATTGTTGCAAGATAAGGTGCCATCAACACGCAGAAGATTACCCTTGAACTGGCTCTTGCTGAGCTCTTTAGACTGGAACACATTCGCATCTCTTCGGGCAGTCCCGAAGCTTGCAGAAGGCGCTGAAGGTTTGCTGGAAAGAGTCATTTTGCCGACTGAACTGTACATGTTAGGGCGAGACACCAAATCGATATAATCTTTGTAAGTGTATTTTCTAGGAGAGGTTCCAGTCGCCCCTTGCTTGTCAGGACTTCCTGTGGGAGCTGCGTTTATGTCTGGAGATGCCATTTGCAAACAAAAATAAAAACCCTGAAAAAAATTTAGTTATTGTGTGAGATTCAATAAAAGTACTGAATCATCTAATTAATTTTGAAACTCTCAAGAGTTGTGCATTTAATGCCTGAACATGTTTCATCTATTTATTTCTTGGTAAACTCAAAAAATTTGATGTAACCTAGTCGCTAGCTTTGCTCAGATACACGTAGAAATCACCTGCTAAAGAAGAGTTATTCGTTGAGTGTGTCATATGTAGCTTTATTCTCGGTTCGCATACGAATTATTGATATGTCTCTCTGCTGTTATTCGCAATCATGGGCAAGATCCATTCATTGGTGAAAATAATAGGAAGTTTCGACTTCATCCAATTTAATTTCGCACTTAGCGAACAAATAAGCACGCTTTAGCAAATGTTTAGTAATATACTTTCCCTAATTGATCTCTATCTATCTTCATATTGACCAATTTTTGAATTAACGAATTTTAGCGAATGAGTATTTACTGTATTCCCAGTCTTCTCTTTCACTCTGTTGACCAGAATATAATAGGATAATTGAGGAAACTAACGATTTAAAAGGCACCCAAACTCAAAATTGTAAATAAAATTTAAATTTCTTCTACAAAGAAAGCACCCCGCCAACCTTTACCAAAGAAGCTGCCTAGACAATGGATATTCTGCGCCAGCAACTTGATGAATTGATGGGAAGAGATAGAAATGTTCCCTTGAACGAAAGATATCGCAAAAAAGAGCATTTCAGTGATCCAGATGTAATTGAATGTTCTATTCTGTGATAAACTAATAACCATTAGGTCTGCAAGTATGCTCTCGTCTCTTTTTGCCCTCATGACCTCTTTCCAAACACTAAGTGCGATCTAGGACCGTAAGTGAAGCCAAAAGGCCAGACTTTTCCTAATCCTATTATATAGGTGCCTGAAAAGACACGACGAACACTTCAAGAAGGACTTCCAGAATGACCCTAAGAGACTCGAATACGAGCCTGAATACCTCGACTCCATGATAAGTAACCTACCACACTCTAATCCTTTTTCTTACATATAATTTCTAATGATTAGAACTGATCGAGGGACTCGTAGCCAGTGTCGATGTAAAGATCAAGAAAGCAGCTGCCAAAGTCGAGCCAGTGATTGAAGTTGAGAAGCCGAAGGAGATAACGGAAAAAATCGAAGCAATTGATAACGAAATAAAAAAACTGCTTGAAGCTTCTGAGAAATTGGGAGACGAAGGAAAGCTCGAGGAATCCGAGCAAATCATGCTTCAAGTTGAAACGTTTAAAAAGAAAAAAGAAGAGCTGATTTTATTAGGTGAAGCTTCCGTGTTGGGATCAGGCAAGAATCAAAAGGTAAGAAACCGCAACCGAAAAAATCAAGCAGAATTATTGACACTTCTATCTAATCACATTTAGGTATGTGAAATCTGCGGTGGGATCCAGTCAATCGGTGATAATGACAGGAAAAATCAAACTCATCTGGAAGGAAAGCTTCATACTGGCTTTGCACTCTTGAGAAAAGAACTTGAGATATTGAAAGCCAGAAAAGAAGAAATAAAACACGAGCTCAAAAAGAAAAGTTCTAAACAAGAACGTGGGAGCGAGTCCATAGAACGCCATCACAAGAAAAGAAGATCACGCAGTCGGTCTCATTCGAAAGATCGCCATGAGAGACGTGATCGTCACCGTAGACGAGATCGTTCAAGGTCGGAGTCCGGATCTCGGTCTTCGAGCAGTGAAGACAGGAAATCTCGTCGAAAGCACAGCAAAAAACACTCAAGAAGAAGACGATCGAGAAGTAGAAGCAGCTCGAGGTCTTCTTCGAGATCGTCTTCGGAGCGCTCTCGACATAAGAGATCAAGAAGACATAGGAGTCCTGAAGCGAAAAAGTCATCTAAAGATGAGAAAGCATCACCTAAAGAAACGCAGTCTCGAAAATCAGACTCAACCAGCCATTCATTGTAAGCAAGCTGATTTTCTAAAATTTTGAGCTAATCATTTTTTTATTCTAGGGTTGATATCCCAAAAGAGCTCGATAGAGTACGCGGCAGTGATAGAAGAAGCGATCGCTCACTATATTATTAAATAACATGTAAATATTTTGTTTGTACTTACCGGTACTAGTAATTATGGGTTTCTATAATTTTTGAGCGTTTCGTATACAATCTTTCGTTATGAATGAAGCAAAGTGTTTCCAAATATGCTATTTGTTGCTTCCATAAGCAGATAATATAGTAGACAATGAAAAATTAATCTACTAATTTTACTCTTGAATGACTTATGATTTTATTAAGTTGAGAAATTATCGGAAAATAAATCGATTATCAAGTATCATGGCGATAGGAAGTTCATTTTTTTGTTGGAGGTCCGTAGTTCTAAATCAACGGAACCGCTTTTACTCCGTTTTCTCTCTCTCTAGATTGAGAGCCAGTTACATTTCAAAATTATTTCTTCTTAGTTGAGAAATGTACCCCGCATATCGTTCTTTTTTTTTTGCTCTCGCGCCGGAATAATCCAAAAATTACACTACTGCGATTTTATACATCTTGGAATTAAAATCGTAAGAAACCATTCACCCATCCAAAAATGCTAAAAAACTCTTATCCATACTATCCCCAACAGACATTCCTCGACTACAATGAGGTAACACTCACTAATTGCTATTAGAAGTAACCTGGCCCTCAGAACGCATACTTTGGAGACGAAAGAGAGTTTTCTGAAGACTCTTCGACAAATTCCGGGTACTCATTCAATGATTCAGTGGAGTATGAGTACGGACGCCCCAAATTTCATTCAGTGGAGAACATCTTCAATTACTCCTCATACTCCAATATGTATGAGAAAAAGAGAAAGAATTTTTCTGTTAATGACATGTCTCAAACGCAATTCTTTAAACAAAATTCGGAAAGGAACAGCAGCTTATCTTTATCGGAACATCAGCACTTAAACGCGATGATATTAAACGGTGCTTCAAATTCATCATTCAAATCGAAGAGAAAAGCTTCGGAATCTGATTTCAAAGTGAAATATAAGACAGAAGTGTGCCGGTACTGGGAAGCCAATGGTAATTGCCCTTTCGGAACCCAAGTAAATGATCTAATGGAGATTGGCTTTATAATACTCATTTTGTAGTGTGCATTTGCTCATGGCAAGCAAGAAATGAGGTCCAAAGCCCAAACGATCAATAATTACCGGACAAAGAAGTGCAACCAGTTTCATGAGCACAAGTACTGTCCCTATGGCAGCCGCTGTCAATTTTTGCACAGTATTCGGTATATTTAACTCCATCCCTTCGAAATTCTAACCGGAATCAGAGGTTCTGCAGACAATGAAAATATGATGCAGCATCTGCATGCAGATTGCTTTCAAAAACAGCTGGAAAATCCAGAGCTACTCATCATGAACGGTTCAGAATGCATGTGTTTAAGAAAATTTTTAAGGTATGAATGACTTTCATTCGCAGTGTGGAAAATAATACATTACATAGGCCTCGTTTGCCAGTATTCGAGGAATTAACTAGCAAGGAAACCTAATGAAATTTAATCAAGCGGAAATGAAGCTTCTAACGAGCTTTATCCACTTCAATTACTCTACGGGCCTCTCTCTCCTCTGTAATATGAGAGAATTTAAAGACCTAATGAGGCTATACTTTAAACCTATAATGCCTATCTAACTAATAAATTTTCAACTAGTGTTTCTTTTATCAGCTAATTATACATATTTTCATTTGCGGTCTTCGCTTTGATAGTTAGTATTTAATCCAATTAAGCCAATTGAATTGAGCACGGCACTGACTGTTCCAAATTACTGAATTTTGCTCATTAACCCGCCATCACACTGGATGTTCGTTAAATTTGACTGATTTCACATCGTTGACACCTATGACAGTTATATATAGGATTTCAATATATGTATATTACGCAACATGAGGCTCAGGCAAGACCAATTAATGAAAAAAAAATTGATATAAAGGGAGAGATATATGCTACGACAGATCCCTATCTCAAGCCACTTCTTAGGTAAATTCACACAAGACAATTGCTTAAAATTCACTGGTATTGAAAAAAGCAAGTTATAGGTATGATTTAATTTAGCGCATTCTCTGCTGCATTGATAATAGCTCCCTGGAGAAAAAGATTCTGGAGTTAGGAGAGTTTCGTTTCTATGGCTTTATGAAAGTATTTTAAGCAACAATCAAGGTCTAAGGTTCCTTGGCTGTTTTTTTTTTTTCGCATTAAAGCGATAGCTTGTTGAGCTAGAAAACTGTTAAGCAAAGCTACGTAGATCTAAAGTTAAACTCGGTTAGCTGTATGGAGACATTCATACCAAATGAAAAGCCTCAATGTCATTTAAAGACCTGATCGAACAGGCAGGCGTCAAGAGCGTTGAATTGATTCGCCTGTAATAAACTCATGCAATGTGTGTCATTTCAGCTTTCTTTCAGAGCAGCCTAACGCTTAGGAAAAAAACTCTTTTTCTACTTTTCTCATCCCCTCTTGCCTCAGCATTAGAAAATAAACGGTTAAAGAAAAGCCTTATTTTTCCTCTCCTTAAAAATTTTGAGGCATACAAGGAAGAATTATTCAGAAAATCAATGTCTACAGATAACTTGAATTTCCCTTTGCTGCTCATTTTTTTTAAATTTTGTATCGATACATGAGAGATGAGAGAAAACAAAATGTAACAACGCCTCGTAGCAGGAAATATAAGGTCTAATCGCAACAATGTTGGATAGATGCAAAATAGTTCGTCATCCTCCAGTTATCAACAAAAATTGGCAATCATTACCTAGTGATCAGGTCAGGTTTGGTATTCTCCTGCCATTTCATTAGGGTGTGCCTCTAGGTGTTGATATAAATCAGAAAAAACCATCCGTTCTCAGCAAATTGCTCCAGGCAATGCACAATCTATTTCTTTCTCTTTCAACAAAAAACCTCAAACGTCCCCCCCTTTAAAACCAGAGGCTCGAGGAATGTTAATCTGCCAAGAATCTCAGTCCGCAGGTCTATTCTAGTTCTGCACGCCTCTAATTATGAATGTAGCAGCGAATTAAAATGTTAATCGTAAACAGATGCGAGAGAACCGCAAGTTTCACTTAATTCCTATATGCTCTGTATGTATTTTTTATAAAATATAATTTTAAGGCAGCATATTACGACCAATTTTTTAATCTGCTTCCTCAGGATTAAAATTTATAATTGCGTCTCCCTCTTCGTTGTAGACAAGAACAGTTGCTTCCAAATGATAATAGAAAGAGAGGTAATGAGTTTTCATATCCTAGCTTCTTGAATACCATCAATTTTTTCATTGGACTCCCGCTATTTCATGGTTTTTCGACAAAATTCCTATTTTATCGCTGATTCTTTCTGATTAATTCTGAGCAAAAATACCTTGAAAGCTTCTGCCATAAAATGACTGGACTGATTGAGGTCTTACTCTGGCTTAGATTAAAAAAAGGTTTTTCGTCACTTATTTTATTCTAAGCGACCAAATTCCGCTGATTAGTTCAGAATACGCTTCCTAAAAAGGAGTAGCGACAACTTATCCGTCCAATAATTTATATCAAACTATTAACAAAATGGGTTGTGGGTCCTCACTAAACATTTCAGCAAAGAACAGAAAGCCAAAACTAACTCCAATAATCTCAAAAGTTGAAGTACAAATCAATCCGTCTCTGACACAGTCTCCAACACTGCCAAAATTGGAAGATAGACCTTCACGGTCTAAGACGCCTAGGAAAGTTTTTCTTTTAAATGAAGACATTGGGCAGAGTTATAAATTCGAGCCAAAGATTATTGGTAAAATTTACAATTTTCGTTAGATTTCTTAAAGAATGTTACAGGGCACGGCCATTATGGGAACGTCAGACTTGCGAAACTCTACAATCACCCTTCTTCATCGAACATGTTTGCTGTGAAGACGCTTTCCAAGGAGAAAATCGGAAAAGAAATTCATTGTATTAAGCGTGAGCTTGATATTCTTTCCACAATCGACCATCCCAACATCGTGAGATTCTATCATTGCTATGAGGATGAGAAATTCTTCCATATTGTCATGGAATACTGTAGCGGAGGAGAACTCTTGGATAAACTGCTCCAGAAGGGGTACATTGATGAAGCGGAGTGCGTGACAATCTTTGCGAAGCTCATCGGCGCGGTGAAATACCTGCATGAGCACGGCATCGTACACAGAGATTTGAAACCGGAGAATCTTCTCTTCTCGGATAAAACTCAAGAAGCCGAGATAAAACTCATCGATTTTGGGCTGAGCAGGAAAATCGGTGACGGAAGGAACCTGCGAAGCATTGTAGGCACTCTGCTCTATGTCGCGCCAGAGGTGCTGAAAGGATCATATGATCACAGGTGCGACTACTGGAGCATAGGAGCGTTATTATATCTTATGCTTGGAGGGTCCCCGCCTTTCTACGGGAAGACAAGAGGGAATATCTTTTCCGCCATTTGCAAGGGTGAATACTCCTTTGAAGGAGTTCAATGGAAGAAGGTGTCAAGCAAAGCGAAAGATCTTATTTCAAAGCTATTAGTCGTGGATGCGGATAACCGATATAATACAGACCAAGCCTTGAGCCATCCATGGTTCAAGCAGGCTGTAACTCCAAGCATTTCGTCTGAAACCAGACTAGAAGTCATGTCAAATTTGAAGGCGTTCACCAAGAGTCGCAGATTTAGAAAGGAAGCCTTGAATGTCCTCGTGTCCTATCTCAATGATTCGGAAATTAAGCAATTACGAGAAGCCTTCAGGAGCTATGACGTAACGCTAACCGGAGATATTACAATTAAGGATCTCCAAATCACTCTCAAGAAGTTGGGCTCCCCTTGCTCCATCGAAGAAATTCAGAAGCTTATCGATGATGTCAAAATCGATCAATCAGACACGATCAAATACTCTGAATTCATTGCTGCGGCAATGAACGCCAAGGCTTTTTTAACTAAAGAGAAGCTCTGGATAGCTTTCAAACATTTTGACACTGATGATTCGAACTATATTACCCCTCATAATATAAAAACCGCAATGATTAAATGTGGGAAGGAGGTAACCGACGAAGAGGCACTGCAATTGATTCAAGATGGCGATTATACCAAAGACGGGAAAATATCGTTTGCTGAGTTTTGCACGATGATGCTGGAGGACCATGATGGCCAAATTGTCACCAGGTCATCATCGGACGCGAAGCTGCAAAGTTGAAGAAAACAATCCTCAAACATAGTTTTTCTATGATCGAGTTCTCTTTGTGACTGACTGTTTGGAAAAAATATATATATAGTAAATATCTGTACTCTGTTTAAAATTCTTTCAGAGCTCGTCATTTTGCTAAATATTATTAAGTTTCGGGTGCCAATTTAGGCCATAAGCAGACCTAATCGGTCCAAATACTAATACAATGGAATCTTTATTAATGGTAATAATTTATCAATCATTCACAGTAATACAAGAGATAATCCAATTTAATATATTATCGTTTGGCTTTACTTACTCCATTGATAGAAGTGATTGACACATTTAATAGTTGTCATTATATTTTGTTTGAAATTTCACTCAAATGCAATAGCGGATTTGGATTTTTATGAGGCTACCATGAGAACCTAAAATGAAGGAACTA